>ERZ779890.2726-NODE-2726-length-16406-cov-8.514831_pt1 | contig 16406 bp, 6 predicted proteins | sample MGYA00511553_ERZ779890 | MGnify/ENA primary metagenome ERZ779890 (study PRJEB29588, sample SAMEA2152064) | human gut metagenome | biome: human gut; feature: human-associated habitat; material: faeces | place: Denmark | collected 2008/2010 ... | reverse complement strand
ATCTTGAAAAGGTAGATGAGCGTGTGCAGCAGCCGGTCGCGCGGCGTTTCGCAGGCACGGATAAGGTTCTTTGAACCCGCCTGACCAAGCTGTAATTCCTGATAAAACGTCATGAAACGAAGTCCTTTCTAAAAAAGCTGTAATGAACAGTATACGACAAATGACGGCAGATTGCAATGAAAAAATGCGCAGGACGCGAAAAAAAGTTCAGAGCCTTCGGACGCAGCCTGTGAAAATGCAGATGATACACCTTACAAACACGCGGAAAACATGATATGATAAGGGAAAACGGTAAAAGGAGACGAGCATGGAATATCTTGCTTTGAATAACGGGGTGCGCATGCCGCTTGTCGGCTTCGGCACATGGACGCTGCGCGGTGAAACGGGAAAGCGCTGCATTCTGGACGCACTTGAAACAGGGTATCGTCTGCTCGATACCGCGCAGATGTATGAAAATGAGAATATTGTCGGCGCAGCGGTGCGCGAAAGCGGCCTGGCACGGCATGAGATCTTTCTGACGACCAAGCTGTTCGAGCCTTCGGCGAGCTATGAAAATGCGAAGCACGATATCGAAAAGTCGCTGTCAGCGCTCGGGACCGATTATATCGACCTACTGCTCATTCACGAGCCGTATGATACGTCGCTTGAAATGTACCGTGCGCTCTGTGAGGCGTATCGCGCGGGAACGGTGCGCGCAGTCGGCATTTCCAACTTCAACGCGCGGGAGTACCGCGCATTCTGCCGCTCGTGCGGTATCATTCCGGCGGTCAATCAGGTCGAAGCGCACGTTTACTATCCGCGTGAACCGCTGCGGCGCGCGCTCGTCGAGAACGGCACTGTCATGCAGGCATGGTCGCCGTTCACCGAAGGGAAACGCCGTATTTTTGAGGAGCCGGTGCTGAGGGAAATCGGGGCGCAGCACGGTAAAACAGCCGCGCAGACTGCACTGCGGTTTCTCGTGCAGCGCGGCATCGGCGTCATTCCGAAAACCATGCATCGCGAGCGTATGCAGGAAAATCTCAGCGTGTTTGATTTTGAGCTGTCAGATGAGGAGATGGAGCGGATCGGCACGCTTGCCGATGGAAAATCCCTGTTCGGCTGGGACGAGGATTGAAAATTATCCTGCGGGAAAAAGCAGCCGCCCATGGGTCGCCCTGGCAGCACAACCGACACACTGATGACCTCGCAGTTCAGCGCCGTGCCTGCTTTGCCGCACTTGCAGTTCACCTTGCAGTCCGCACGATAGATATCAATTCTGCCATAAGAAAACCCCTCCTTCGGCTCACATTGCAGCGTATCGAAAGGAGGGGTTGGTCATCTGTGGGGCGGCATTTGCTCTAAAGGGAGTTCCTTTTTAGAGCTTTTTATCCCTGCACACCCAGCAGGGATTTTTTGGCCGCGTTGACGATGGCATCCACCGACATCTTCGTAATATCGTTTCTGACAATCTCAAGCGGCATGGGACTCTCCTCCTTGCGCCGGAATCAGGTTTCTTATGCAGACCAGTATTCCATTTCTGTCAGTGCGGCAGCAACGACCTCTTCCGCGTTATAGCCCAGATTCAGCCAATTGGGAGCAGCGTCCGCCGGCAGCAGCACCGGCATACGGGGGTGGATAAACGCGATGCCGGGGGCCGCGTCTCGGGTCAGGATGGTAAACGCCGGGACGATCACGCCGTCATGATTCTCCAAATGGTAGATGCCTGCCAGATACAGCGTATCCGCGTGTGCGGGACGAATGGCGTATTTCGTCCTCGCAGCGCCGCGCCTCTCCCACTCGAAGTAGTGGCTGGCAGGGATGACGCAGCGTCGCTGGCGCATGCCGTCTTTGAACATGGGCTTTTGCGCAGCGGTTTCAGAGCGGGCGTTGATGATGGGGCGACCGTTGGGGAATGCGTATCCCCATCGCATGGCAAAGGGCTGGACATCCTGCTTCCGGCTGTTCGCCAGCACCGGGACAATATCGGAGGGGAAGATCTCGCCGGAGGTTTTCAGCCCTTCCGGCGTCTTTTTGCGGTTCAGTTCGTCAATCATCCGGCTGAGTTCATCGGATAGGTCATCCTCGGCGATGTAGTAGCGACCACACACGGACAATTCCCCCTCTCTGATGGTTGTACAGTGTGATTCCTTAGCCACCATTATAGCAGGTTTTCTGATCCTCTTCCACTATAATGTCCCTCGGAAACCACCCGTCACAGAGGGTGCAGAGAAGGTCGAGTGCAAGGATTTTCGAGCGGTGTTAGAAATGCTAACGGGAATCATTGAATCCGCTAATCCCATCTAAACGACGCCTCTAATGGGGGATGTGGTGAGCCGGGAAGCACGCCCAAAAACGGTCCCCGAATTGCCGAAAAAGCCCTCAAGAGCCGTGAAAATCAAGCCGGGCTGCCAGGTCTTCTCAGAACGGCTTGCAGCGTCGCACAAAATAATTAGCACGAAAATTCTAATGAAGGAAAAAGCGCGTTAGAAATCGGGCCGAAAAATTAGAAATCTGCTAATGGCTTCTTGAAATAATGAGCAGGGGCACCGGCTCCACTGACACCAAAAATAGAAAAACCCCCGATTCCTGAGCGGAGGGCTGTTAGCAGCTTTTTGGCTCGGAATCGGGGATTTTTCGGTGGTTTTGGCGCACCCGGCGGGATTCGAACCCACGGCCTACCGCTTAGGAGGACGAAAGACTGTTCGCCTTTGCGTGCCTTCGAGTGCCCTGGAATGCCTTATTTTACTGGATTTCTAACGAATGTGGGTGTTCGCATTTCCCTTGAATATACCCCGCAAATCCCGGGGTGCCGTTAGCAGAATGTTAGCAGTGCTAAAAAATGTGGCGGGACAAAAAACCAGCCGCCACCAAAATTAGCAGGAAAAATGGCGCAATATTTTGCGATAAAAACATAATTGTTTGCCGTGTTGGCGCATGCAACAATTTACATAAAATGGGGGCCAATGAATAAACTACATCCTACTGTGGGCCCTGTTTATTTTGTACCGAGAAAGAGAATCGCTTGCTATCAAGCCGATAATGCGATAAAATGAAAGTGGAGAGTTATAAGCATATGGCTTTGAGAATCAATGCGCCGCGGGAAAAGGAGGTCGCATATGGATAAAAAGATGTTGCCGGTCGGTCTGGATAGCTTTGAGAAGATTCGTCGACTCGGATACTATTATATGGATAAGACGCTACTCATCCAAGATGTACTGACCAACCGAGGCGACGTGAACCTGTTCACCCGTCCCCGCCGGTTTGGCAAGACGCTGAATATGAGCATGCTTTGGAGCTTCTTTGAGATCGGCTCGGACAAGTCACTTTTCAATGGACTTGCGATTAGCGAGGAGAAGCAGCTTTGCGAGGAATATCAGGCGAGGCATCCCGTCGTTTTCCTTTCGCTCAAGGGCGTGGAAGGGTTGACGTATGAGGAAGCCATTGCGCGATTGGTCACGCTGATCTCCACTGAATGCAAGCGACTGGATTATCTTGAGAAAGCACCTGATGTCAAAGAAGATGATCGGAAGATCTTCCGTAACCTTATGGCTCGGCAACCCGAGGAAGATGAACTGCAAGATGCCCTCGTAACCTTAATGCGGATGCTCCACGCGCACTACGGCGAGCAGGTGATTTTGCTGATCGATGAATACGACGTGCCGCTGGACAAGGCTCACATCAATGGGTACTACGACCAAATGGTAGCCTTCCTGCGGGGCTTCTTCGGCGAAGCGTTCAAAACCAACCCGGATTTGTTCTTCGCGGTGGTGACAGGCTGCCTGCGCATCTCGAAGGAGAGCATCTTCACGGGGATCAACAACCTCAAGGTGGATACCATCACGGATACGCGCTATGACGAATATTTCGGCTTTACGGAAGCGGATGTAAAGAAGCTGCTGGCCGACTATGGCATGGAGTATGCCTTGGAGGACATGCGGGCGTGGTACGACGGCTATCACTTCGGCAATGCGGACGTCTATTGCCCGTGGGATGTAGTCAATCACTGCGACAAGCTGCTGGATAATCCAAAGGCCAGACCAAAGCCCTACTGGAATAACACCTCGTCCAACGCGCTGGTGAAGCAGTTTATCGACATGGCGGACGCGACGACGCGTGGCGAGATCGAGCAGCTTGTGGCGGGAAAGACGATTCGCAAAAAGATCGTGGAGACGCTGACCTATGGTGAATTGACAGAGAGCATCGACAATCTATGGAGTGTACTGTTCCTGACGGGATACCTGACGGTGGACAAGAACGCGCCCGAGGATGAGGATGACTACACCAGCCTCGTCATCCCCAACCGCGAAGTGAGGGAAATCTTTATCGAGAAGATCCAGAAGTGGTTCGCGGAGAAAGTTGTCACACAGAAGAACAGTATGGAAAAGCTGTGTCGCGCACTGGAAAGTGGGGACGCGGAACAGGTGGAAACGATGCTGAATGAGCAGCTTCGTGGGACGATCAGCTATTATGATAGCTATGAGGGCTTCTATCACGGCTTTCTGCTGGGACTATTGAAGGGAAAAAGCGACTGGACGATCCTCTCCAACCGTGAGGCGGGCATGGGAAGAAGTGACATCCAGATCGAGAATGCCACTGGAGAGCTTGGGATGATCATTGAAACCAAACGAGCCAAGAGCAGGAACGACATGGAGGCGCAATGTGATGCGGCGTTGAAGCAAATTCTCGAACGGGAATATGCTGAACCGCTGATTGATGATGGAGCGAATGAAGTATGGTCTTACGGAATTGCTTTTTTTAAGAAGAAATGTTCCGTAAAATCCGTGAAGATTCATGGCTGATAAGCTGTTGCCCTCCGCGGAAATTGTCTGCTATCGAACCTGGAGCTAATGGGCTAAAATAGTAGTGTGAAGTGATAAGCGTATGGCTTTGAGAAAAGAGGCGTTAACAATCAAAAGGATCATTCAAACGGAGGGGAGTAAAGCATTTGAATCAGAAATAATGCAAAGAGAAAAGGAATCAGCCGAGCTTTGCAGGCAATTCTTCCGTATTTCAAAAAGATAAGGCAACTCGGTGGAGTCTCTACGGAGACGCCACCTTTTTGTGTTTAACTCATCAATACTATGATGCATTTGCTTACTGTTTGGAAGATGAATAAATGGAAGCAAATATGGCTAAAAAGATATGGACCGTAACGCTCGCCGATGATCTGATAAATTCCTTGCGTTTTGACAGTGCGAACGTCTTGAGGCGGATCATCATAGGAAAAGGGTTGAACGAAGCTCAATCCCGGCAGCGGTGGCAAGCGGCGGTTCGACCAAGAAATTTCCTTCGCGGTGATGAAAATCGAAAATGGAGGCTGGAACGTCGAGAAGGTTGTGCTTCCAAACGGATAGATGGCAGCTTCTGCTTCCATAAAACCACTTCATTTCGGACAAGCTAATTCCGAAATGAGGTATTTTTTATGCCCGCAGCAGCGAGAAAAGCGGCCATCAGCTTTGGAATGGTGCATATTCCGGTGTCCCTCTACACCGCCGTTCAGGAAAAGGGTGTCGGCTTCAACCAAACTCACTCGGGACGGCGTGCGCGTCCGTCAGAAGAAGGTGCGTGAGGACACCGGCGCGGAGGTGCAGGCCGACCAGATCGTCAAGGGCTACGAGTATGCCAAAGGCCAATATGTCACACTCACGGACGACGAGCTGGAGCGAATCAAGACCGAACGCGACAGGACCATCCGCATCCTGCACTTTGCCCCGCCCGAATCCATTCCATCCGTCTACTTCGACAAGTCCTATCTCTGCGCGCCGGATGGCAGCGACAAGGCTTACGAACTGCTGCGCCGGTCGATGCTGGATGAGGGTGTAATCGGCATCGGCCAATGCGTGCTCTGGAGCAAGCAGACCATGCTGGCGCTGATTCCGGAGCCGGAGGGCATCCGCATGCAGACGCTGTTCTATCGGGATCAGATCAAGCGCCTGCCCGTGCAGCCCCGACAGGGCGAGGTCTCAGACGCAGAAATGCGGATGGGGCGCATGCTCGTCCACGCCATGATTCAGCCCTACGCGTCGGAGAAGTACCGCGACGAGTACGAAGAGAAGCTCGTCTCCGCCATCCAGCGCAAGATCGAGGGCCAGGAGATCATCGCCGCCGCCGAGCCGCAGGGCAATGTGATCAACCTCATGGAGGCACTGGAGCGGAGCCTCGCCCAGCAGCAGCCTCAGCTGGCGGGTGTGCATTGATGGAGCTCTTTGAAGACCGGAGCGTCCGCCCCATGCTGCTGACCGAGCGCCATGAACCCATTGAATCGGACGAATGGCTGAATGAACTGAAGCTGGACGGCATCCGCTGCGTCGCCTACCTGCGCCCCGGCGAAACTGACCTGCGCAACAAGCGGAACCTGCGGCTGCTGCCCAGTTTTCCAGAGCTTGCGGGCTTGCATGAGGCAGTCGCTGGAACGTGCATCCTGGATGGCGAACTCATCATCGCGGACACGAACGGCAAGCCGGATTTTGAAGCTCTGCAGGCGCGCAGTATGATGACCGGCACTGTGCGCATCCGCTTGAAATCGGCGCAGACGCCCGCTAACTTTGTCGCCTTTGACATCCTGTATCGTGACGGCGAGGATTTGACGAACCGGCCATTGATCGACCGCAAGGCTATCCTGCGGGAGACGGCTTTTGATCGCGGGCGGCTGGCGGTATCCAGAACCATCGCAGGCAACGCAAAGGCCCTGTTTGATCAAACGACCGAGCAGGGCCTTGAGGGAATCGTACAAAAGAAAAAGGACAGCCCCTATCGCATGGGCAAGCGCTCCCGCGACTGGGTGAAGGTGAAGAAACTTGTGGACGAAGACTTTCTGGCCTGCGGGTACATCGCCAAGGGCGAACAGATCACCAGTCTGGTGCTCGGCTCCATGGATGCTCCTTTGCGCTATATGGGGCACGTCACGCTGGGCGTATCGAGGAATGTGGCATGCCGCTTTCCAACAACACCAAGCTGCCCTTTCGACATGCTACCTTCGGGAAATGAAGGCGCCGTTTGGTATAAAAATCCGCCCATCTGTATCATCACCTATATGGAACGAACCAGCGCGGGCGGCATGCGGCAACCAAGATTCAATGGCTTCCGAGAGGATTAAGGTTCTCTTGCGGAGTCTATTTTTATCGCTTATTCCGATTGTTGATGACACCATTACCGCACCTCTTGTTCTAAATCGTAAAACAATTCGAGCAAAATTCCTGAAGTCTTGCGTATTGCTCTGCGAAAAGCATATAGCCGCCCCGTTTGCCCACGCGGCACGGAAATTAATTTCAAATTTCCATTGACAAGTTAATACAAATTGAATATAGTGTAAATAGGAATTATTTCATGCTTTATTTGTGCTCTTTATCGCTTATTTGATTGGGTAGTTATCCCTTTATTTTGTCTCTTTATTTTAATGTTTATCAATACTGACAGATTTCAGGAGGAGTACAGCATGAACCTGAAGCGTATCGTTTCCCTGATCCTCGCGCTTATGCTGGCGGTGAACACCCCCGCCGCACTTGCCGCGGACGCGCATGCCGGCGCTGCAGATGGTCTGCGCAGGCACACGGTCACGCTGACCGCGGATACGCTTACAGGAAAACTGCTGCCATTGGAGAGCGCGCCCTCTTCCATGAAAGATCAAGGGGATTATCTGCGCAATGCCGAAGGCGTTGTAGACGCCCAGATTCAGGGCACATATTATGCCAATCAAAAGCTGGCCTCTGTATCTTTAGCAGGGACCAGCTTTTCGTTTGCGCCGCTGATGCTGGACGACTATTATCCGCAGCCCAGCGAATCGCCCGAACCATCGGAATCGCCCGAACCCAGCGAATCGCCCGTGCCCTCCGAATCTCCGCTACTAAGTGAATCGCCGTTGCCCAGCGAATCTCCAGCCCTGACGGATTCTCCTGATCCCAGCGGCTCGCCCGAGCTGTCCGAAACACCGGCTGTCGAAGCAACTCCGGAGATCCGCCTGACCGTCGGCTATGCCAAAACAATGGCCCGAGCTGACGTATATGCTTCCGCTACAAGCGGCGATGCGTTGGGGAACTTGAATCGAGGCGCTGTGGTATACGTTTGCTCTGTGCCCAGTGAGCGCCGCGCGAAAATCGTATTTGACACGCCGCTTGGCCTTGTTGACGGCTTTGTTTCGATTAGGCATCTGGAAAACCTGAGCGAGCAGGAGCGCCTGCAAGCCGTCCGGGACGCTGAATCCCAGGACGAGGTTCGTTCTTATGAAGGAAATGTTCTTCCCCGGACAGATGGATATACGCCTGTAGAACGGCCCACAGATACGCCTGCGCCCACTCCAAGTCTTGAACCTACCGCATCCTCCGACCCCAACGCAACGCCCACGCCGGAGGAAACGACTCAGCCGACAGTGGAGCCGACTGCCGAGCCAACGACTGAGCCAACAACCAAACCGACAACAGAGGTAACAACTGAGCCAACGGCTGGGCCGACCGTCGAACCGACAGCTGAGCCAACAGCCGAACCAACAACCGAGCCAACGGCTGAACCTACGGCTGCGCCGACCGCCGAGCCAACGGCCGCTCCAACCGCCGAGCCAACAGCCAACCCCACCGAGGCGCCCACCGCGCCTCCCACGCAGGAACCTGAACCCGATCCGGAACCCGTTCAAGAACCGGAGCCTGTGCCCGAACCGGAAGCATCGGATGACGCGGAAGAACTGGGTATAAGCGTCGCTCTGCTGCGCCTGCTTTTCTCATCCGCATACGCCGAGGACAGCCGTCCTTCCAGCATCACCGGCCAGCGCATCGGCGGAAGGGCGCGTTCCGCGTCAGGCGGCGTCAGCGCCGTTGTGTATCCCGGCCTGTTTGACGCGGTGACGGATGTACGTCTATCCGCCCTGACCACCGGCGTGAAGGAGGACGTCATCGTCCGCCAGTACACCGGCAACCATGTGTACGCCTATCGTCTGTCCACCCAGGGATTGACCGCGCGCCAGTCCGGCCAGGAAATCCTTCTCTACAACGAGGATGGTCAGGCGCTGGCCAAGCTCGAAGCGCCGCATATGACCGACGCGGCGGGGAATTACAGCACGGATATTTCCGTGTCTCTGGAAGGCGGCGGCGGAAGCTATACCGTAACCTATGCGCCCAACGACGCCTGGATGCAGACTGCCTCGTATCCCGTGACCATCGACCCAACCGGCAGCTACTTCAATGACTTGGCCACCGGTATCGGCGACGTGTATGTGTCCAGCGCCAACCCGGGCAAGCATTATGATCATACGGTAGATCGGGGAAGCCCCCAGCGAAACCACAATCTGGAGGGCACTAACCTCTATGCCGGCAACAACGGCAGCGACAACATCGCCTTAATCATTCCGTCGCTTACCGGCTTTGCGGGCAGCGATGGGAACGTCTCAGAATTCCCCACGGGAACGGATCTGCTCATTGAAAGCGCCATGTGGAACGTCTATGTTCATGAGGTAGGCGGCAATGGACAATTCAAAATTTCTCTGGTAACGGGCAGCTGGAATACATCCACCGTGACCTATAACAGCCGCCCCTCGCTCTCCAGTGAAATCAGCATAGACGTTTCCCTTCACACCGGCTGGAACAGCCTGGATGTGACCAGGCTCTTTTCTGCGTGGTTTAACGCGGCGGATCAAAAACAAAACTATGGCATTGCCGTAACATCTGGCAGCGCATGGGCGCGCATCTGTTCTTCGGATGTGCTGCCCCGCAACGAACGCATGAATTTCTCTGCCACCTATGTGACCGGCATTGGCACACCCACCCTGACAGCCACACCCCATGGCTATGGAACCAACAGCGAAAGCGGCTGGGTAGACCTGAGCTGGAACAAGGTGAGCGGGGCAAGCGGGTATACCATCGGCATCTACAACGGACAAAAGTATGAATATCAGTTTGTGGGCAATACCACCAGCTTCACCACCAAAGGGAAAAATCTCTGGCCCACCGACGAGGAGATCGCCGCGGGCAAGTATGCCCTGCATTGGGACGGCGCCGGTCAGGAGCTGCCCAATATTCCGCGGCTCGGTCAGAGCGACCTGAATTATTATTTCAGGGTCATGCCCACCAACGCGTATGGCCAGACGGCCGGCAGCGCTACCGCCGCCACGGTATCGGCTCTCCTGCCGGATACCACGCCGCCCAGCCAGCCCGCCACGGTCAGCGTCAGCCCTGCTGACTGGTCGAGTACCGGGACGCATACCATCACCTGGGCGGGTATCACGGATCAGCCGGGAAACGCCTCCACACTGGGCACGGGCCATGTGCAATACGTTGTCAATCCAGCCGAAACGGACGCGGCGGCCTGGGCGTGGCAAAACACCGCCTACAATACCGCCAACGGCTCCTTCACGCTGGACACCTCCGCTTTCGCGGACGGCTCCCATGCCGTGTATGTGCGCGGCACGGACAGCGCGGGCAACTACGGCGCGCCCAAGGGCGTACAGCTGTATGTGGACAAAACGCCGCCCACCGCGCCCGACGTGTCCATTTTGCCGGACGAATGGACAAAGGACGACAGCGCCAGCCTCACATGGACAGGCATTTCGGATATCAACGATCTGCTGCGGGTGGAATATGCCATAGACGGCGGGGCGTATCTCACGACGAATCTCGCGGATAAGACCTGCGCGGGCTTTCCGCTGGACATTTCCGCTCTTACAGACGGCGAGCATACCTACGCCGTGCGCGGCGTGGACGTCGCGGGCAATGAAGGCGCGGCAGGAACCGCCACCGTGAGGATCGACCGCGGCGCGCCCACGCTTCTTGCTTCCTCGATTGACCCCGTGGGCTGGGCGGACACGGAAAGCGTAACCCTCAGTTGGGAGGGCGCGGCGGATGCTTATAGCGGCCTCGCGCAGATGGACTATGCCATCGACGGCGGTGAATTCGTGCCCCTTGAGGTCGCGGAAACCGGCAGCAAGGAGATCGACATCACCGCGCTGGCGGACGGCGAGCACACGATCACCCTGCATCTGACGGACGCGTTGGGCAACAGCGCCTCCTGGGAGCACAAGTTCTATGTGGACGTCACCCCGCCCCAGGTGGAGCTGCTCACCCCGCCGGACGGTACGGTGGTCACGGGCGTGCTGGATATCTGGGGCAATGTTACAGACATTTCCCTGCTGGATTGGACGCTGACCGCCACCGGCTCCTCCGGCAAGGTCATAACGGTCTGGACGGATACCGCGGAGAAGACCGCCGAGCAGCTGGGCGTGCTGGATACCGGCGAGTTTGCGGACGGGGAAACCATCGAAATCGCGCTCGTCGCTCACGATCAGGCAGGCCATGAGAGCACCGCCCGCGGCGTGTTCATCAAGGCGGATCATTCCGCGCAGCCCGTGGTCGCGGACGTGACCGTCACCGCGCCCGCTCAGGGCGAGATCATCACCACGGCCCACACGCAGGCCGCGTACACCCGCGAGTATGCCGGCAGCGAGTCGGACAGCCGCGTGATCTTTGACGGGCAGTCCGCCGGCAGCGCTTCCAGCCAGAAGTTTGATCTGTATCCCATTCTTTATCCCGAGGGCTCGACCCATTCCCTCTCCGTCATTTCCAGGGACGGCGGCGATGTGCTGCACTATGCCAGGGGCATGGCGTCGCTGCTGATCCTCAGCGATATCTGGAAGGACGAAAGCAAGGTCGCCAGCCACAGCGGCGTGGAGCTTACGCCCATGGGCGCGGTATGCGCGGGCGATTCCGGCCAGCTAACCTCCGTGGCGTTCTCTGCCGCGCAGAGCGTGCAGGCCATTCGCCTCCATACCCTGGCGCAGGGCTCCGTAACCTATGAATACAGCATCGACGGCGGCGCGTCCTGGCATGCGATCCGGGACGGTCGCGACGCCTGGTTTGACGTGCCCCAGCGCAGCGTTCAGATTCGCGCAAACCTCTCCGGCGCGGGAACCATCCTTCAGGGCCTGGACGTAACCGGCGTCTATGAGATGAACCCCGTGCGCTTCAAGGTGCAGCTGCTGCGCCCAGTTACCTCCTTCCATCTCACCGGCGGCAGTGAGTTCACCGAGGCGATGCCTGCCATCGAGACGGATTGTCCGGCGGAGCTGACCACCCGCAGGCTGTACATGGACGGCGCGTGGAACAGCAATACCTTTACCGCGAACCTCCTGCCCTGCGAGGACGGAAGCGTGCATACCGTCACGGCGCTGGGGCTGGATGCCTCTGGACGTCTGTACGGCAGCGGCGCGAAGACCTCCCTGCTTCTGCGCACAGCGCCGGGAGCAAAGGGCGTCTACGAGAGCGACAGGCTGACCCTGAATGGGGACGCCTACGCCATCCGTCTGGAAACCCTCTGTCAGGATGATTCCGGTAAGGTCGTCACCTCCGGCCTGTACGCCTATTCGTATGACGGAAAGACATGGACGGACTTTGAACTGAATGATTATGCTTTCCTTCCGCAAGCAGCGCGCACGCTCTATGTGCGCGCCATGCTGCCCGAGGGCGTAACGCTTCGCGCCCTGCATCTGGAAGGCGTGACGGCTGCCGGCAAGGCGATCTCCACCAGCCTGATCAAAGCGCCCGCCAACGTGCAGGCGGCAGATTACGGCGACTATTATGAAAACGAGAAGCTCCGCCGTTACGTGATTACCTGGTCGGACGCCAATCGGGACGACCCGTCGCTGGCCAACGAAATCTACTTTGATATTTATCGCGACGGAAAGCGAATCGCCACCACGCGGAGCACGCGCTATGAGGACTACGATTACGTCAGCGGCGCGGTGTATCATGTGGCCGCTCGCCGGGTATACGACGATCCGCAGGATGGGCTTGCCTCCGAGCTGACCCGCACAAGCGCCCGCGTGAAGGCCAAGTCCGTTTACATTCCCAGGGAAGAGCGCGTCGAGGGCGTAGCGCACAATGTGGAGGATTTCACCCAATCCGAATACCTCAACGACCTCTACGGCGGGAATTATACCTTCTCCGCCGAGCCGAACCCGCCCAGCCACGAGTTTGCACTCGACCAGAGCCTGTTGGGGCCACACCGCTTCTGCTCGCTGGGCTTTGAGCCGCTCAACTTCAACACGGGCAACTTTTTCCTGCAAACACAGGACATCCGCCTTACCGACCTGGGCGGGAGCGCGCTGGAGATCATCCGCACCTACAACAGCCAGAGCAGCGAGACGGACGGCCCGTTCGGCGCGAAGTGGGCGACGGAATACAGTCAGCACCTGCGCCTGTTTAACGACGGAAGCGTAGGCTGCCGCCGCGCGGATGGAAGCGAGATCATCTTCTACATTCAGCCGGACGGAACGTTTACAAGCAATTCCACGGAATATGAAAGCCTGTCGTATGACGACGCGCGCACGGAATACCGCGTTGCGCTGACGGACGGCACGGTGTACGCCTTCGCCTCGGGCGGCTTGCTCAAGCGCATCGAGGAGGACGGCGGCCAGCACGTCACCCAGATCGTGCGCGACGAGGATGGCCTCATCACAAAAATTATCGCGCCCAGTCAGGAAGAATTGCTGGTCGAGATGGATGAGAATGGTCACATCGTCAAGCTCACCACGCCGGGCGGCGCGGAACTGACCTATCAGTACAAGGGAAGGAATCTGGTTTCCTTCACCGATGCGAACGGCGAAACGACCAAATACCAATATGACAGTCAGGGCCGCATGACCGCATGGTACGACGCCAGCGGCAAGCGCCAGGTGCAAAACCAGTACGATAAGCAGTCCCGCGTGACCGCGCAGACGGACGCGAACGGCGGACGGTATAAGATTCAGTATGAGGACGGATATACCGTTACAACCGACGCGGAAGGCAACGTCGTTACCTATTATTACGACGAGTGGAAGCGCACCACGCGCATTGTGGACGCCCTGGGCGGCGAGACCACGTTCACCTATGGACAGCAGGGTGAAATCGTGTCCATGACCGACCCGCTGGGGAACGTCACGACATACGAATACAACGAAAACGGCGACAAGATTGCCGAGGTCGATCCCCGCGGCGCGGCGGTGGTCATGGAGTGGGATGACAACCATCATCTGCTCAGCATGACAGATCAGAATGGCCATATCACCGCATATACCTATGACACAAACGGCAATCTGCTGACGGAAACCGCGCCGGATGGCGGCGTGACGGTCTACACCTATGACAGCAAGGGACGCATGGTGGAAAAGACCGACGCGCTGGGCGGCAGGACGGCCTATGAATACGTGAACGGGCTGCTGGCCAAGGTCACCGACCCCGAAGGAAACGAGACCGCCTATACCTACGACGCAAACGGAAATCTCGCCTCCATGACGGACGCCCTGGGCAACGTGACGCGGTATGAGTACGACGGCAGTGGCAATCTCCTCTCCCTCACCTTCGCGGACGGAACGCAGGTGACGTATACCTATGACGCGCTGGGCCGCCAGACCTCCATGACCGACCCCAGGGGCAACGTGACGAAGTACGCCTATGACGCACTGGGCAACCTGATAAAGACCACGCTTCCGGACGGAACGGTGCAGACCGCCGCTTACACGAAAAACGGCCAGCAAAAGAGCATTGCCGACGCGCTGGGCAACAAGACCAGCTATACCTACGACGGAAACGGCAACCGCTTGACTGTTACCGACCCCGCCGGAAACGAGACCCTCAGCGAATACGACAGGGCAGGAAACCTCCTGCGGGAGATCAACGCCCTGGGCGGCGTGACCGAATACACCTATGACGAGGTGGGCTTGCCCCTGACCGTAACGGACGCTACGGGTGCAACACAAACCATGACCTATGATCTGGCAGGCAACCTGCTCACACGCACGCTGGCAAACGGTGCTACCCTCTCTGTGGCATATGACAGCATGAACCGCCCCATCCGGCAGGTGAACGCCCTGGGCGGCGTGACGGAAATCGAATACGATCTGCTGGGCAGGATCACCCGCGTGACCGATCCGCTGGGCGCGGAAACGACGTACGCCTATGACAAGAACGGCAATCTGCTCACCGTTACCGACGCCCTGGGCGGCGTTATCTCTTACGCCTACGACGCACTCAGCCGCGTGATCTTCGAAACCGCACCCAATGGCGGCGTAACCCGTTATGCCTACGACAATACAGGCAATCTTCTTTCCATTATGGATGCGCTGGGCGGTGTGACCCGCTATCAGTACGACGAGAATGGAAACCTTGTCGCGATGACGGATGCGCTTGGGGAAACTGTCTCGCTGGAATATAACCCAAACGGCAGCGCTACCACAGCCATAAAGAAAAATGGCGGCGTGCTGGCGACAGGCTATGACAAGGCGGGCCGCGTCGTCTCCGAAACCGATGCGAATGGTCATACCACCAAATACAGCTATAGCAGGAACGGCCTGGTCACCAAGATTACGGACGCACTGGGCCAGCAGGCTTCGTTTGCCTATGACGTGCTGGGAAATCTTGTGAAGATCACCGCGCCCGGAAAGGCCATAACGCTCTACGAGTATGACAGCGCGGGCCGTGTCCTGAGCATGACAGACCCAGAAGGCTGCGTGACGGAGTACGGCTACAACGAGAACAGCCAAATCGCTCGCATGACGGTGAACGGCAACGCCACGCTGTACGAGTATGACGCGGCGGGCAATATCGCCGCTGTGACGGACGCGGAGGGCCGGCGTGTAGAATTTGCCTATGACCCGAACGGGAACCTGACCGGGATTGTTTATCCGGACGGAACAAAGGACACAACCCAATACGACGCCCTTGGCCGCGTGCTGAAAAACACCCCGCGCACAGGGCTGGCGACTGCATACGAATATGACGTGGTCGGAAATATCGTTTCTGTCACGCGGGGCGAGCAGGCCACGCGCTACGCGTATGACATCCTTGGCCGCATGGTTGCCGTTACCGCGCCGGACGGCACGGAGACTGCCTATACCTACGACGCGTTGGGCAACCTCACCGGCGAGACCGATCCGCTGGGCAACGTCACAGCCTTCGCCTATACCGCCGAAAGCTTGCTGGAGAAGGTGACCTATGCCAACGGAACCACGCAATCCCTTACCTATGACCCGGCGGGCAACGTGACCGCCGAAACCGACGCTGAGGGCAACACCAAGGAATATCAGTACGACAAGGTGAACCGGCTGACAGCCGTGATTGATGAGCTGGGCAACAAGACTAGCTACAAATATGACGCGCTGGACAACATCGCCCAGGTAACGGATGCATTGAAGCACATCACCCGGTATACCTACGACAAGAATGGCAATCTGCTCACTGAAACCGACGCGCTGGGCAACAGGGTGCGGTATGCCTACACGCCGGAGGGCTGGCTGGAAAGCATCACCAAGGCAGACGGAACCGTCCTCACATTTGAATATGACAAAACCGGCAGCCTGCTCACCCAGCACGTGGGCGACGGTCAGAAAAGCAGCTACAATGAAACCGGCAGGGTCACGGAGGTTTCCAGTGCCGAGGGAACGATTGTTTACCAGTACAACGGGCAGGGAT
>ERZ779890.2715-NODE-2715-length-16448-cov-10.613921_pt1 | contig 16448 bp, 7 predicted proteins | sample MGYA00511553_ERZ779890 | MGnify/ENA primary metagenome ERZ779890 (study PRJEB29588, sample SAMEA2152064) | human gut metagenome | biome: human gut; feature: human-associated habitat; material: faeces | place: Denmark | collected 2008/2010 ... | reverse complement strand
CATAATCAGGTTCGGCATATAAATAACGGTCTTAAAGAATCCCGTACATTTCAATCTCAATCGCAAATCCGTAAACCAGGATGCAAGCAGCAGTGAGAAAAACATCTGCGGAATAAAGCCCATCATCCAGATAATAAACGTATTTTTCAAATAAATCGGCAATTCGCTGTTAAATAGTATTTCTTTATAATTCTGTAATCCTACAAACTTTGGTCCTATCTGCATAAGACCCACTCTGTAATTTTCAAAAAAGCTGTTATAGAAAGTGGAAATCAGCGGAAGCAGCTGAAAAATAAAATATACCAGAAAGAACGGTATCAAAAATATATATCCCCACTTTGCATAACTTACACATTTTGATCTTCTTTTTCTTTTCATGCCGCCCTCCATTTCCGGTAAACAAATGCACGCCCTGAAACCCGTTTCTTGAAACCAGCTTTATTCTGATAACAATTCAATGATTTCAAGGCGTGCCTGTCACCTTATACTGTCATGTTATTAATGTGTCAGATTCGGGTATTTCTCTGTTGCGGCCTTGTAGAAATTATCAAGTGCCTTGTCTTTTGTAACATTTCCGTCGAAGTAATCCTTCATTGCCTTCTGGAATTCTTCATTTAATCCCTGGTCATATGCTGAAATATTCTTCATATTAATCTTCGGTGCAGCTTCTGCAAAGAGTTTAATATGGTTCTGTCCGCCAAGGAAGTCTGATTTGAATGAATCATCTTTTGCTGCTTCCTGCATTCCTGATTTTGTATTTGTGAAATCAGAGTAATCCTTAGAGATCTTGAGTAAGTTGTCTTTATTTGCTGTTAAAGCAAGGATGATATCCTTAACATGCTTAGGGTTATCTGTTCCTGTTGCTGCGTGGATGTAAGATCCGCCCCAGTTGTACTCCTGTGGTGGTGTTGTAACAGCCCATGATCCTTCTGCTCCATCCCAGTTTGGTGCAAGTGTGAAATCGATTCCCCATGCTGGGAAAAGGAATGCAAATACCTTTGACTGAGAACCCATTGCTTTGTTCCAGTCATCATTCCACTGGCCTTTAATGTTAGCATCAACATATCCTGCATCAAGCCACTCTTTTGAATCATCTACCCAGTTTGTAATCTTCTTATCCACTACAACCTCATCTGCTCCAGGCTGTACCCATGAGTCATCGATTGAGTTTCCATATAAACGGAATGTATCAGCGTAAGAAGAGAATGTGTAATATCCCTTTGCCTTAAGTTCCGCTGCTGTAGCCTTTAATGTATCCCAGTCCTTTGTCTTCTCACCGATTGCTTCAGGATCATCTGTTCCGAATACATCCTTTGCAATATCGCGACGGTAAACTAAAAGTCCAGGACAGCACTGCCATGTTGAACCTCTCTGTACTCCGTCTGAATCAGAAGCTGTTTTTCTTGTGAAATCGTACTGATCAGCAAACTCTTTGTCACAATCAATTCCAAGATCCTTAAGAGGCATTGCTACGTCTGCATCTTTATCTGTATATTTGAATACGTAATCTGTCTCTGATAAGAAGAGATCAATCTTGTCATCTGCTGATGCATCCGCCTGTTTTGAAAGAGCTTCATCAAGCTTCTGCTGGTAAACACCATCCTGGTTAGGATTTACTATCCAATGAATTTCTGTGCCATCCTTAAGATATGTAATTGTACCATCTTTAGAAGTTTCTTTAACCTCCGGGTAAACAGCCTCAACTCTTGTTCTGAACTCGTCGTTCCATGAATAGATATTGATAACCTTTCCCTCTGCTGCATTAGAAGCGCCTGCTCCACCTTCTGTTCCGTTTCCTGCTGTTGTTCCACATCCTGCCAGGAGTGTTGCCCCCATAGACAGTAACAGCATTGTGCTAATCACTTTCTGTTTCATTTTTCATTTCCTCCCTAGAAACTGTTTTGATATCATCTTATGAATTAATTTGATATCTCGTTTACAGTTGTAATATTACTCCTTAACCGTTTTCGTTTATATTAAATCAATTGTAAAAATATCAAATTCATGTCATAATAATAGAAAGATGACATAAATCTAATATTTTGTTACAAAGGAGAACCTTTATGGCACTTTCAAAAGAATGGTATGACGCAGAATTTTTTGACAGCGAGAGCGAAACACTGCATCGTGCTCCAAGTATTGAATATAGTTTTTATAACGCAGTCAAAACCGGGGATATGGAATATGTAATAAAAAACTGCAAAGAAGATGCCTTTATACACCTTGAAGGAACAGGTGTATTGTCCAGAAATACTTTACAGAATATCAAATATCACTTTGTTGTCACAACCGCCATGATCACAAGATACTGTATTGATGGAGGACTCGAGCCTGAGCAGGCATACCGTCTGAGTGACTTCTATATACTTAAGATGGACAGCTGCTCCACCGTACGCCAGGTTGCTGACCTGCATCACGAGATGGCAAAGGATTTCACAGGTAAGATGGTGCTGCAGAAGAAATCGTCTATCCTCTCAAAGCCTGTTACCCAGTGTGTTGACTATATATACAGCCATATAAAAGAGCGTATCACAATAGCTGATCTGGCTGCATACACAGGTCTTTCCGAGAGCTATCTTTCAAGGGTATTCAAGCAGAATCTCGGTGTTTCGATAAGTGATTATATAAGGGAAAAGAAAATAGAAAAAGCGACTCACCTACTCAAATACTCAGATAAGCCGATTATAGATATAGCCAACTACCTGTCATTTTCATCACAGAGCCACTTTATCCAGATATTCGAGAGTTTTATGGGACTTACCCCAAAGAAATATCGCGACAGGTACTACAAATCCATGTGGTAGCCTGATGCCAAAAGCCTTGTACTGCGCACAAAAAAATTCCCACACAAACATGCGTGGGAATTTTTATTTAGCTGATACCCAATGTACGATATCAAACGCTATTAATTTATAAACTATCGCTCTATGTATATCTCAACCGTATGACATTTGTCTGTAGAAAGCTTTTCAATAGCATGCCTTGGAATACGCACGCTGTTTCCTGCAACATTTTCCACTTTTACATCATCACAGAGTGCTCTTTTGACCTGCACATCCCCAGGTTCGAGCTTATCAGGATTGTGAACTGAAATATCAAATCTATGACCTGCAAATTCTAATGAAACTTTTGCATCACCTTTTTCGTTATACTGCTGTGGCATGAGTGCAGGCTCAATAACAAGATCTCCAAGCTCTCCATGGACTCCGTATACAGATGTTATCATAGTAAGCATATACCAGCTTGCTGCACCTGTAAGGTATGAATACAGACCTCTTCCATCATTATCAAAATACTCCGGTACTCCCGGATACATCCTGCTTCTGTCAAAGTCCATCGCAGTATCAAGAAGCGTCTTTAATACCTTGTAACCCTCTTTTATAAAGCCCTGTTTATAGAGCGCATTGGCATACATTACAGCCATATGTGAGAATACAGCACCATTTTCTTTTTCACCATATGCAAATCCAAACATTCTTCCAAGATCAAACTTTTCTTCCTTAAAATCAGTGTTTAGTCTGTAGCCACCGGCTTTTTGATCAAACAGATATTTGTCTGCGCTATTACAGATTGCCTTGATCTGTTCTTTTTTTGCGGTTCCACTCATGATGGCAAATACCTGTCCTGTAAGCATCATGCGTACATCTCCACTCTCACATCTTTCCACCGGTCTGCCGTTATTGTCATAATATCCGTTGAACCAGCCTCCATCCGTGCCATCTGATATCCATTCGTTTTCGCGAATGTTTTTCATCATCCACTCAGCCTTATGCTCCAGGTTTTCGCAAATCGCAGCTATTGGAACAAGAGCAGTGCCTCCGCTTGTGCAGTTCTCACATGCCTTTGCATAGCTCATGAGAAGCTCCTGCTTTTTGTCAGGGCAGTTGTAAAGTATTTCGTCATCAGCAAGCAGCAGCTTAAGCTCCTCTAACACCTCAATCCTGTTTATTCCGCTTATTTTTACCACATTTCTTAAACACTTTGCTATATCAAGCAGATTTCCGGCATATGCACATGTAAATGCAACACTTTCGCCTTTGTCCCATGCCATATCGAGCGCATCGTTCCAGTCTGCACCGTGCAGCTTCATCTCGTTGTGCTCCCCCACATCATAGAAAGCGCACAGATTTTGGATCAGAATATGCTCTAAAATTGTTCCAAAATATATCTGACCGCCTGCCGTCCTTTGTTTGTTACCATATGTAGTATTCCATGCTTTATCATGGCTTGTGCCTCTCATGGACTGGTAATCCTTAAAGTACGTCGTACGATCAAAAAGTACATCTATATCACCGGTCTGGTCAATATAAAGCTTGGTGGTTACAAATGGCCAGAATGCGTGATCCATCCATACACGTGTGATGTTATTTCTGTCAGCGATAAACTCGCCAGGCTCGTTTCCTATAATAGTCGCATTGGTTCCATCAATTCTCACACCGCCATAATTGTTTACAATCATCCTGCGGACATCCGAAGGCTCCATAAGTAAAAGTGCAAGACAGTCCTGCCATAGATCTCTCCAGCCTCTTCCACCTTTTCCATAATCATGATGTGGAAGGAATGAACAGCCGTATATTCTTCGTAAGATAGGTTGAAAACATATCCATTTAAGATAATTGTCCTCCTTGGCATCTCCTGTCTCAAAATCAATATTTACCTTGTCTATCCAGTGTTCCTTGACGGTGTTTAGTTCTTCTTTTACTTCAAGTACACTGCGGTACCGTCTAGTAATGGCATTTATGTCATTTCCTTTTTCAGTAAGACCTGCAAGCATGATATAGCTTACCGTCTCCAGCGGTTTTATAATACGGTTTGCAAATTTTATTGCTCCGACTGCTTCTTTTCCCTGAAATTTTTCTCCGGCCTTTGCACCTGCTTTTTCAGTTCTGACTGCCTCAGGAATAAGGAAAGAGCCTCCCTCTCCTATAAACTGCTCAACGGTAGGATAGAAACTCTCAGGACTTTCTCCGTTTCCGGATGATCCATATACAAAGTAGCTTATATCATTTTTCCGGTGTCCACGCTCATCAAATGAGAGGACAGGTGTAACCTCAATGCCGTATTGTGTGGTTTCTATTCTGTGCAAAAGTGATGTCACATGTCTGTGATCCCTGATATTGTCAGCACTTCTGCCATAGATTGGGATTGCCCCGATTGGGACTATCTCCATAGCCTCATCCGTCTTGTTAGTGATCTCCACAAGCATGACTTCCATGCTTCCATCAAGTGTGACAAATGATGTCGTGTCGGCCTCTAACCCATATATCTTTGAAGCACGGTGCAGCTTCTGCCACATTAAACCTGCCTCAAGCTCACTTTCATCCTGATTACCTGTAAATCTGTCGGCCTCCTGCTGTGCAGATGATCCGCATACTGACCAGAAGCCTTTCCCCACAATCCGACACCAGAAATTTCTAGTGCCTTTATTGTTGTGGAGATTTTCTATACTAACAGGTTCCAGAAGAAAGGTATTCTGGCTTGTTTTACTGTCTCCGCCGAGAGTTGGTGTAATGCTTGATTTAAGCCCCTTTTCCCCTGCAAGCGGCAGATACAGTCCACTGTAGTTTTCGGGATTTTTGATCCTGAAGGTTCCATATTTGTCTATAAAATCTATATTTTTCATACTTTCAATCAATCCTCTATACAATTACAAATCAAATTTTCACGCACCATATACAATCCTATAGCAGTCATTATCCCACCTACGGAAAATTTACATGGTAAGCTCAATCTCTGTCTGCTCGCTAAGAAGCTCTTTTGGAATATAGTTTCCCTCAACTGCCTGTCCGTTTACAAGAAGGCTCTTGCATCCGCTCTCAACATGATCAGGATTTTTTACAACTATATGAAGATGGCATCCCCTGAAATCCTTCTCTATCTCGAATCCATCCCAAGCTTTTGGAATAGACGGAGCAATATGAAGTCCATAAAAATCAGGACGCATACCAAGTATTCCCTCTACACATCCAACCATGACTGTTGAAGCAGTTCCTGTGAGCCAGTGTACATGTGAACGTCCAAAGTTTGGACTTGCTTTTCCTTCAGTAAACTGTCCATAGCAGTACGGCTCAAGTCTTCTTATCTCTGCTCTGTCATTCTGTGCGGCAGGAGCATTTTCAATAAAATACTTAAAAGCTCTGTCTCCATGTCCTTTAAGTGCCTCAGCAAGAATTATCCAGCCCTGTGACTGTGAGAATATTCCTGCATTCTCTTTAGTTCCCGCATTGTATATCACTGCGAGTGCTCCGTCGAATGCGTGTGCATGATATGGAGGATCCATAAGAATGGCGCCATACTCGGTATTGAGTCTTTCATATACCATTTCAAGAGCCTTATCAGCCTGCTCATCACTTGCAAATCCACTTATAACAGCCCAGCTCTGTGGGTTGAGCCACATATTTGCCTCAGGATCATCACGCTTTCCTATAACCTGTCCATCCCCTGTAAATCCACGGATAAATCTGTCCTCGTTCCAGCAAAGCTCCTGAATGATCTTTCCGAGTTTTTCCTGGCTCTCATCAAGATATGCGATATATTCATCATCTTTCTTATAGGCTGCAAACTCTTTTAATATAGTCATTGCATAGTAGAACTGAAGTGCTACGAAGGTTGACTCTCCATCTGCACCAAGCCTCAGGCAGTCATTCCAGTCTGCGTAAAGTCCTGCAGGCATTCCATGTTTTCCGAGGTGGTTCATCGAAAAATCAATTGCTCTCTTTAAATGCTCGTAAACCGTTCCCTCATCCTTGTTGGCGAATGGAATGACCTCATCTATAAATGCTACATTTCCTGTCTCTGATACATATTTGTATACAGTTGGGAAAAGCCATAATGCATCATCAGCTCTGTAAGCCGGATGTCCTGTCTCCTGTACATAGGAAGCATCGTCAGGAGTATCCTCATGTCCCGGATTGTGTGTAAACTTGACAAGCGGAAGTCCTCCACCGTTATCAACCTGTGCTGAGAGCATGAATCTGATCTTTTCAACAGCCATCTCAGGCGCAAGGTGTATAACACCCTGAATATCCTGGACTGTATCACGGTATCCGTATCCGTTTCTGAGTCCACAGTATGTAAATGATGCAGCCCTTGACCAGATAAATGTCATGAAACAGTTATATGCGTTCCATGTATTGATCATTGTGTTAAACTCATCACTTGGTGTATTAATCTGGAAATGTGATAACTTTCCATGCCAGTATGCGATAAGCTCCTCAAGTTCTTTGTCGCAGACAGCTTTTGTATCCGTGTAAGAAGCAACAATCTTTCCTGCTGTCTCATTATCTATCATTCCAACTAAGAATGCTATTGTCTTTGTCTCGCCCGGTGCCAGCTCCAATACTGTTGTGATTGCTCCACAGCTATTCTCGTTGTAGTTGCCGTGGTTGTTAAGCTTTCCGCTCTCTACTCCGACAGGATTGCCATATCTGTGATATTCTCCGAGAAATTCTCCCCTGTCACCGCACCAGCTGTCAACAGGTGCTCCTGCAAGTCCGATAAATCTGTTTACCACATCCTTGTTGTCAATTTCCTTGCCATCCTCGATGCGGTCAAGATTGGCATGGATCATCTGACGCACTCTGTTCTCCACAAATACTGTCTTTGTAATATACTGTGAATACTGCAGATTCACCTGATCCTGCTCATAGTTGCTGTTGTTTGTAAACTCAGCGTAGCCTGTAATATTAAGGCTTCTTGCCTTATCAGAATTATTCGTCACGCTCAAATTCCACACTTCGTATGTCTTGTTCAGCGGAACGTAATATCTTACTTCTGAATGAATACCGCTGTAATCAGCCATCATCTTTGTGTATGCTGTTCCATGATGACACTCACTCTTGTATTCATTCAAATCCTTTCCTACAGGCTGCCACGAAGCTGACCAGTAATCCTTGCTGCCGTTGTCTCTGATATAAATATATCTGCCAGGCTCATCGAACTGATTAAACACATATCTCAAAAGCCTTCCGTTTGCACCTGACTTTGCAAAGCTGTATCCACCTGCATTATTGGAAACAATTGCTCCATACTCCGGTGATCCAAGATAGTTTACCCATGGTGCCGGTGTGTCAGGTCTTGTAATAACATATTCTTTTTTTGATTCATCAAAATATCCGTATTTCATATTCCTTGCTCCATTCTCTACTTAATTATATGATCTGCGGTTGCAACTGCCTCCAACGTATATTTAGCAGTGAGCCATTTTCGTAATATAATATACATTTTTGCAGCAGTGTATTATACAAAATTATTTCTTAAAATATCAGATTCATGACATAACTAAACTTATCTCACAATATATAAAAAACCGGACGCATACGCGCCCGGTCCTTGAAAGGAATATGTATTTTACTAAAACTGTCCGAGATACGGTATACGGAGCAGTTAAAGTACGTGGTTAGTTATTAGTTTTCTTTCTTTTTTTCAGGAATAAAACCGCTAAAATAAGTGCTCCAGCCATAGCACCAAATACATAAGCCAGAATCGGTGAATTGTCACCTGTTTTTGCTGCTTTTGCAGTTTTTGATTCCTTTACTGCCTGTGTTGTTTTAGCCTTATCTGATTCAGAGGTCTTAATTACCGGCGCAGGTACCTTCGGCTGCTCATTTTTTATATCTGTATTGATATCCTCTTTCGGATCGTCCTTTGGATTGTCCTTGATGCCATCTTTCGTGTCGTCCTTTGGATTGTCCTTGATGTCATCTTTCGAATCATCCTTTACTTCCTCAAGTGATATGTCATCAATGTGTACCTCATGCTGTGTTGTTATCTGGTTATCCCCGATTTTGCCAAGGCATGCACTGAAAAATGCTGCTGTGTCTGTATCCTCATTCATTGTAAATGTATCCTCAAAGGTCTGGTAGTCCTTTGTGAGATCTACTATATTGTCATTTGAGTATACATGCCAGTCACGGTTTTCCTGTCCCTGCATCACAACTCTGATCTTCCTGTTGAGACTTGATTTTGCTTTAAATTTAAGCTTGTAGGTCTTGCCCTTTTCAAGTTTTATATTTTCCTGCTTAATCTGTACTTTCCAATCCTGATCGCCTGTATCCTTTATTGTTACAGCCAGTGCATTGTTATCCTTAAGGCTGTCAACTACATATGATGCTTTTGCTGATGAATCTACATATATTGTATAGCCTGTTGTTCCATCATTGAAGGATCCGTTTTTGATGAGCGCATTCTCGACAAGGCTTACATTGTCAATCCAGGTTGTTTTCTGCATTCCAAGTGTTATCGAAATGTTATGGTTTACATACTGTGCATCCGAAGGAAGTTCAACCGCGAAATCTTTTGTCTCTCCTGCTTTGATATCAAATGTGTATACATATCCTCCTATGTTTGCCGTAATAGTATTATCAGCATCTGATGTAGCGGTAAAGCTGAATTTGTATGGTGTTCCTGTCGCAAATGCCAGTTCTTCCTGAGACATAACTACAGCAGATTTCTCATTTTCGCTCATTGTAACCTTAAATCTTCTTCCATCAGAGAATGGAGTGACTGTCACATCTGCATTTTCAGCATTCGATATATTCCAGTATCCTAAATGTTTATCTCCCTCCTGGAAGCTTCCATTGTATACATAATTTCCATTAGCCAGAACAGTTTTCTTCTCTTTCTCATTTGGATCTGCTTTCTTGGTCCTCTTTACTGATACATTGCTGATACAGATATCTGCTGTAGAGCCTTTTGCTCCCATATTGAACTCAAGGCGTCCGTTTGCATCACTTGCATCACCCATCTTGAATTCGTAGGTGTAAGTCTGCTTTTTGGTTGTAAGCTTTACATCCTGATGTGGCATATAGCTCTTGTAACCATAATCCGGTGCCTTTACATCAACTCCCATCTCTCTGTCCGCAGATGCATATGCATCAAACTGTACCTGATATGTAGCACCTTTCTCAAACGGAAGATCTGCCTGTACAAGCTGTACACTATAGTCTGCCGTACCTTCCTTTTTAGTATTTACAGTCATAGTATTGTTGTCTATAGAAGCTTTTGCATCTCCTTCAAGCGTTGTAATGAATTTCCAGTTTTTTTCATCGGAAAGATCCTCTTTCGCAGAAAAATCTCCATTATTGATATAGTTGCCGTTTGCGTCGGGATTGCGAAGTGTAACTTTCTTTACCGGGCGTTTTACATCTTCATTGTAGCTGTCCTTCTGGTATACACGGACATAATCGATCACATATGGGTTATTCTCAAAGCTTGTCTTATCGTTTGGATTTCCAACCCAGCTTCCACCAACAGCAAGATTTAAGATAATGTAAAATGGCTGGTCAAATGGTGCCGGATATGTAAGTGTTCCCTGTCCTACTGTTGTTGAGTGCCAATCGCTCTCCTCGTGGTATTTATTTCCATCCACATACCATGTGATTTTCCCCGGCTCCCAGTCACAGGTAAATGTGTGGAAATCCTTAGAGAAATCGGCTCCATCCTTTATAGTATATGTACCCTGTGACTCTGAATGAGGATTTCCGTAATGGATGGTTCCGTAAGCCTTGTTTGTCTCCTGTCCCATTACTTCCATGCAGTCAATCTCGCCACATCTTGGCCACTGACCATATACATTCTCATCATTTGCCATAAGCCAGAATGCAGGAAGGTATCCCTGTCCCTTTGGAACCTTTGCACGGCATTCAAATCGGCCGTAGGTGAAGGTCTGCTTATTCTGTGTTGAAATTCTTCCTGATGTATAGGAAGCTGCTTCTTTTGTTGAGCTGGTATCACCATCAGTCGCATTCATATCAACAAATTTTATAGCAGAAATTGTCACGTCTGATGCCGGTGTGTCGGTATCATTATATTTTCCTAGAGAAATATAGAAATCTGCAGGTGTGTCCTTTGTCATTGTAAATTCAAAACTGATTTCCTGCTCCTTATCCTCTTCAAGCTCCGGTTCACATCCTCCGTACCATTCATATGAAGCACTCATCACACCTGTTTTGAATTTACGGGCTGCTGTGGACTTAGCCTTAAAACTCACTTTATATTTATGTCCGTTTTGCAGTGAAATATTTTGCTGCTTTAACTGGACATTCCAGTCCTGTGTTCCTGCGTTTTTAATACTATAGATGATCGAACCATCAGCTGTCTTTGCTGAAGCATCCGCTGATCCATCTGCTCCACCCCAGTTTGCTATTGTCTGAGTCCAGCCTTCCATTTCCTCCGAAAAATCTGAGTTTTTCAAAAGATTTCCGGCATCCTTATTTTCTGTTTTAGTAACCTTTTTTACCGGATTTATTATTAATTGTCCACCTTTTACCTGAATGTTTTCATCCGAGTCTACATACTCCTGCAGCTCGTTATTTACCCATCCTTTTTCATGTGTCTCCACATTCCAGTCAGTACGGTTTAATGAATCACCATCAAACTCATCGTGCCACACTTCTTTGTAGCCCTCATAGCTTAGTTTTCCTGTCTGCTGCACCGCATCCAACGCTCCCTCTGCAAACGTCTGTGACGGCATGGCTGTCATTGCCATAGCAGCCACAAGCATGGCTGATAATACTCTTTTTTTCATAAAGTACCCCTTTCATTTATAGTTATTTGCCATCTCGCATCATGTTACTGTCTACACTTTTCAGCGTAACCCGTAACCACAGCATTACTATAACGATTAAGCACCCTTAAATATACAAAAAAAAGCACAAAAACATCAAATTCATGACATTTTAATTTTCCTGTAACTTCCGCAATTCTCTCGGTGTCATGCCAAACTGCGCCTTAAACATCCGGCTGAACACCTTATAATTCGTAAATCCATTGTGCTCCAATATGTCCGTGATAGAATCCTCAGTTGCCAGAAGCTCCTCATGTATGTGATTGATTCTTACCTGATTGACATACTCGAGAAATGTAACTCCCATGCATTTTTTGAACATACGACAGAAATAATCCTGATTGAGTGAGGCTATGTCTGCCGCCTCCTTTAATGCTATTGGCTCCTGATAATTTTTCGCCACATATCTAAGGACATCCTTAAGGCGCGCTATCTGTCTGGATTCTTTTCCCGCATTCATCTCTTTGTACGAATAATTTGTAAACAAAATATATAAGAATTCGTTCACTTTTGCCATAAGTCGAAGCTCATAGCCCTTGCCCTTTTTCCGGTATATATGCGCTATCGACTTAAGAAGAGACTTCATCTGCTCATATTTTCTGCTGCCATGCTCGGTCTCATAGCACTCCCGGAACCTTATATGTCCGTAATCGTCTATGTAGCTGTCCAGATATACATACGGTATCTGCACCAGAAGCACCTTGACTCTTTCATAGCTTTGCGTGCCATGTATCTTATTTGAGTTTATGACAAAAAATTCATTTTCTTTCAATGTATATTCATTTTCACCGCAGTCAACCTGCAGTGAGCCGGAAACTACATAGATTATCTCTATATGATCATGCCAGTGCCTCGGTGAAAACTGCCTGTAGTCCTCGTATCTGTCGCAGTAGATTGGAAGATGTGGTATTGATCTGACGTTTTCGTGTGTGTATTGCTGCATAATTTTCTCCCTGACTTACTAAATCAAACTTCGTATTTAATGCTATATTAGCCCGAGCATATCCAATTGTTCCGAAGTAAACAATATTAATAGTTTGAAATTCCACCTTCAAAATATACTCCTCTCACGCAAAAAGTCAATATCGACCTAAAATAATGTCAGTATCACAATTGTATATATCGCTTTTATAATTTACAATCATCTTATACGAAAAGAACAAGCTCCCGACATATTAATGTATGGGAAGCTCTTTAAATAATAAAAATATAAGAAAGGTAATCTGCTATGAACAAATGGTCACGATTCAAATTCACTCCTAATCTTCCACTTGGGGCAAATGGTGAAAGAGTTACAGGAAGCAAGGCTCACATAGAGCTTTCAAAGGAAGCTGCCAAGGAAGGCATGGTACTTCTCAAAAATGAAAACAACGTACTCCCTCTTGCAGCGGGTTCTAAGGTAGCCCTGTTTGGAAAGGGTACTTTCGACTATGTAAAGGGCGGTGGCGGAAGCGGTGATGTAACCGTTGCATATATCCGCAATCTCTACGAAGGACTTAAGCTTCAAAAAGAGAAAATAAGCATATTTGAGGAGCTGTGCGATTACTACCGTAACGACATTAAAAAGCAGTATGCAGCCGGTGCTGTACCCGGCATGACTATAGAGCCGGATGTACCGGCTGAGCTTTTAAGCAAGGCACAGGCATATACCGACACTGCTATCATCTCAATCTGCCGCTACTCCGGAGAAGGCTGGGACAGAAAGAGTGTTATTGACCCAAACAACAAGGCTCTCTGGGACTACGAACGTGAGATGACCGAGAAGTCGGCTGAGCTTTTTAAGGATGGTGATTTCTGTCTCTCCGTAAAAGAAAAGGAGATGATTGACACTGTAAAAGCCAGTTTCAAAAATGTAATCGTGATTTTAAATGTCGGTGGAATGGTTGATACATCTTGGTTTGCTTATGATAATCAGATTCAATCAGCACTGCTTGCCTTACAGGGCGGCATGGAAGGCGGGCTCGCTGCCGCTGAGCTTCTCGTAGGAGATGGCAATCCTTCCGGAAAAACTGTCGATACGTTTGCCAAATCACTCGACGACTATCCGTCTACTTACAATTTCCACGAGTCAAGAGACTATGTGGACTATACCGATGATATATATGTCGGATACCGCTATTTCGAGACAATTCCGGGAGCTGCCGAGAAGGTTGTATACCCATTTGGCTATGGACTCTCATACACCACATTTGATGTAGAGACCGTTTCTGCCGGCGTTGTGAATTCCAACTGTACGTCTGAGGCCAATAAGCTTTATGCAAAAGTCCGTGTGACAAATACAGGTAAATTCTCCGGAAAAGAGGTTGTTCAGGTATACATCGCTAAACCACAAGGAAAGCTTGGCAAGCCTGCAAAGGAGCTCGCAGCCTTTGAAAAGACAAGAGAACTGCAGCCGGGTGAATCACAGCTTATGATCCTCACATGGGAAATAAACGATATGGCATCATATGATGACCTTGGAAAGGTTAAAAAATCTGCATATGTACTTGAAGCCGGTTCATATGATATATACGTTGGAACGAGCGTCCGTGACGTGACAAAAGCTGATTACTCATATATATTAAATCATGATGTAATTACCGAGCAGCTTTCAGCAAAGCTGGTTCCTACAAGTCTGCCAAAGAGAATGCTCGCTGACGGAAGCTATGAAGCTCTGCCTCAAAGTGAGCCTGTGGACACCGACTACTCAGCTATTGGCAACATTGACCCTTCCCTGACAGAGGGTGTTGCTCCCGGTCAGAGAGCCATCCCATACTTCCGCTTTGCCGATGGCATGGCTAAAAACGGCAGTCACGACATCATGGATGTTGTGGAAGGACGTATCACGCTTGATGAATTTGTATCAGAGCTTTCCATCGATGAACTCATTCATCTGCTCGGCGGACAGCCAAATACAGGTGTTGCAAATACCTTCGGTATCGGAAATATGCCTGAATACGGTATTCCTTCTGTCATGACAGCAGATGGTCCTGCAGGAGTGCGCATAGCGCCTGAGGTCGGTATATGCACCACTGCGTTTCCATGCTCCACACTGCTTGCATGCACATGGAACCCGGATGTTTTAGAGGCTGTAGGACGCGCCGGTGGTGAAGAATTAAAGGAAAACAACCTTGCACTGTGGCTCACCCCTGCCATCTGTATTCACAGAAGTCCTCTCTGCGGACGTAACTTCGAGTACTACTCAGAGGATCCATTCATAACAGGAAAGCTCGCAGGTGCCATGGTACGCGGAATCCAGTCAAACAATGTCGGTGCCACACTCAAGCACTTTGCCTTGAACAACAAGGAAACCAACCGCAAAAACAGCGATTCACGCGTTTCAGAAAGAGCTGCCAGAGAAATCTATCTGAAGGCATTTGAGATGATTGTAAAGAATGATAATCCATGGGCTATTATGTCCTCTTACAATATGATAAACGGCTACAGAGCCTCTGAAAGCGAGGACCTTTTGACAGGAATACTGCGTGATGAGTGGGGCTATGAAGGAATGGTCACAACCGACTGGTGGACCTGTGGCGAGCATTATAAGGAGACAAAAGCCGGAAATGATCTTAAGATGGGAAATGGATATCCTGATCGTGTAAAGAAGGCTTATGATAAGGGTGCCATCTCTCGTAGTGAGATGGAAACCTCTGTAAAGCGTATATTAGGATTAATATTAAAGCTTGATTAAATTTTACTCTGCTTTATGTAAACCACCCGGTTCATAATACCATATACTTATTATACAAAAACAAAAACGGACATGCAAAACTGCCATGTCCGTTTTTGTATTTGTTTTTGTATTTGTATATCTCAATCATTAATTCTGTATTTTAGCATATTCCTCAATTTTACATACATGCTCTTTTGTTTTTTCATCATAGTTGATTGCAACAAGCAGGATGTTTCCCGTATATTGCAATAATGAATTCGGATACTGTCTCTCACGAATCTGCTGCATGGCTGTATCCGCATTCTTATTCCATTTCAGCTCCACAACAAGCGCCGGATAATCATTTATATACTCAGGCTTCGGAATATAAACAAAATCAGCAAAGCCACGCCCTGTCGGTAATTCCCTGACCGGCTTAAAATAATAGTTCATTGTTCCAAGATAAGCAATGGCCAAAACACTGCTAAGGGAATTCTCGTCATTATATTGAATCACCGAGGTATACTCCATATGAATCTGCTCAATTTTTGCTGCCACAGTATTTACATCTTTGTTTATTGTTGCATTAAACAAATCTATTGACTGTCTCTCAAACTGCATGATTTCATCCCATTTGTTTTCCTCAACCGCATCCATAAGCTCATTGCGAAGCTCTTCATTCGGAATATATGCCATCTGATTTTTCTGATTAAAAGCCAGATATCCAAGATGTATAAGCAATGTCAGCACATCATCTTTGTTTTTAAATGATACCATATCATTCTGAAACGTGGTTGTTCTAACTTTTATCTCATTTCCTGAAATCATTGAAATAATAGCGGCTCTTAATCCATCAAAATCCATGTCAATAAGCGGAATCAGAGATTCATATGTGCCGGTCTGTGACCAATAGCTTTGGAAGCTGCCTCTCATCATCACGCTCACTACCGCTTTTGGATTATACACATGTTTACCCGAAAGCATATAGCCATCATACCAGTTTTTTACTGCTTCATAATCCCTGTCATACTTTTTGCATAACTGCTTAACCTCATCATCTGTAAAGCCAATATATGATGCAAGCGCTCCTGCATCAAGCATTGTGAACTCTTCAAAATTGTTAAGTGCTGACTGAGTTTTTAGCTTTTTAATAGGAAGTATGCCGGTAAGATAAGCTAACGCAATATACTTTGTCGGCTCTGTCCCTTTAAACATTCCCCTAAGGAAATTAATATATTCCTCCTGCAG
>ERZ779890.2708-NODE-2708-length-16492-cov-3.373608_pt1 | contig 16492 bp, 5 predicted proteins | sample MGYA00511553_ERZ779890 | MGnify/ENA primary metagenome ERZ779890 (study PRJEB29588, sample SAMEA2152064) | human gut metagenome | biome: human gut; feature: human-associated habitat; material: faeces | place: Denmark | collected 2008/2010 ... | reverse complement strand
CCGCCGTGACGGACGGCCAGACGCGGCAGCAGATTCTGGACGCGCTGGGCGCGGAGTCTCTGGAGCTGCTTCAAAAGCAGACCGCGCAGCTCTGGACGGAAAACAGCTGGGACGACGGGATCGTGACCAGCGTGCTTGCAAACTCGATCTGGCTGCGGGATGGATACTCCTACAATGAAGAAACGCTGCAAAAGCTGGGAGAAGAATTCTATGCGTCCGCGTTTTCCGGGGAAATGGGCACTGACGCGTACAACAATATGCTGCGCGACTGGATCAACGAGCATACCGGAAATCTGCTGACCGAGCAGGCAAGCGGACTGGAGCTTGCGCCCGCGACGGTGCTGGCGCTGGTGTCGACGATCTATTACCGTGCATCATGGAGCGACAAATTTTCCGGCTCTGCCACGACGCAGGACGTGTTTCACGCGCCGGACGGCGATGTGACCGTCGATTTCCTGCACAGCAGCGATTCTAACACAGTATATTACGGCAACGGCTTCTCGGCCATCGGGCTTTCGCTGGAGAACAGCGGGCAGATGTGGCTGCTGAAGCCGGACGACGGCGTGGACGCGGCGGAGCTGCTGCAGAATGAGGACGCGCTGGGGTTCCTGCTGGCGAACGGCGGTTGGTCGCAGACGCAGCGTGCAACGGTCAATCTGAGTTTGCCGAAATTTGATATTTCGTCCGATCTGGACATTCTGGACACGCTGGCACAGCTCGGCATGACGGATGTGATGGACGATGAAAAATCCGATTTTACGCCGCTTACGACGGCGGATTCCGCGCTGGAGCTGACGCAGGCCAAGCACGCTGCGCGCGTGAAGATCGACGAGGACGGCTGCGAGGCAGCGGCCTATACCATCCTTGGTGTCGAGGCGACTGCGATGATGGGGCCGGAGGATGAGATCGATTTTACACTCGATAACCCGTTCGTCTTCGCTATCACCGGCATTGACGGCCTGCCGCTGTTCGTCGGTCTGGTCAATCAACCGAACTAAGTCTTGTTATGAAAAATCTCCCTCTGCCCATACGGCAGAGGGAGGTTTTTTATCCTGCTGCACGAAGTTCTATCGCCTTACAGAGCGGCGCATAGCTTCCCTTTGCGGCAGCAAAAATCTTCACGGTTTTCGCGCCAGGCACGGAGATATCCAGTTCCTGCTGATTCAGGATCCGCATACCAAGCAGCTTTCCGCTCCCGTCGTACCACGCTGCGATAACGCTGCCGGTTTCCGTGCCGCTGCGCTTCAGATGGAGCGTTCCATCCTTCAGATAATAGGCATAGCCGCCCTCCGTGACGGTGATGTAGGGGCTGATCTGGATGCTGTATATCGTTTCCGGCCGCGACGGTCTTTGCAGCAGTACATACTGCAGCAGGTTTCCATTTACTACGGAGCCATAAATATCGCCTATTTGTTTCTCTTCGTCCGTAAGCGTATAAAGCACCTGTTCCTGCTCCGTTTCCGGATCATAGCTGTAAATCTTGTCCATCGTGTTATAGACCAGCCTGCCGTTGTAACTCGACAATCCTGAATAGCAGCCCCATCCACGCCACTGCCCATAAATCGTTTTTTTCGCGGTTCCCTGATATTCCGGGTCATTCGTCTCCATGATTTGGTTTCCATCCAGATAATACAGGTTTTCTCCAACTGCCACAATCGGACTATCGAGATCGCGCCAATAATAGTTATCGTATTTTTTACTGTCTGCCTGCACATCTGTGCCATATACCCAGTCGTCTTTTTCCAGATGTCTAAGTTCTGCAGACTTCATTTTTTCTTCGCTGATGCAGAAATACTTGCGCCCGGACTTTGCGAACCACGTCGAATCGTCCCATGTGACATCTACATGATACCAGGCCCCGTCAAGCTGTACCAGCGACCAGACATGTCTCAAGCTGTCGCTCTGCACCCAGCTGGAGGTAACGCCAGCCCGATTCAGAAGCAGACGGTACGCCATCGTATAGCCCTGGCAAACGCCTGTTCCGTTGATCAGCATACGGTATGCGTCATAATACTTATAATCGTAATCATAGGTACAGTGTATGGCAATATAATCATGCAGATACATCGCTTTCGTCAGGTCTGACCAGTCGCTTCTGACCTCCTGCATGATCTCCAGAAGCTTCTGCTCCAGTATTGCCTGCTGCCGTCTGATCTCCTGTTTGTCTTCATCCGTCAGCTGGTCCCTCTCATCGCTTCCATCTGTCGTATAACATGGAGAAATCGCCCATGCAATCTTTTCGCCTGAAGAATCGCTATAGCTACATATATAGCCGGTTTTTGCGTAAAACAAGTCCGGGTTTTCATATGCAACCTCAAGATAGAGTTCCTTTATGCTTTCTATCGGGATTGCATAGCGCGAAACATTAATATCGTCCTGCATTTCCTGTATGCCCTGTTTCAGCGTTCGCTTAGCTGCTTCCCAGTTTTCAGTGTTGACCGGCGACTGTGTACTCTGTGCTTCCGCCAGCCTCCGCGCTTCTGAAATATCGATCTCATCGACGGTTTCGATGTAAAGTTTCCCTGCCGCCTGTTCCGTCTCCAACGCTTCTGCCTGCGCGGTGACGCACAGCGCGCACATGAGGGCCAACAGGCTCAGAATCAGGGTCAGATATTTTCTCATGTCGTCCTCCCTTTCCATTGTGCCGCAGCTGACAGCGCGTATGCACTGTCAGCTGCGGACAGTCTCAATCTTCGATCTGAATGTTCTCCGGCGCCCTGGACGGCTTGCCGCCCTCCAGGAAGAACAGCCTCAGTTCGCAGTTCCGGTAATCCAGCCCGCGCGGGAGTTTGCAGCGAATTACGCCGTCCCGCGCCTCCGCGTAGACCATCCTGACAAAGCGTCCGTCCTGGTAGGCCGCAAGAATGACGCGGACGCTCTGCTCAAACGGCTTATCGTCCGTATTCCTCGGCGGATCGATTAAGTCGCTGGATGGCCGTATGGTAAGTGTCGTCTCGCCTGTCGCGCTGTCGGTACTGGCAGACGCGGTAAACGCAGATTTCCATTGCGCATAGAGCACGCGCGGCGAATCTTTGATCAGGATGGCGTATGTTCCGATCTCATAACGTGTTCCGCTTCCGTCCGGCTTGGTGTTCCAGCTTTCGACCACTCTGCCGTCCTCGGAAACCAGCTGCAGACAGCTTTCGGCGCGTATGATCCGGCTCCAGTTCTTGAAGGTCGTACCGGTCGCCACAAGCGCAACCTCGCCCGGACTGACCGACGCAGCAAAAAGCGTCGTGTCATCCGGCTCCTGAACTGTTTCGCCCGGCAGATAGCAGCGACTGTCTGCCGTTTCTGTTCCATTTTCGGATGTGTACCAATAGACCAGATCGCCATAACTGGCGGCATTCTGATAGACCAGCTTCGGCGCAGTCAGCGTGTCGCTGTTGCGGTAATAGGCAACATAGCTGTCAGCTGGAACGTCTTCTCCTTTCAGGATGCCGCTTCCCCGGAACGCGATGTACGGATAACCGAGGTCCTTCCATGTAAGCGTGAACGCAAGCTGCGGATAGCTCCAGATCGTCGTGCCATAAGAATTGCCCGTGCTGCCCTCTGCACCGATCAGATCGGCGTACTGTTTTTTAAACCCAGCGCTGCGCAGGTTGTAGCCTTCGCCATACTCAAGCTGAAGCGTAATGGATGCAGCGCCGTCGGCTGTCGTGCCGCCGTTACCATCCACTGTCGTCGTACACATGACCGGTTCGGTGCGCAGCTGCCACATGTCGCCGATCTCACCCTCGCCTACGGAGTTCTCCGATGCTTCCCTGCTGGTTCTGCCGTAATAGTGAGTAGTATCCGTATCGATATTGAACTCTTCTTTCCCGCTCAGACTGGCGATCGCCTTGCTGTTTGCACCAGCGGTCAGCGTCATGTGCGGGACGCGTTCAAGGGTCAATTTGTTCGTCAGGATTGCGGGCTTGTCCGCCTCTTTTGCCGTAATCGTCAGGCTGGGATGCTCCCCCCATGCGCAACTCTCATCGAGATAGAGTTCCCCCACACAGCTGAGTGTTCCGTCAATCCAGTTCTCGCCGCCTATTACGCGTACATTCGCCGCACACGGGAGAGAAATGTCGCTGCCCTGATAGCCGCGCAGTTCCATTTCAAGCCTGCCGGATTCAACATGGAAGTATGCCGACCATCCATCAAACTCGAAAGAAGTGTGTCCAGCCTCAACCGCATAATCTATACCATCGACAGTCAGCTTTCCGTCTGGCAGCCAGAGGGCAACCGCATTGATTTCCTTCATATCCTCCGTAACGGTTAGGGACTCGCCTGCTGCGATCATACCGATCTGTTGATACCTTCCGTTCTGGTCGCGGTAATAGCAGCGCCACTGCGTAAACCGAAGGCCATCCGGAGTCTCGGAGGGTTCTGGAAGGACATAGGAAGAGCCGATTTTCGCAGAACTGATCTCCTGACTGTAATCCACATAATTATACAGTTTAACCGGGACACTCCCTGTTTCCAGCCACTGCGCGTAAAGCTTTTTGACATTACCGGGAATCCCTCTGTTGAACGCGTAGCTGGTTCCCGTGCCGTCCGGCTGTGTGTTCCAGCTGAACAGCTGCGAACCATCCGTTGCATCCCAGCGTTCACTGTAGTTTCCGTAAGACCCTATGACCTTTTTGCCGTATTTACCGCCGTTATCAAACAGCTTACCGTTGGCATAAAAGACAAGGCGATACTCTCCATCTGCCACAGCGCAGAGCGTTGTGCCGCTCTGAATGCCGTTTTCCTTCTCTGTGATGCTCTCCCCCGGCAAGAACTGTTGGCTATCCTTCGTTTCAGATGCCTTGCCGTCCTCGGTATACCAGTACAGCAGATCACCGTAGCTGGCATAATTCTCAAACTGCAGTTCCGGAACCGCTGCTGTGCCATTCTGGTAATCTACAAATACAACACGTTCCCTCCTTGTTTTGAAGAAATGCGCAGGATCCAATTTCGTCTCATTCTTCAGTTCACCGCTGACACGGAAGGCAAGGAAGGACGCATAGCCAGTCGGCACCCATTCCAGTTCAATCGTGCAGTCCCTTTCTGGGACAGACACTTCATAGGTGCTGCCAGCCACATTGCCAACAACATTATGATAGCCGGAGCACCAATAGCCCGGATAGGTAAATCCAAACGTGTGGTAGCTTGTCATTTGTCCGGCTTCGACCTGTTTGCTGACCTGCGTTCCACCGTCCGTTGTCGTCGCACCTCCGCCCTTTACGGTCAGTGTGCTCATATGCGGGTGGATATACAGGTCGCTGATCGCGGCGGGCATGTCCGAAGGATCGAGCGTAATTTCAGCTGTTTCTCCGTTCAGAACGCCGGAATAGCTGCAAGCAGCTGTGCCCAATTCAAGGGCTGTTCCATCCGCAAATACATTTTTATCTGCGCCTGCGTGGAACTCCATATGCGGCGCGCGGCTGTTTATCACGCGGACTGCCATGACTGCGGGCGCACCCTCACCGGCGAAAGCCCGAAGTGACGCATGGCTGTCGTCGCTGCACGCGGTTACAAGTTCCAGTCCATCGATACATGCGATTGCGGGTTTTCCCGCTGCCGCTGTGATCGTGTTTTCACCAAATCCGACTCTCAGCTGTGTATACGCAGGCAGGCTGATCGCCGATCCCTGATATCCGTACAGCTGCACGATAAATAGCCCCTCATATGGATAATACCGTACGCTCCAGTTTTCTCCGAAAAAGCTGCTGGTTCTATTGGAAAGCGAGAAGCTTCTACCTCCGATCACAAGCGGCTCCGCCGGAAGCCAATAGGCGTTGAGTCTGCATTCAGCTGCATCTGCCGGGATCGTGATGGTCTGGCCGGACAGATGCTTGTTCTCACGGATTCTTCTTCCATCCGCATAGATGAAATCCACATCCCAATACGGCTGTTCCTGTCCGTACAACGCCCCCAACTCCGGTAGTTGGATCTGGCTGCCGCGCGGAAGCCATTTTTCTTCGTCATAACCCACCGCACCGGCGTAGAATCTGACGCGCACGCTGTTTTCGGGGTCGGCCCACTGTGCGTAGAGGCGGACAAGGCTGGTGTGCGCCGCCGGGACTTCTTCGCCGTCCGCCGCATAGCTTGTGCCGGAGCCGTCGGGCTCAGTGTTCCAGCCGGTCAGGACTTTCCCGTTCTGGGAGCCTCTCCTCATCGTCCGGCGGGCATTGCTGTCCTCCACAACGGCCATGCCGTTCGGGAATGTCTCACCGTTTGCGTAGAAGACGATGCCCGTTGTGCTGCTTGTATACCGGCCATAATAGCCCACGCCTGCTGTCAGCGCAGTCTGCTCCTGTCCGGGCAGAAGATAGGTGTACCCGTTTTCGGTTTTCCGCTCCCAGCAGAGGAACTCATAGGTCACCGACGTCTGCCCGTACTCGTTGGTATATCCGGCCTGCTCCGGCGCTTTCCATCCGTCCGCCGCCGCGTCAACGGCCTTTACCTCTGTGAAGTTCGTTGCGTTTACATAGAACACGGCAGGAACCTCCGCGTTGCAGTCCTCCCAGAACGCTGTCAGCTCCAGATCGCGGTCTGCGTTGAACAGCGCCCCATACCAGTTGCCGTTTTCGTCCTTATAGAATCTGACATACTTTTTTGCCTGCGTGAAAAGGTTGGTAAGGTCGACAAGGCCGTATTGATTCACCGTCCGTGTGACTGTCTGCGTTTTTGCCTCGTCGCTGTAGACCGTGATCGTGACACGCATCGGCTCGCCTGTCGTGACGCGCACAACGACACCATCCTGCCGTTCCTCGTTCACGCTGCATACGCTTCCGTCGTATCTGAACGAACCTGCCGTATATGCGGGGCCGTTCAGGCCATCGAGCGTGATGTTCCGTCCGCTCAGGGTCAGTCCCTTGTCTGTCCGAACAGCGGGCTTGCCGCTGAAGGTGAGCGAACTGCCGTTTGCCTGTTCCTGAAGCGTCAGCCACGAATAACCGCTGGCTCTGACCGCAGGCCCGGCCTCGTTTGTGATCTCGTTCTGCCCAGTGTAGTTGAGGATCGCAATCACGTCTGCTGTCTCGCCCGCGTTATACGGTGCGCTAAACGAGATTGCGCCTCCCGCGTAGCCGTACAGGCTGATGCAGAGGGTCGGCAGGCCGTCGCCGTTTTTGATGAGCGACGCGCCCCATCCGCTGCCGGAGACATGCGGGTACTGTTCGCTGAGATAATAGCGCTGCCTGTCAACGACCAGATAATGGGAGATATCCCGCATGACGAGCTTCGTCACGAGGTCGCCTGTTTTCGTTTCGTTTGCCTCGCAGCGTCCGTCGTTATAGACGAAGCCGTTCGCAGCCGCATATGCCGCGGCGGCTCCGCCGTCGAGGGTGATGCCGCCGCTGAAAATCTGCAGACAGCCATCCGTCTGAACGGCGGGCTGGCCGCTGACGGTGAGGGATGCCGTCCGGCTGTAGCGTTCAATGGTCAGAGCGGTATAGCCTTCCGCGGTGATGCCTGCGCCGGACTGCGCCGTGACAGTATTGGTTCCGCTTATGCTGACCAGCGCGTAGACCTGCTTGGCTGTTCCGACACCGGTTGGATCGGAAATTCTGATCGGCCCGCCTTTATAATCGTTCAGGGCCAGCACGAGCAGCGGCTCGTTGTCGCCGTTCAGGAACGCATAGGCTTCCCAGCCGTCTCCGGTCACGGTTCCTGTGCCGATGGTGTGAGTTTCGCCGTCGATGGTGAGGGTGTGCGTGCCGGGCTGAGGGCCGTTCTGCTCCCACTGCGCGTAGAGCCAGACGAGCTGGTTATGCGACTCCGGAACGTCCTCGCCGTTGGCGTAGGTCTTGCCAGTGCCGTCGGGCTTTGTGTTCCAGCTCAGGAACTTCTTCCCGCTTTCGCACCGGCTCCAGTTTTCATTTGCAGTATACGTATAGACCGGCTGCAACACGACCCAGCCGTAATCGAACGTCTCGCCGTTGGCACAGAAGATCAGGCCGGTCTCCGAGACGGTATATACGGCGTGGTACGCGGTCGGGCGCGTCAGCGCGGGCATTTTCTGCCCGGAGAGCAGCTGCGTGACCCGGTCGCCGATCTGATTTTCCCAGCAGAGCGGCGTGTTATGATACTGCGAGATATCGTATGGCTCGAACATGGGCGCTGTCCATTCTCTGCTGCCGTCGACCACGGTAACGTTTCTGTCGTCTCCGAGATTTCCGTAGAAGATCGCAGGGATCTCATAATCGCATTTATCCCAGACGGCGGTCAGGACTGTATTGCCCGGCTTCAGGTCGGGGTAGATCAGGAACGGCGAATACGTTTGCCCATCGTCGCCCTGATAATATGCCACGTATTTTTTGCTCTGCGTGAAGGCGTTCGCCAGATCAAGCTGGCTGTTTTCCTCGCACGTCAGGGTCACATCGTCTGTCGTACCGTTCCAGTTCGTGCCGCCGTTGCCCTTGACGGTGACGGTGCGCGGCTCGGCTGTGCTGATGAACCAGATCCCGCCATTGCCGTTGTCTTTGGTTTTGTAGGTCGGCAGATCGCAGTTCACGCTTTGGGCGTTCACTGCCGGGTCGCCGTTCCAGCTGGTGAGCGTGATCTCATTGCTGTCGAGACGAACCCAGCCGTCCGGGATGGAAATGGTGGGATTGCCGCCGATGGAGAGCGCTGAGCTGCCAGCCACGGTGCTCTCGTCCATCATGATGACCAGCCCGCGATATCCGCTGAGGGACAGCGCCGCGCTGTCCTGTCTGCCGCTGATATTGCATTGGCCAATGAAGCGCAGCATGACGATTGGGCGGGTCGAGCCCGTATAATCGTGATTGGATGTTATCGTGATTGGGTCGCCTTTGTAGTCGTTCAGCGTCAGTGCGTATACCGGCTCTCCATCACCGTTCATAGTGGCAACAGAAGTCCAGCCTACTCCAGATTGCCGTTCCGTGCCGATGGTGCGGGTTTCGCCATTGATGGTGAGGGTGTGCGTACCGGGGTTGGGTGCGGTGGTCTGCGGTTGGGTGGAATCTTCGGTGGGTTGGGCAGTTTGCTGGGGCTGGGCGTCGGCGGCGGGCTGGGCCGCAGTTCCTGCGGCGGAGGCCGGGAAGACGGCGCAGAGCAGCAGAATGATCGCCAGATTCAGCGCCAGCAGGCGCTTGAGTTGTGTTTTCATGTCAATACTCCTCTCTCTTTTGCGCATGGATGAGAAAAAGGGCCGCTGCGCGGGGCAGCGACCCTTTTTTATCTAGCTTCAGCGCCCCTGATAATATCTGTAGAGGAAAGTCACGATCTGTGCGCGGGTGCAGGAAGCGTCCGGGCTGAAGGTCGTGTCGCTGGTGCCGGTGGTGATGCGGTTGTCATAAGCCCAGAGGATGGCGTCGTAGTTATAAGCCGTAGTCTTAACATCCGTGAAGGGGTTAAACGTATTGGGCTTGGATGCGGAGGCTGCGCGGTAGAGGAACGTTGCAACCTGTCCGCGGCTTACTGTGACGTCGGGGCCGAAGGTGGTAGCCGTGAGGCCGGTGGTGATGCCCTGCTCAACTGCCCAGAGAACTGCGTTGTAATAGTAATCGCGGGAGTCCACATCCGTGAACGCGCATGTGCGATATCTAGGCATCGGGGAACCGGCTGCACGCCAGAGGAAGGTGACAGTCTGTGCACGGGTGCAGACGGCGTTGGGCGAGAAGGTGTAGCGGCCCGTGCCGGAGGCGATGCCGTTTTCTGCGGCCCACTTGACAGCGTCATAGAAGTAGTCGAAGCGGCTCACGTCATGGAAGTTGAAGCTGCCCGTATTGCCGCCGATCACGCCGGGGATGTAATCCATGCCGTCGTCGACATAGGGAACGAGCGTGCCGGTGAGGATGGCGTAGTTGTGCGTGTCGTTCGGGGTGAACGTCCATGCGTACGCCTTGCCGTCCTCAAGTACGGTCGTGAGAGGCAGATCCCACGCGATGGTGCCAGCCGGGCGGATGGTGCCGACGGTGAGCTTGGCGTCGGCAAGGGTCTTGCCGCTCGTTTCGAGCTTTGTGTAGCCGGGCGTGCCGGTCGGGGTCGCCTTGGTGATGGTGAAGGTCGCGGTCTTGTAGCCGAAGCTGGCGTCGCTGTTGAAGGTCACGGCGACGGTGTAGGTGCCGACGGTCAGCGGGAGGCCGGAGGCGTCAAGCGAAGCGCCGGTCGAGGCGTTGGGCGTGTAGCCGTAGCGCAGCGTGCCGGAATAGCCGGAAATGGTCGCATTCTCGTACTTGATGCCAGTACCGGTGTAGACAGCGGAGCCATCCGGGAAGGAGATGCTGCCGGAGACGTCGGTTCTGTCGTGGGTCGAGATCGTCAGCGCATAGCTGCCGCCGTTGTAGTTGCCGGAGACCGGGGTGACAGTGACCGTGAAGGTCGCCGCGCCGACTTCGTTCTTCAGCCGGAAGGTGATCTTGTTTTCGCCTTCGACAACCGCAGGTGCCACAGCGAAGATGTCGTCTCCGCCCTCAACAGCGGTGAGCTTGATGGAGAAGCCGGTTTCGGTCTCGCCTGCGAGGAAGAAGTCGGACGGGAGCGTTCTGGTCTTCAGGTCGGTCTCGGTGCAGAGCTCGGAGATCGTGCAGGGGTTCAGGGTCAGACCGGCCTTGTTGATGGTGAAGGTCTTGCTGGCCGTGCCGGTGAAGTTGCCCTTGCCGGTGACGGTAACGGTGACCGTGCCAGCGTTGATGCAATCCTCGCTGTAAGAAACGGTGTAGTCCGCATCGGTGAGCTTGCTGCCGTTAAACCTGACAGTCACTTCGGGGGTATGGGCCCTGGTGTTGTAGGTCACGCTGGGAATATTCGCGATCATAGCGCCGGAAATCGGAGCCTGCGCGATGGTGAAGTTCTTCGTGGCGGTGAACTTATAGCTGCTATTGTCGTTGCTGGTGACAGTGACGCTTGCGGTGTTCACGCCAGCGTTGACGTTGTTCGAATAGGAAACCGTGTAGTCAGCAGCGGCCAGAGTGGTCTCGCCGTATTTCACTTCGACGGCCGGTTTCTTTTCGCTGCCGTCGTAGACCGGAGTTTCACCTAGAACTGTGACCGTCACATCGCCGTCCGTCAGCTCTTTCTTGTTGACAACAAGTTCGCCGTTGACAGTATCGAGCTTGTAATTCTTGACGGTTTCGCTGTTGAGAACACAGGTGAACGCATACTTGCCGACTGGGTCGCCCTGCTTATATTCCGTGCCAACGGTGTAATCGGTATCCGCGAGCACATCGCCGGTCAGAAGGCCGTTGAAAGTGACGGTGTAGCCTTCGGTCGGAGTCGGATCGCCGTAGGTGATGGGGTCATGCGAAACAGCAGCAGTCAAGGGCTTGGGGGTAACGGTGATCGTAAATTTCTCCTGCGCATACGTCGTATCCGAGGAATAGGTAATCGTAACGGTCGCTTCGCCGACGCCAATCGCAGTCAGCTTGTAGGGGTCATTGTTCAAAATACCGGCGGGGGTTACGCTGCCCGAAATGTTACCGTTCTCGCCGGGTTTCGTTACATTGTAGCTCCATTCCGCGCTTTCGCCATAGACCAGACTTTCAGGAATTCCGGTAATCGTAAGACCGGCATTTTCTTTTTCGATGATCTTGACGTTCAGCTTCAGGATGAAGAGTTTGTCCTCTCCGCCTGCGATCTCCTCTACGCCGGGGTTGGTCGTCTCGTAGTTGTTGACCTTCAGGCCGAGCGTGACGGATGCGGTCTTGCCCGCGTCGTCCTTTGTCAGGCTGCTCTTGAGGTTCAGCGTCAATGTACGATTTGCCTCGTCAAAGGACGTCGGCGTACCGGAGATGACATCGACATCACCTGCGACAACAGCGTCGGTTCTCATCCAGTACTTGTTGTTCGTATCATTGAGGACTTCATCAGGCAGACCGAACTCGCTGAGCGGAATATCCACACTGGACGTTGTGTAGCAGACTTCGACAGAATGCGTATATTCGCCAGTGCCTTCTACGACGATGGGGAGCACCTTCAATGTAGCGCTCTGAATATTCGTGTTATCTTTATCAAACTTGTAATTCTTAGCGTACTCGTCTTTTAACAGAACCTTTGCCGTAACCGTAGCGGCAATGACATTGGTGCTCTTATTGTTCGAGGACACTTCGAACTCTACAAGGTCGCTGATGTCATTGTTCGTGCAGGTCGGCTCGATACCGTGCTCGTTTTTGTCGTACTGGAAGCACATCGCCTTATAATCATCGAGCGTGTACGGATCATCATTGATCGACTTCCATTCGTAGTCGCTCTTGGTGAATGTGATCTGCTTCTTCGCGACATTCACTTTGACAGTGCCGGTGACAGTGGCGTAGACTTCTTGCTGTGCGGGCGTGAAGACTACATTGAATGTTTGTTCGCCAGCATCGCCGACAGGGGTTTCTGCATTGTACTCATCCGCCCATGCGAACGTGCCCTCAACAGGCTGGCCGTTAAAGGATGCAGAGCAGCTGTCCAGTTTGAGGTTGAGCAGCTTATCGCCGTAGGTGGCGCTAAGATCTTTCAGATCGAGTGTCGGCTCGTCCTTATCCGCAGTCGTCGCAGTTACAACTGCCTGATATTCGGACACGCCGTTAAACTCAGGCCCCTTCTCGATCTTGGCTTTCTGCTCTTCCCCGTTGATCGTAACGGCAACAGAGCCCGGATCAAGCTCGTCAAACGCATAGTTCTCTGCCGGGTTCAGCGTGATCGCAATTGTATAGGTGGTGCCTGCCTCGAAGTTACCCTCGTGGTCAGGAGTTCCGGTGGCTTCCGTGCCTTTGTAGCATCTATAGCCATTCGGGACGGCTAGACCGCCGGTCACGTCCTTGAACGTAAGGGAACCCTTTGCCTGGCCCTTGCCAAAGCCTACGACGGTCAGCGTCGGATTGGTGACCGTCTTCGGGTTGATGGTGAAGGTGGCAGTTGCTTCACCCCGGCTCTCTTCTCCCTTGGCGGAAGCCTTGACGGTGTATGTACCGACAGATGCGGGATCCGTCTCATTGACGGTCAGGGTCGCATTCTCTGCATCAAGCGTAAAGCCGGTTGCAGGGCTGCCCGCGTCATTTGTTACCTCAAATGTCACAAGGCTGGTGATGTTGCTGCCGGCTTTGGACGTTGCGCTCAGGGTGAGAACATCGCCGCTGGCATACTCAGCCGAATCCGGGTCAACTTTGACGGAATCAATGGTGGGGGCTACGCCAATAACAGGTGCTTCCACTGCGATATCCGAAAAATCGATCTCGGTGAAATTTTCTGCTTCACCGCCTTTGTTCAGAGAACCGCAAATTTGGTTTCTATTAGAATCTTTGTCGACAGTGAATGTCAAATTGCCGGATTCCGCTTCACCACTGATTTTAAACAGAATATAAGCAACGGTCTTTGTGGCGTTAGCAGCTACTCTCTGGCCCGGTGTCAGTGCTATAGCAAACGGATAATGTCCCTCATCCGGCTTTGCGGCTGGGGTACTTAGGCCGCCCAGTTCATTCACCAACGGCCCAACATCCTCTTCATCATCCGATGGGAACGAATACAGCGACAGCTTCGTATTATCATACATAAGTTCTATAGCGAACGTATTCAGCCATCTGACAACATCATTGTTGACAAATTCAACTTTGCAAGCGACTGCATCACCCGCTTCGTATGTCTCTTTCGCTGTGCCTTCAATAATAGTCCCGTTTTCTGCATCTTCAGTAAAAGGTACTACACTCAGCTTGATCTCCGGGATTTCAGCCGCAGACACGGGCAAAACCAGGAAAGATGCCAGCAGCGCTGCAATCAGCAGCAGTGCGATATTTCGTTTCATCATATCATCCTCACTTATTATTTACTCATAGAAGGAGCCGAAATCTCCAACAAAATACTGCAAAACTCTTAACGCATCTCTCGTGTCTACCGCGTTATCAAAATTCACATCGGCTACGTCTTCATCCACTGAGCGGTCTCCGAGAAAAGCCTGCAAAATCCACAGTGCGTCTTTTGTATCAACCGCGCCGTCCCCGCTCACATCGCCCAGCATTTTTGCGGACTTCTCGCCGTACCGGAATGAGCCAACTTTTTTAAGGCTCAGGCCATCGGTGCCGTCAGTGCTGACATAGATGTTATAGACACCCGCAGTCATTTGCTTGGGAACCAGTTCGAACTCGGTCGTCGTTGAAACACCCTTCTGATCGATATAATACAGATTGGTTTCGGTCGGAACGACCGTGGTGGTCTGTGCCGTGTCCGTATTGATCAGGAAGACCAGCGAATACTGGCCGGGCAGGTTTTCGCAGGACAGCTTGAACTTGCTGGCTCCCTTATAGAAGCCGCCGTCGGAGGCCGCGTCCTTTACTGTCAGCGTATAGCCCGCTTCGGTTCTGATGTAATACGCGCCCGCTTCGGTCGCGTCTGCCGCGAACGCGGCGGCGGTGAGCATCGTGAGTGTCAGCACTGCGAGCAGCAGCGCAAGCAATCTTCTTTTCATGCCGCTTCCTCCATTGTCATAAATTGATCCGCATACCGCAGCAGGATCGCCGCGATCTGTGCGCGGGACGCGTTGGCCTCCGGCGCGATGCGGCTGCCGCCGACGCCGGAAACAAGCTCGTGGTAGACCGCCCACCAGGTCGCATCCTTCGCCCAGGAGGCGATGGTCGTGCTGTCGGCGAAGGTCTGCTCATAGATGCCGGTCAGCGTCAGCTCTGTGCCGCTCTGCCCGCCGTTCAGGCGGAAGAGGATGGCCATGGCCTGCTGGCGCGTGATGGGGGCGTCGGGGCCGAAGCGGGTGTCGGACAGGCCGTTGACATAGCCGTTTTCCACGGCCCAGCTCAGTGCATCCTGATACCAGTCCGCGCTGGCGTCTGCAAACGAGGCCGCCTTGGCCGCAGCGGGCTTGCCGCACATACGCCAGAGCATGAGGACGAACTGCGCGCGGGTCACGGCGGTGTCGGGACGGAAGGTGCCGTCGGAATAGCCGGTGACAAGGCCCATTTCCGCCGCGCGTTCGACCGAGGCGAAGGCCCAGTGCGTGCTGGTCACGTCGCGGAAGGAGCCGGCTTTGACTTCCTCCTGCGCGCCATCCGCAGGCTTTTCCTCATCCTCGGGCTTGTCTTCATCCTCAGATTTCTTATCATCCTCGGACTTCTTATTGTCCGTGCCCGGCTTTTCGGCGTCAGAGCCGGAACCACTGCCGCTGTCGGAGCCGCTGCCCTGCGCGATCAGCGCCGGGAGCGAATAGGAAAGCGGGAGCGCCTTGCCGTCCGTGTCGGACAGGAGCGCATCGGCAAGGGTCAGCTTCGCGTCGCCCGCCGCCTTGACGCGGAAGGTAAACACGGCGAGGCTGCCATCGGTCTTGACGGCGGTGGTGGTCGCCGCTGCGAGGATCGCGCCGACGCCGTCACGCGTTGCGTACGGGTTGCTCGCGGCGAGCATACCGGCAACGAGCGCCCCGTTTTCAATGCCGGTGCATTCGACAACGGAATCGTCGTAGCCCAGACTGAGCTGCACGGCGGCAAGACCTGTGTTGCCGGTCAGCTCCGCCGTGACGGTAAAGGTCTGTCCAACGTCCGGCAGCTTGTCCGGGGCTGTGAGCTTGAGCGTCGTGCCTGCGGCGCAGGCAAGCGGCGTCAGCAGCTGCACCGCCAGCAGCAGTGCGATGCCTATGGCCAATATTCGGTTGCGTTTCATTCTTCGCATTCCTCCCTTGTCTCGGTCTGGCTTTCTGTCAGATCCAAAACTGTAACAAAATGTCACAGTAGCCTACACTACCCCTAGTATTAGCACAATAATTATATACGAAGTGATCTGCAAATGCAAGATGCTGTCTGCTTAATTTACAGCGAATTTGTAAAATCTTTCTTTATTTTGCGGTGCCCGCCTCCCCTTTTTTCAAAGGCGGCTGCGGGCAATCACCCGTGGCGGTAGATTTTTTTGTCCAGTGCAAAGATACGGTTGGAAAAGCTTCCGACGGGCAGATCCTGAAGCGCTTCAGCGTAAATTTCCATACGGCTGTCGATCAGGTCGATCTCAGAGAGCAGTTCTGCCTCGGCGCACATCGGGCGCACGGCCGCGCCGAACTCCGGCTCGCCGTGGTGCGAAAGGATCATGTGCTGTAAAAGCAGACTTTTTTCCTCCGGGATGCCGAGTTCCTGCGCACACTGCTGCACCTCCTGCGCGCCCATCACCAGATGGCCGATCAGCTGGCCGGACAGCGAATAATCTGTGACCAGCCCAAGGCCGGAGAATGTAAATTCCTTTTCCTTTGCGAAATCATGCAGCAGCGTCCCCGTCAGCAGCAGACTCCGGTCGATGATCTCGCCGTAAAGTCCGGACAGAAAATCTGCCAGCCGCAGCATATTGGACGTGTGCATGAGAAGCCCGGACAGGAAGCTGTGATGGACGCTTTTGGCCGCCGGAATGGAGCGGAACGCGTCCAGATGCCGCGTGAGCATCGCACGGGCGACGGACTGATAATCCGTATCCTCCATGGAGTCGATCATGCGCTCAATCTCCGCGACACGCGCATCCGTGTCAATCGGGGCGGTTGGCACGAGAGTGGAAAGGTCATACTGGTCGTTCCCGTCCGCCATGCGGATGCGGCCCG
>ERZ779890.2705-NODE-2705-length-16503-cov-5.324720_pt1 | contig 16503 bp, 10 predicted proteins | sample MGYA00511553_ERZ779890 | MGnify/ENA primary metagenome ERZ779890 (study PRJEB29588, sample SAMEA2152064) | human gut metagenome | biome: human gut; feature: human-associated habitat; material: faeces | place: Denmark | collected 2008/2010 ... | reverse complement strand
GGGAAAGGCGGAAAGCCGAACCCCGTGTGCCGCGGCGCGGTGCAGCGCGGCAATTATCGCATCGGCGTTGGCTTTCGGGTCTGCAAGCACAACTTTCGGTGAACATGCAGCAACTTTGATGAATCCGTCCTTCATATTTTTTTCTGCCCGCCCGCACCGGTTCGGCATCGGGGAGCGACCTTTCAATTTTTTTAAATTTTATAACTGTTTTTAAACATTTTGCGGTTTTTTCGCCCGCGAGAACATCACACGGCAGTTCCCCGCGGGCAGACAGAACTCCGCGAACCGCTGCATCCGTCCCGCAAACGTCGGAAGGTTTTGCGGACCCGAAAAGTCGGCTTGGAGAACAGTTTGTGCAGCTTTGCGGAAAATAAAACTCTTCCACCAAATACATTATAGCACATCGGGGTCGAAATGGTAGCCCCTTTTCAGGGAATATTAAGTTTTTTTCGCTTTCTGCGCACAAAACGCAGACCCGGGGAGCTTTGTGAAAAAAGGAAACAAAAGTTTTGCATTTTAAAACGAAAGGAAAAGGCTCAAAAAAAGTCCGCCTTCGGGAAGGATCCTTTCCCAAAGGCGGAACAATTTATCTGAAAACCTGCACGCAGCAGGTTGTTTCGATATTGCACCCCGCTTTAATGTGCGGCGGTGCGTTTTGGTTGTTCAAGCATAATCAGCGACTGCATTATTCGGCGGTTTTTGTCGTGCTGCGCTGGCCGAGAGTTACGGAAACATCGATTTGCGAATTGCTGCGCAGAATGGTGAGCGTCACGGTGTCGCCGACTTTGAACTTGCTGACAGCGATGTAAAGTCCGTCGGAGCTTGAGACCGTTTCGCCGTTGACAGCCATGATAACATCATCCTTTTTCAGTCCTGCCTGCTGAGCCGCACTGCCGTCTTCAACGGATACAATGCAGGGATAGGTGTAAGTACTGGTGAAGAATCCGTAACCGGAGAGGGAAACATCCTGAGTGGAGACACCGAGATAGGGACGGCCGACAACAAAGCCGTAGTCCATAAGGTTGCCGATAACTTCACGGGCAAGCGTGGAGGGGATTGCAAAGCCAAGGCCTTCAATACCGCTGCCGCTGCTCTTTGCATTCACAATGCCGATGAGAGTGCCGTCCGATTCACGGAACAGTCCGCCGCCGGAGTTGCCCTGGTTGATTGCGGCATCGGTCTGGAGCAGGGTCATGGTCACGTTGTCAATGGTAATGCTCCTGTCAAGGCCGCTGATGGAACCGCGTGTGTATGTGTTGGAAAGCTGGCCGAGTGCGTTGCCGATTGCAAACACGTCTTCACCGACGCTGAGCGTTGAGGAATCGCCGAATTTGGCGTAAGAGAGATTGTAGGCATTGATTTTGATAACCGCAAGGTCGGTCACGCTGTCGGTGCCGACAAGAGTTGCTTCGTAGTCATTGCCGTTGTCAAGGTAGACGAAAATTTTCTGTGCGCCCTCAACAACATGGTTGCAGGTCACGATATAGCCGTCCGCCGAAATGATGACTCCGGAGCCCGAACCTGCAAGCACACTCTTGTGCCCGCTCTGCGCCGTGACGTCGATGCTGACAACGGAGGACATGCAGTTTTCAATGGTTTTGTATTCCGAATCGGGTTGGGCCGAACTGCCGGCGTAAGAAAGCTTGTCGGAAGGAAGGTCGCCGGTCTTGTCGCCTGATGAACCGACGGTGCCGTTTGAGCCGGAAGGTGCCGATGTTGCTTGGCCGGAAGCGTTCTTTTCGGTCTGTGAGGCAGAAAGCGAATTGTTGATAAACTTGGCGCCGGCAACGATACCGACGGTCAAAAGGGCAACTATGAGAAGGCACGCAACGGCTGCGCCGATGGGCATCCTGATTTTTCTTTTCTCTTCCATGATGTTACACTCCTTTAATTAATAATGATAGTTTCTGTGAAAAGAGCTCGGAGTAAACATTGTTCATGCTGCTCCGCGGGTAAAACCCGTTGAACAGTCCGCCGCCGCATCCCTGTCAGAGCACCCTTGCGGGGCTGTTCGCCGGCCCGATTCTTTTCATGCTCCTATTATAACACGCGAATGCGGCAATTTTGGTTGCCTATCGGTGTATATTGCCTGACAGAATATGTACCTATTTTGTCATTCGACGCGAATATGCCGCTGATTGACCGAAAAAAGAATATTGTGACAAAGTGCGCATCTCGATATGTCAAATAAAAAAAGTACTTGAAACTTTGCTTAAAAGGCAATATAATATAAATGCACCAACCAACAAAGGAGCGTACAAAGTACTATGTCAGTCAAACAGCAGATACTGATTTGCGATGATCAGCATATCATTCACGAAACACTCGGCGTCTACCTCAGAAACGAGGGGTTCGAGTGCATTTCGGCATTTGACGGCGAACAGGCGATTGAAGAATTCAACCGCAAAAAGCCGAACCTTGTTATTCTTGATCTCATGATGCCCAAAAAAAGCGGAATGGACGTTTGCCGCGAGATTCGCCAGAACAGCAGTGTTCCGATTATAATGCTGACGGCGAAATCCGAGGAGATCGACCGCGTGCTCGGGCTTGAGCTCGGTGCGGACGATTACATTGTAAAGCCCTTCAGCGCGCGTGAAGTTGTTGCAAGGGTCAAGGCCGTTCTGCGCAGGTATTCAATGCAGGAAACGGAACCCGCAAAGATTCTGCATTACGGAAACCTTGAAATCAATATAAATAACTACGACGTAAGGCTGAACGGCGAAAGACTGCCGCTCACCCCGAAAGAAGTCGAGATCCTTCAGCTGCTTGCCGCACATCCCGGAAAGGTTTTTTCGCGCGAAAAGATCCTTTCAATCGTATGGGGCTATGAATACTACGGCGATACGCGCGCCGTTGACACTCAGATTAAGCGCATTCGCCAGAAGCTGCAGTCTGCGGACGATTGCGGATGGGAGATAAAAACCGTTTACGGTGTCGGCTACAGGTTTGAGGCATACGGCGATCCCGATGACAGACAGGACAACGAGGAACGCAAAAAACTGCCCGAAACGCCGAAGGCATACGATTTCGTTGAAGAAAAGCCGACGGAATGAAACGGACAGATTTTGCCCTTTTGAACCGTTTTGCAAAAATGAAAATGAACTTCAGGGCGAACCCGAAAGGCTGAAACGCTGCGGGTTCGCCTGCTGATGTTTTTTCCGAAATGCGTGTGCGGCGTGTTTCAGCACGGCCCCGCAGAAACCGAGAGATATGAAAAGATCAAGCCTGTTCAGAATAATTCTTTATATTGTGTGCGCAATCACGGTGCTGCTCGTGATACTTGTTGCGTGCCTTTTTTCCGTTGTCGGGCATGAAATGTACGCCGGAATGAAAATCGACGAACTGAAGCCGAAAGCGCAGTCAATATCGCAGCGCGTGACAAAGCTGTATGAATCAAACACGGACAAACGCACGCTTGCGAGGATGCTGCATCTCGGCGAATTTTCCGCATCGGATGCAACAATTTACATAATCGAACCTAACGGTGCGGTTGTTACAACGGCAGAACAGGATGAGTACGACCAAAGCGTTGAAACCGTCCGCCGCTGCTTCCAAACGGTCATTCAGGGGGAAGAAATTGCTCTTCCGTCAACCGATATAGGCATTGTTGTCGGCACGCCGGTGTATTCCGATTCGGGTGATATAATCGGTTCCGTGATACTTGTTGTCGGTTCAAAACAGGCTGAAAGCACGCTTGCAAAGCTTGCGGTGGAACTCGGCCTTGCAATGCTCGGCATTGCACTTTTGATGCTTATTCCGATAGTTATCATATTCAGCAAGGTAACAAAGCCCATTCGGCACGTTTCAAACGTTGCGCTGCAAATGGCGGGGGGAGACTTGACCGTTCGCGCCAAGGAAGAGGGAAGCAACGAATCGCGTCACCTTGCGCAATCGTTCAATATTCTTGCGGAAGCTCTTCAAAACAATATTGACAGCCTTGTTGTTGAGCGCAACAGGCTGCGCACCGTGCTTGACGGCATCGGCGAGGGCATTATTTCCGTGGATAAAACGGGCGTTGTCACGCATTACAACTCTGCTTCCGTGCAGCTTTTGGGCGGGAAGGAAAATACCCACCCCGCAGCGGCGGCCGGTTATCCGAAAATTGCTGCCGTGGCGATAGAAGCTCTTGATACGGACGAAGTGCGCAACTGTGATTTCACGATCGGCGAAAGGATGCTCCGCATTGCGGCAACCCCGATTCACGAGGAGAACGGTTCGCTTTTCGGTGCGGTTGTGCTGATAACGGACGTTACCGAAAGCGAGAGACTTGAACAGACGCGAAAGGACTATGTTGCAAACGTCAGCCATGAGCTGCGCACGCCGCTTGCATCCATTCGAAGCCTTGCGGATGCGCTTAACGACGGAATGGTGCAGGATGAAAAAGACAGAAAACGTTACTACGGCTATATCCTGCGCGAATCGATACGCCTTTCAAACCTTATCAACGACCTGCTCGAACTTTCAAGGCTTCAGAGCGGCGGCGTTGCGTTCTCAAAGGGACGGGTTGAACTTTATGAAATTGCATACGATGTTGCGGACAGGATGAACGATGCGGCGGCACAGCGCGGCAAAAGCGTGCGGCTTGAAGCTCCCGAGGGCGAATACTATGCGTACACAAATGCCGACCGCATTGAGCAGGTGCTCATAGCATTGGTTGACAATGCGATAAAACACGGAACGGACGGCTGCACTGTCAGCGTGAACCTTTTCGAAAATGCGGAAAAGAATCGCTATGAGTTTGTTGTCAGCAATCCCGCGGAAGTTGATCCTGCCGACCTTGAACATCTGTTTGAACGATTCTACAAAGCGGATCATGCGCACACGGGTGACGGCACCGGACTCGGCCTTGCGATAGTTTCAGAGGTGCTTAACCTTTTGGGCGAAAAAATCGATATCGAGTACGAGAACGGAATCATTGCGTTCCGTTTCACGGCCGAAAAATGCAGCACGCCGAAAAGACACCGCGCCTTGCAGAAGGCGGAGAATAAAAATGAGGACGGGGAACCGACGGCCTGAGACGGAGGGGTCGGAACGAAATGAAATGAAATGATTATTTCGGATATTTCATCGGAAGAAACAAAAATGCAGACAGAGGGCATTGAATCCTGCGGACTTTTTGCAAACGGCGGAAAATCATGCAGGCTTTGCCCGCTTGAGTGCGGGGTTAACCGTGCGGAACATGCGGGCGTATGCGGTGTGGGCGGATTTGCAGCGGAAAGCCTCGGAAACAGGAATCCGTACGAAACTGCGCTCATTGCAAGAGCGGCGCGGCATTACTGCGAGGAACCGCCGATTTCCGGCGCGGAAGGCAGCGGCGCGATCTTCTTTTCGGGCTGCAATATGGGCTGCGTTTTTTGCCAGAATATGGACATCAGCCAATCTGCAAAGGGCGTTGTGAAGGATGCGGGGGAGCTTGCGGACATAATGCTGCGCCTGCAGGAACTCGGTTCGAACAATATCAATTTGGTTACTCCCGCACCGCATGTGCGCATGATTGCAAAAGCCGTTCCGCTTGCACGTATGCGGGGATTGCGCATTCCGATAGTTTACAACACGAATGCTTACGAAAAGGTTGAAGCTCTGCGCCTTATGGAGGGGCTTGTTGACATCTATCTTCCGGATTTGAAATACGTAAGCTCCGCCGCCGCAAAAAAATACAGCCGAAGAGAGGACTACTTTTCCGCTGCCGCTGCCGCCGTGCGGGAAATGCAGCGTCAGTGCGGGGTTTTGCAGATCGATAAGAACGGAATTGCAAAGCGCGGAATGATCGTTCGCCATCTTGTTCTGCCCGGTTCGGTGGATGAAGCGCGCGGAGTGCTGGATTTTATCAGGGAGAATCTTCCTCTCGAAACACATATTTCACTGATGAGCCAGTATACACCGATGTTTGAGCTTCAGCCCCCGCTTAACAGAAGGCTCCTGAAGCGCGAATACAAAAGGGCCGTTGATTATGCACTTTCCCTCGGATTCGAAAACATCTACACGCAAAGCCTTTCATCCGCAAGCGCGGAATTCACTCCGGAGTTTAACGGCTTTTTCGAGTGATATGCGAGCGGAGAGAACGCATTGCGAATATAAAAAAGCGAATAATAACTGTTGTATACTGCCGTGAATGCGCATGACGCACACTCGCGGTTTTTGATTTTTGCGGAATGCAGGCGGCAAAAGGCGCATAAACTGCGGCATGAACGGATTTCAAAAAACAATTGCGGCTGTGCTGCTGGCGGCCGTGCTGCTGTTTATGATCTATCTGCCGAAATGTGCGGGAAAGATGCTTGAACGGGATCAATATCGCGAATGGCTCGAACCGGAGGAGGAGGAATTTTCGGGCGTTATAAATGTTTGGCATGTTGTCGGATTCAAGCCGTATATGGGCAGTGTGGGAGCATGGCTCAAAAAAATTGCGGACAGAGCGGAACGACGGCATTTCGGTGTTTATTTTGAGGTTGAATCGATTTCGGAAACGGAAGCGAAAGAGAAGCTTCAAAACGGAGAATTTCCGGACGTGATAAGCTTTCCTGCCGGTTTTTTGAACGGCAGGGAGCTTCGAATCATGAACGGAACCGAGATTTTCGGTATCGACGGCACGGCTGTGGATTTCGGTGACGGATACGGGGCCGGGGAGCTGCCGGCGGGCTTTGACTGCGGCATGGACGGGCGGACGCTGCGCGCACTTCCGTTTGCGGCGGGGTGCAAGCTTGCGCTGTTTTATCCGGAAAGGGTTACTGCGGCGGAAATGACCGAAATACTGAAACCTGTTGCGGAGAACGGCGAAAGCAAAGCCGATGCCGATTCTTATTCAAACGACGGATTCGGAACCGAGGCAGGGAAGTTTGAACGGAGCAGCGTTGATGAATTTAAAAAGGGCAAGGGGGATTTCTGCATCGGTGATGCGCGCGCGGCGGGAGATATGGAAAGACTTGCTGCCGCAAACAAGGCAAAATATTTCGAGGTGCTGCCCTTTTGCAATGAAACGGACGAGGTGCAGTTTGTGGGCATTTCGGCGAAAACGGAGCGCGAAAAAATGGGCTGCATTTCTGAATTTATTGCAGATATGCTTTCCGCTGCGCGGCAGAGCGAGCTTTGCACATTGGGACTTATGCCGATGAACCCTGCGGCGGAGAAAAAGTTTGAACAGTCCTTTTTGACGGAAGCATACGGGCTTTTGAGCGAGAGCATCCTTAACCTTCCGAACGCTTTTACCGGTGCAGCGGCGCGGAGAGCCGCTTTTTGACAAACGCCCGCCCGTTTAAGACGTTCTCAAAAAAAGATGAGGATGAAAAACCTTTACAAACGCCTGTTTTTGCTGTAAAATACAACATGGGGATTTGTGCCGCGGCATGCATTCCGGAACGGGAAGCATTTGAACGCGATCCCCGAAACAGGAGGAGAGGAAACGGGATTTTTAATGGAAAAAAACGATATGCTTGCAAGGGCTCTCGGAAATCTGCCGTTCAGGCGGAATGTTCGGGCGCGGGAATTCACAACTTTCCGCATCGGAGGTCCCGTAACTTTTTTTGCGGAGCCGAAGGATGCGGACGAGCTTTGCGCAATGCTTTCTGCGGCGCGGAGCTGCGATTACCCTGTGTATATTATCGGCAACGGCAGCAATCTTCTCGTTTCCGACAGCGGCGTTGAGGCTCTGTTCATCCGAATCGGTGCGCGCATGGCGGGCGTCGGGTTTGACGGAACAAGGCTGAAATGCGGAGCGGGTGCACTGCTCTGCACGGCTGCAAAGGCGGCCGTCGCCGAGGGACTTGCGGGGCTTGAATGGGCAGCGGGCATCCCGGGCACGGTCGGCGGTGCGGTTGCAATGAATGCAGGTGCATACGGCGGGGAGATAAAACAGGTGCTGAAAAGCGTCACCGTTGTTGAATGCGGACGCATTGCAAAAAAAATCGTTCATGCGGGCGATCTTGGGTACAGAAGCTCTGTTTACGCCTTTCCGAATGCCGTTGTTGCGGGAGCGGAGTTTGAACTTGCTGCTGATGCCGACGGGGAAGCTCGGCGCAGAATGGAGGAATTCAATATGCGCCGCAAAGAAAAGCAGCCGCTTGAGTATCCTTCCGCAGGAAGCACTTTTAAACGGCCCGAGGGGCATTTCGCAGGTGCGTTGATAGAACAGGCGGGGCTCAAAGGCACAAGAATCGGCGGGGCGGAAGTCAGCCCGAAGCATGCGGGGTTCATCGTCAATTGCGGCGGAGCAACGTGCGCGGATGTGCTTAACCTGATTGACCTTGTGCGCGAACGCGTATATAAAGAATTCGGTGTTCTGCTTGAGCCGGAGATTAAAATTATTAAATAAAATTCGAGTACAACAATATAAACAAAAACGGAAAACATACATCGGGATAAAACTGAGGAAAACAGAATGTATATTTTAATCGTCACAGGGCTTTCGGGTGCGGGAAAATCTCAAGTTCTCGGCATTCTTGAGGATATGGGCTTTGTATGCGCAGATAATATGCCCTGTCAGCTTGCAAAACAATACATTGAGCTTTGCAGCAGCAGCGAAAACAACATCGAACGCGTCGCGCTTGTTATCGACAGCCGCGAATCGGTGTTCGGCTACAATCCGCTCAACACTTATGATGAACTGCGCCGGCTTGAATGTCCGTACGAAATAATGTTCCTTGAGTGCGAGGACAGCGTGCTTGTGCGCCGATACAGCGAAACGCGCCGCCGCCACCCGATGAATGACGATGTCGGCATAGGCATTCAAACCGAACGCGAAATTCTAATCCCGTTGAAGGAGAAGGCGAATTATATCGTTGACACGACGAACATGCGGCTGAACGAGCTTCGAAAAACGGTTGAGGATATTTTAATGCGGGGAAAGAATATTCCGCTCAGACTGATAATTTCAAGTTTCGGCTTCAAACGCGGCATTCCGAAAAATGCGGATTTTATCTTCGATATGCGCTACACCGCAAACCCGTTCTACATTGAAGAGCTGCGCTGCAAATCCGGCAGGGATGAAGAGGTTCGCCGATTTATTTTTTCCGATGCAAATGTTCGCAGGCAGCTGAACATGATAGAAAACATGCTGGATCTTGTGATTCCGGAGTTTATAAAGCAGGGCAAGCGGCGGCTTATGGTTGCGTTCGGATGCACGGGCGGCAGGCATCGTTCCGTTGCGATGGCGGAAGCACTTCACGACAGAATGAAAGACAAATGCTCCGTTCTGCTTGAGCATCGGGATCTTGTTTCCGAAGCGGATGATATAAGGACGCGGTTTGAACCGAAATAGAACAGTATTGAGATAAATATTGCGGCGGCGAATAAAAAAGCGCAGCGCAAAGGGCGGCACGAACGTGCACATTTGAAATGAACGAAAAAAAACACAACAGCAAAATCGACGGCAGCGGTTTTAAAACCGAAAATGCAAAAAACACGGCGGAACAGAGCGAACACGAATGCCCGTCGTTCTCTGCCGGAGTAAAAAAGGAAATTTCGGAGCAGAAAATAAAGCGTGAGGCCGATGCGCACGCGCTTTTAAGCGCATTCACTCTGAGTATCGGTGCGCTGAAGCTGATGCCGGCGATGCGGCGCTGGGGTGTGCACTATGTGCTTGAAAGCGAAGCGGCGCTGAGCCTTGTTTCCAAGCTGGCGGCACAGTATTTCGGGCTTGAAAGCCAATTGAACCGCGTTAAGCACGAGCGATTGAATGCGGAATACTGCGAACTTCTGCTCCACGGGAACGGTATTGATGATTTTTTGACGGCGACCGGGCTTGTGAGCTTTGATGCGGAGGGCGAAAAGAGTTATGAGCCGCATGTTCCGAAGAGTGTTATCGAAACAGAGATGCAGCGGCGCGCATTTATTCGCGGGCTGTTCCTTGCCTGCGGTTCGGTGTCGGAACCAAAAAAAGCATATCACTGTGAGCTTGTGTTCAAAAATGCCGAGCTTGTAATGTTTTCAAAACGGATGATTTCCGATTTCGGAATTCGTATCAAGTGCACCGAACGCAAGGGCAGCATTGTGCTGTACATCAAAGAATCGGAGACGCTGTCGGATTTTCTTGCACTTGCCGGGGCATCGGATGCCGTGATGGTGCTTAACGAACAGCGGATCGTGCGCCAACTCAACAACACTGTGAACAGGGGCGTGAACTGCATAAATGCAAACATTGAAAAGGCAACGCGCACGGCAATGAAGCAGGCGGAGGATATTCGCCTTGTTCTGAGCGTTGTCGGCGCGGAGAATCTTCCGCCGCCGCTTCGCATTGTCGCGGAAGCGAGGCTCAACAATTTTGAAATGCCGCTGTCCGAACTTGCGGAGGAAATAGGCATCGGCAGATCCGCCGCAAATTACCGCCTCAGAAAGCTGTGCGAAATGGCGGAAGACATACGGACGAAAATGCCGGATTGATTTTGCGGGTGCGGTTTCCGCGTTTTCCGCAAACAGTGCGGCAGGGGGAAAAGGTTCATCGGCACAAAGGAGGAGAAAATGGGTTTTACACATCTTCATGTTCACACCGAATACAGCCTGCTGGACGGCGCGGCGCGGATACGGGAGCTTGTTTCGCGTGCAAAGGAATTGGGCATGGATTCGCTTGCGATAACGGATCACGGCAATATGTACGGCGCGATAGCATTTTATAAAGAGTGCATGAAACAGGGGATAAAGCCCGTTATCGGCATGGAAACCTATGTTGCGCCGAATTCAATTTACGAAAAACAGGGCATGAGAGAGAACGGCCACCTTGTGCTTTTATGCAAAAACGAAACGGGGTACAAAAACCTTATCAAACTGTCCTCAATTGCGTTTGTGGACGGTTTTTACTATCGGCCGCGCATTGACTATGATTTGCTGGAAAAGCATTGCGAGGGGCTTGTGTGCCTTTCGGCATGTCTTGCGGGCGATATTCCGCAGCTTCTGCTGATGAACAGATACGATGAAGCGCGCCGCCTTGCAAAACGCCTTCAGGGTATGTTCGGCGATGATTTTTACATTGAGCTGCAAAATCACGGGATCCCGGAGCAGCTTATAGTTCTTCCGCGTTTGGATGCGCTTGCAAAGGAACTCGGCATAAAGACTGTTGCAACAAACGATATTCACTATGTCCGAAAGGAGGATGCGGAGGCGCAGGATGTTCTGCTCTGCATTCAAACGGGGCATTTTGTGGACGAAACCAACCGAATGCGGATGCAGGCGGATGAATTCTATCTCAAATCGGAAGAGGAGATGCTTCGCCGCATGAGCGGCTATGAGGAGGCGGTTCGAAACACTGCCGAGGCGGCACAAAAATGCAGCCTGACGATCGAATTCGGCAAGCGGCACCTGCCGGGTTTCACCGCGCCGGACGGCATGACGAACGAGCAGTATCTGCGCCGGCTTTGCACCGACGGACTGCGCCGCCGCTACGGTGAGCCGACAAAGGAACATCTCGAAAGGCTTGAATACGAACTGAACGTTATAATCTCGATGGGGTTTGTGGATTATTACCTTATCGTGTGGGACTTTATTCACTTTGCAAAAACGCACGGCATACCCGTGGGACCCGGACGCGGCAGCGGCGCGGCAAGCATTGCAGCATATGCAATGGGCATCACGGACATAGACCCGATTCGCTACAACCTGATTTTTGAACGTTTCCTGAACCCCGAACGCGTCAGTATGCCGGATTTTGACGTGGACTTTTGTTACGAACGACGTCAGGAAGTCATTGAATACGTAAAAAACAAATACGGCAGCGATCATGTTGCGCAGATAGTGACTTTCGGCACGATGGCGGCACGCGGTGCCGTTCGCGACGTCGGCAGGGTGCTTCGCATTCCCTACCAGGATGTGGACAGAATTGCAAAACTCATCCCGCAGGAAAAGGATATCACCCTTTCACGCGCAGCGGAGCTTGTTCCGGAGCTTAAGAACCTTTGCGAAACGGATGACAGCGTGAAGCGGCTCATGATGCTTGCAATGAAGGTTGAGGGACTCCCCAGAAACACTTCAACTCATGCGGCGGGTGTTGTTATTTCATCCCTTCCGACGATGGAGCTTGTTCCGCTTCAGCGCAATGATGAGGCCGTTACGACGCAGTTCACAATGACGGAGCTTGAAGAGCTCGGAATGCTGAAGATGGATTTTCTCGGGCTTCGGACGCTGACCGTGATTCGTTATTGCTGCGAATACATAAAGCGGTCCGGGGGAACGCCTCCGGACTTTGACAACTGCAATTACGACGATAAATGCGTATATGACCTTATAAGTTCGGGCGACACCGTCGGAGTTTTTCAGCTTGAGTCGGGCGGGATGACGCATTTCATGATGCAGATGAAGCCCACAAGCCTTGAGGACATTATCGCCGGCATTTCGCTCTATCGCCCGGGTCCGATGGATCAGATTCCGCGCTACATTGAGTGCAAACAGAATCCCGGAGCGGTGAAATACGAAACGGAGCTTTTGCGGCCGATTTTGAACGCAACCTACGGCTGCATGGTCTATCAGGAGCAGGTAATGCAGATTGTCCGCGACCTTGCGGGGTATTCGCTCGGCAGGAGTGACCTTATCCGCCGCGCAATGAGCAAGAAGAAACACGATGTTATGGCGCAGGAGCGCAAAAACTTTATCTACGGCGTTGAGGAAGACGGCGTTGTGAAAATTGACGGTGCACTGCGGCGCGGCGTTTCGAAGGAAGCGGCGGAGAAGATTTTTGATGAAATGATGGATTTTGCATCATATGCATTCAACAAGGCTCATGCGGCGTGCTATGCGGTGGTTGCTTATCGAACCGCGCTGCTCAAATGCCTGTATCCTGCGGAATTCATGACGGCGCTCATCAACAGCTATCTTACTGCGGCGGACAGGGTCTCGTTCTATATTTACTATTGCCGCAAGCACGGAATAAGAATTCTTCCGCCGGATATAAACCGCAGCGAGGCACGTTTTTCGGTTGAAAACGGTGCTGTAAGATTCGGCCTTGCCGCGATACGCAACGTCGGAGAGGGAGCGATGAACGATGTGCTGGAGGAGCGAAGCCGCGGCGGAGCGTTTTCGGATTTTTCGAATTTCCTCCGAAGAACTTCCGACGGGCTGAACAAACGCCTGCTGGAGGGGCTTATAAAGGCGGGCTGTTTCGATTGTTTCGGCGTTTCGAGAAAATATCTGACGGCTCATTTTGAACAGGAGTTCACTGCGGCCGCCGCCGAAAGAAAAAGACTTGAAACGGGACAGCTTTCGCTTTTTGATTTCGGCGGGGATGACGGCGGAAGCATGATGAACACGGTTTCCGAAGCGGATAAGGCCGATATGAAAACGGAGTTTGAGCTTGATATTCTGCTCCGTGCCGAAAAGGAGGTTCTCGGCGTATATGTCAGCGGGCATCCGCTCATGGAATACGAGGCTGCGCTTTCTGCATTAACGCCCTGCATCGAGCTTGCGGAGGCGGACGGTTCGGGAGCAATACATGATAACCAAACCGTGACGGCGGGAGGGATCATCGGTTCCCTGAGAACCCGTGCGGTCAAATCCGGCGCGGGGTTGATGGCGTATGCGGTGCTGGAGGATATGAGCGGAAGCATTGAGATTGCGGCGTTCCCGAGCATTTACCAAAAGTATGCTTCCCTTATCGCAAACGATAAATGCGTTGCGGTCCGCGGCAGGTTCTCCATGCGGGAGGACAGGGACAATTCAATATTGATTGACGAAATTGTTCCGCTGCAAAAGGGTTCAAAAAACGCGGGGGAAAAGCGGCTTGCGCTGAATTTTCTTTCCGACGCGCTGCATCTTCGGAATGCGGCTGTTGAACTGCTGCACAGATTTCCCGGAAACACGGAGGTTTTGTTTCGCGATGCGGCAACGGGAAAGGTTTTGCTTGCGCCGCGCCACTGCTGCGTGAACTGTGCGGAGGAGCTGCTGTTTGAACTGAAGCGTATGCTTGGGGAAGAGAATGTAAAAATTGTCCGCAAAAAATAATATTGAGATTAAGGCGAAATAAGCAATTAAGGGGCAAAAGATGAAACGAATCGGAGTTTTAACAAGCGGAGGCGACACTCCGGGCATGAATGCGGCGATACGCGCCGTTTTCAAAACCGGAGTGGATATCGATTTGCAGGTAATGGGCATTTACCACGGCTACAAAGGCCTTATTGAAGGCAGGGTCGGGTACCTTGCCCATGCCGACGTTGAAAGCAAAATGCACAAGGGAGGAACGATACTTCGCACGGCGCGGAGCGAGGAGTTTAAAACGGAGGGCGGAATCGAAAAGGCAATTTCCGTTCTGCGTGCATACGAAATTGAAGGGCTTATCGTCATCGGCGGCGACGGCAGCTTTAAAGGTGCGGATGCTCTCAGCAAGCGCGGCATTCCCGTCATCGGCATTCCGGGAACGATCGATAACGATATGGGGTATACGGATTTTACAATTGGGTTCGATACAGCCGTGAACAATGTTATGAACGAGATTTATAAAATTCGCGACACGATGCGTGCGCATGACAGGGTCGGCGTTATCGAGGTCATGGGAAGAAGATGCGGAGATATTGCACTTTGGGCGGGTGTCGCAGGCGCGGCAGACATAATTCTCGTTCCGGAACGTCCTCTTTCATGGGCGGATGCGGCGAACCGGCTTGCCGCAAACAAACTCCGCGGACAGCTCACAAGCATTGTTATGATCGCCGAAGGCGCGGGCAAAGCGGAGGATTTCTGTGAATATGTCCGAAAATGTACCGATGTTGAGATAAAGGCGACGGTGCTTGGCTATATCCAGCGCGGCGGCAACCCGTCCGCGTTCGACAGAGTGCTTGCCGCTAAAATGGGGCAGCGTGCGGTTGAACTGCTTGCGGACGAGGCGAATATGCGCGGAACGGACTGTGCCGGAAGCAGAGCGGCGGAAAATAACGATTTGCGAGAGAACTTTGGATACGCCGTGGGCATAAGGGAAAACCGCATTATCAGCGTTCCGCTTGCGGAAGCTGTTTCAACGCGGGATTGCTTTGATGATAAACTTTATGACCTGAATTCGGTTATGGCAAAATTCTGAGTGCGGCTCAGTGAACGGAAAAGGAAGCAAACAGAAAACTTCATGCGATTTAAACAGAAAACGAATGAATGCCGGCATAACCGCCGAGGATAACCGTTCGGAGCTGTCGGCAGGTTCGGCGGTGACGCTTGAAATCACGGCGTACGGTTCGGAGGGGCAGGGGATTGCAAGGCATAACGGCATGGCTGTATTCGTGCCGGCCGCAATTTGCGGAGAAACCGTTGAAGCGGAAATAAAAAAAGCCGCACCCTCGTTTGCGGAAGCGAAACTTCAAAAAATCCTTCGGCCGTCGGCAGAAAGGGTAATTCCGCCCTGCCCGCATTATGCCGAATGCGGGGGCTGTGATATTCTTCACATGAGCTATGCGGAGCAGCTCCGCATGAAGCGCGAAACCGTGCGCAGCGCAATGGAGCGTATAGGAGGCTTTCGCGGGATTGAAGTTCTTCCGTGCATCGGCGCGGACAAGCCCGAACATTACAGAAACAAGGCCGTTTTTCAGTTTGCAAATGCCGAAAAGACAAATAAGAAAAACCTTCGGCAGGTTCTTTCGGGCTATTACGAACAAAAAAGCCATAAACTCGTGCCCGTTGAAACATGCATGATTCAGAACGAAGAGGCAATGACGGCGAAAAGAATCGTTGCCGAATGGGCGAATTTGTTCGGCATCCGCGCTTTCGATGAAAAACAAAAAAGCGGGACTTTGAGGCAGCTTATGGTGCGCAGAACCGAGGGCGGAACGATGGCTGCGATAGTAACAACAGGCGCGCTTCCGCATTCGGATGAGCTTGTTTCAATGCTGAAATGCGGTCTGCCGTCGCTTGCATCCTGTATCCACGGAATCAACCGCAATCCGCGTGATCCGGGTATCGGAAGCAAAACCGAACTGCTGTTCGGCAGCGCGGAACTTGCCGAAACGGTTTGCGGATTGAAATTCAACGTCGGTGCGCACAGCTTTTTGCAGGTGAACCCCGAACAGACGCAAAAGCTGTACCTTGCCGCCGCAAATGCATTGAACCTGACTGCAAACGATGATGTTGCGGATGTTTTTTGCGGAATAGGCACGATTTCCTTGCTTTTGGCTCAACGCGCCCGCTCCGTTCTGGGCATTGAAGCGGTTCCGCCCGCCGTTAAGGATGCCCGTAGGAATGCAAAACTCAACAACATCAAAAACGCGGAATTCATCTGCGAGAATGCCGAAACAGCCCTGCCCCGCCTCGTTGCGGAAGGCAAACGCTTCTCGGCAATTTTGCTCGATCCGCCGCGCCGCGGAGCGGAAAAGCCCGCTCTTGATGCAATTGTAAACAGCGGAGCCGAACGCATCGCATATGTCTCCTGCAACCCCGCAACGCTTGCCCGCGACTGCAAAATACTCGCCGCCGCAGGCTATTACCCGATGTCGGTTCAACCCGTGGATATGTTTCCGATGACACATCATGTGGAGACGGTATGTCTCTTAGTTCTGAGAAACCCGGTAACACATATCAACATTGATGTGGATGTGGAAGAAATGGTGCAGGATAAAA
>ERZ779890.2695-NODE-2695-length-16577-cov-58.591454_pt1 | contig 16577 bp, 10 predicted proteins | sample MGYA00511553_ERZ779890 | MGnify/ENA primary metagenome ERZ779890 (study PRJEB29588, sample SAMEA2152064) | human gut metagenome | biome: human gut; feature: human-associated habitat; material: faeces | place: Denmark | collected 2008/2010 ... | reverse complement strand
ACTCGTTGGGGCTGATAATGGACACCTTCACATACGGCTCCTCCGCGTGCTCGATAACCGTGGGGTCCGGATAGTTGTGGGGGTTGTCCACCTTCACCATGGTGCCGTCGGATTTGTATACATGATAGATGACGCTGGGCAGGGTGGTCACCAGGTCCAGGTTGAACTCCCGCTCCAGCCGCTCCTGGATGATCTCCATGTGGAGCATGCCCAAAAAGCCGCACCGGAAGCCGAAGCCCAGGGCCACGGAGCTCTCCGGCTCGAAGGTCAGGGAGGCGTCATTGAGCTGGAGCTTCTCCAGGGCGTCCCGCAGGTCGGGATATTTGCTGCCGTCCTCGGTGTAAATGCCGCAGTAGACCATGGACTGGGCGGGCCGGTAGCCGGGCAGAGGCTGGGCGGCGGGGTTCTCCGCGTCGGTGATGGTGTCGCCCACCTGGGTGTCCTTCACGTTCTTGATGGAGGCGGTGAAATAGCCCACCTCGCCGGCCTGGAGGGCGTCCGTGGGCTCGTTGCCCAGGGGCTTCAGGTAGCCGCACTCCAGAATGGTATACTGGGCTCCGGTGGCCATCATGCGCACCGTCTGGCCCCGGCGGATGGTGCCCTGCTTGATGCGGAACAGCACCACCACGCCTACATAGGGGTCGTACTGGCTGTCGAAGATCAGCGCCTGAAGGGGGGCGTTGGGGTCGCCGTCGGGGGCGGGCACGTTGCGGACCACGTCCTCCAGCACCGCTTCCACGTTAAGTCCCAGCTTGGCGGAGATCTCCGGCGCGTCCATGGCGGGCAGGCCGATGATGTCCTCCACCTCCTGCTTGGCCTTCATGGGATCGGCGGCAGGCAGATCGATCTTGTTGAATACGGGCAGGATCTCCAGCTCGTGCTCCATGGCCAGATAGGTGTTGGCCAGGGTCTGGGCCTCCACCCCCTGAGTGGCGTCCACCACCAGCACAGCGCCCTCGCAGGCGGCCAGGGACCGGGAGACCTCATAGTTGAAGTCCACATGGCCCGGGGTATCGATCAGATTCAGAGCATAAATTTCGCCGTCCTGAGCCTTGTAAAAAAGATGGACGGCACGGGACTTGATGGTGATGCCCCGCTCCCGTTCCAGGTCCATATTGTCCAGGATCTGGTTTTCCATCTCCCGCTGAGGCACGGCGTCGCACAGCTCCAGCAGCCGGTCCGCCAGCGTGGACTTGCCGTGGTCGATGTGGGCAATAATGGAAAAGTTGCGGATATGGGATTGTTCAAACATTTGCGTTCCTCCTGTAGGTAAGTCCACGCTGACGCGCCAAGTGGCGCGTAACAAGCGTTTTGCGCAGCAAAACCTTGCCGCAGGCGGAATTCATTTCCGCCGAAGGACATTAAATGAAAAGGGCTCCCGGTTTGCCGTCAGGCAAACTGGGAATGGGACTTGCCGTGGTCGATGTGGGTGATAATGGAAAAGTTGCGGATATGGGATTGTTCAAACATGTATGGTTTCCTCCTTGGGGAGATGTATCGGATGATCTTTGCTTATTATACCGGATATTCCGGCAAAATGCAATTCCTGTTGCCGCCGCCGGGAAAAAGTGTTACAATAAGGTCACCAACTTTTTGAGAGGAAAGGACGAATGCCATGAAGCTGAGTTTTTTCGGCGCTGACCAGTGTGTCACCGGCAGCTGCCATTGTCTGGAGGTAGGCGGCAAGCGCATCCTCATCGACTGCGGATTGCAGCAGGGCCGGGACGAGGTGGACAACCGCTCCCTGCCCTTTGCCCCGGGCAGCATCGACTATGCGCTTATCACCCACGCTCACATCGACCACTCCGGCCGGGTGCCTATGCTCATCAAAAACGGCTTTCAGGGCCGTATTCTCACCACCCGGCTCACCGCCCAGCTCATGAGCATCATGCTCCAGGACTCCGCCCACATTCAGGAGAGCGACGCCGAGTATAAAAACCGCAAGAACCGCCGGGCCGGCCGGCCCGAGGAGGAGCCGCTGTATACCGTGGCCGACGCCCAGCGGGTGCCGGAATTCATCGACACCTGCGAGTATGGCCAGCCCGTTCACCTGTGCGATGGGGTGGACGCGGTGTTTATCGACGCAGGCCATCTGCTGGGCTCCGCCTCCATCCGCCTGACCCTCACCGAGGGAGGCCAGACGAAAACCATCGTGTTCTCCGGCGATATCGGCAACGTGGACCAGCCCATCATCCGGGACCCCCAGTTTTTCACCGGGGCGGACTATGTGGTCATGGAAAGCACCTACGGTGACCGCAACCACACAGAGGTGTGGAGCTATACCGGCCAGCTGGCCCAGATCATCGATGAGACTCTGGGCAAGGGCGGCAACGTGGTGATTCCCTCCTTTGCCGTGGGCCGCACCCAGGAGCTGCTGTATTTCATCCGGGAGATCAAGGATCAGGGCCTGGTGACCTCCGTGCCGGATTTCCCCGTGTATGTGGACAGTCCCCTGGCCAAAAGCGCCACCACCATTTTCTGCGGCGATCTGCGGGGCTATCTGGACGAGGACGCTCTGGAGCTGGTGAAGGACGGCACCCATATGTTCAATTTCCCGGGTCTGCATCTGACGGAGACCGTGGACGAGTCCAAATCTCTGAACGAGGACCATACCCCCAAGGTCATCATCTCCGCCTCCGGCATGTGCGACGCGGGCCGCATCCGCCACCATCTGAAGTATAACCTGTGGCGGGCGGACAGTGCCGTGGTGTTCGTGGGCTTCCAGTCTCCGGGCACCCTGGGCCGGACCCTGCTGGACGGGGCGACCTCCGTGAAGCTGTTCGGCGAGGACGTGGCGGTCCGGGCCAAGGTGGTGAATTTCCAGGGCCTCAGCTCCCACGCCGACCACGACCATCTGCTGGACTGGATCAGCCATTTCAAGGAGCCCCTGCCCCAGCACGTTTTCGTGGTCCACGGCGACCGGGAGGTGGCGCCGGTGTTTGCCCAGACGGTGAGCCAGCTGGGCTTCACGGCCCACGCTCCCCAGTATACCGAGGAGTATGACCTGCTGACCTGCACCCAGCTGGCGGCGGGCTATCTGCCCCAGCGCAAGACCCGTACCTTCGACGGCGCGCCCCGGGTCACCGCGGCGTATCAGAAGCTGGTGCAGCTGGGCGATTCCCTGGTGGGCCTTATCCGCCGCAGCAAGGGCCGGGACAACAAGACCCTGGCCGCCTTTGCCGAGGCGCTGCGTAAGATCCTGGACAAGTTCGAATTCTAAGCGGACGGGATGTGATGTTCCATCGCTTGCAGGGGCGGGACCCGTGTGCCCCGCCCCTGTGCTTTACCGGAAAGGAGGGCGCTTATGCCCGCATTGGAGAAAAACCGCATTTACCGCGCCCATATCGACGGCTATTCCAGCGAGGGCCTGGGCATTGCCCGGATAGACGGCCAGGTGGTGTTCGTCCACGGGGCCGTCCAGGGCGAGACCTGCGACGTTCTGGTGATGAAGGTGCTGAAAAATGCCGCCTTCGGCAAGATCGCCGCCCTGGTGGAGCCGTCTCCCGCCCGGCGGCAGCCGGACTGTCCGTATTATGGCCGCTGCGGCGGCTGCGATTTCCGGCATATGTCCTATGAGGAGGAGCTGTGGGCCAAGCGTGCCCGGGTCCAGGACGCCCTGACCCGCATCGGCGGCGCGGAGGTGACGGTGGAGGAAATCCTGGGTGCGGAGCAGCCCCTGCACTACCGCAACAAGAGCATCTATCCCATCTCCCCGGCGGGGGAGGTGGGGTTCTACCGGGCCCGCAGCCACCAGGTGGTGAACGTGGAGCACTGTCTCATCCAAAAGCCGGAGGCCGATGCCCTGGCTCAGGCGGTGCGGGACTATATCGCCCGGTTTCAGGTGGAGCCGTATAACGAGGCCACTGGCCGGGGCCTGCTGCGGCACCTGTACGTCCGCACCAGCTGCCGGGGGGAGTCCCTGGCGTGCCTGCTGATCAACGGCTCCCGCCTGCCCCATGAGGAGGAGGTGGTGGATATGCTCCGGGCCGCCGCGCCCGGAGTCTGCGGCGTGGTGCTGGGGGAGAATACCCGCCGGGGCAACGCTATTTTAGGGGATCGGTACCGGACCCTCTGGGGCCGGGACTATCTGACGGATACCCTCTGCGGACTGGAGCTGCGGCTGTCGGTGCCGTCGTTTTACCAGGTGAACCACGACCAGGCCCAGCGTCTGTACGAAAAGGCCCTGGAGTACGCCGGACTCACCGGCCGGGAGCTGGCGGTGGACCTGTACTGCGGTGCGGGTACCATCACCCAGGTGCTGGCCCGCCGGGCCCGGCACGTCATCGGCGGCGAGATCGTGCCGGAGGCTATCCGGGACGCGGAGGACAGCGCCCGCCGCAACGGCGTGGAGAACGTGGAGTTCCTGTGCGGCGATGCCTCCCGGCTGGCGGAGGAGCTGCGGCAGCGGGGCCTGCGGCCCGACGTGATCTGCGTGGACCCGCCCAGGAAGGGGCTGGCCCCCGACGTGGTGGAGGCTGCCGCCTCTATGACACCCGGCCGCATTGTGTATGTATCCTGCGACCCGGCCACTCTGGCCCGGGATGTGGCCCGCTTTGCCCCCTTGGGCTATCGCCCCGTCCGCGCCTGCGCCGTGGATCTTTTCCCCGGCACGGCCCATGTGGAGACGGTATGCTTGTTGTCCAAACTTCAAAGCAAGGAACATATCGAGATCGAAGTGAAGATGGACGAGTTGGATTTGACTTCGGCGGAGAGTAAGGCAACCTACGAGGAAATCAAGGCGTATGTTCTGGAACATACCGGACTGAAAGTCAGCCACCTCTATATCGCACAGGTGAAGCAGAAATACGGCATCATTGAGCGTGAGAACTACAATAAGCCGAAATCCGAAAACGTCAAGCAACCGCAATGCCCACCGGAGAAGGAAAAGGCAATTACGGAGGCACTGAAGCACTTCGGGATGATTTTGTAGATGCCTTTTGAAAGAAATTGCAGGTGGCGGTCGGTACCAAATGATCTTTCGCTAACAAGCTGTCTAAAGGTTAAACTGTCAGTATAAGAATGCTAACGAAGGTGCGTAAAACACGGAACTGCGATATTGGGAATATCCGAAAGCTGATTTTTTCCCAAGAAGGCATCGTTGAATAAGAGGTGGATGGTATGGCGGCAAAAAAGAAAAACATAATTAGCAAGGCTAGCCCTCACACAATAAAAAAATTTGAGCTGATAGAAGAGTACATCAAATCGTGGGCACAGAAGTTGCTGTTGACTGAGTCTTGCAATGGGCTGATCTTTATAGACTGTATGTGCAACAGTGGTGTATACACCGACGATGCCGGACAATTGGTGAAAGGTACAGCAGTACGCGTCTCAGAGGCACTTAGGGAAGCATCAAGAAGCTATACGGAGAAAAATATACACATTTACTTGAATGACAAGGATAAAGCGCGCGTAGATGAGCTAAAAAAGCATCTTCCACAGGATGAGCGCAATTTTAAGATTGTCACCTCTTGTGGTGATGCGCACGAGCTACTCCGAACTATCGGACCACAGTTATATGGAACTGGGCACCTGCATTATTTCCTGCTCTACGATCCGTATGATGCGACTATTGACTGGGAAGCACTTCTACCGTTTTTCCGTAACTGGGGTGAAGTTATGATTAATCACATGGTTTCAGATCCGGTGCGGGCGATCACAAGCGCCAAGAAGAAAACGACAAAGGCAAAGTACGAGAACACTTATCTGGAAGACTTTGAGAAACTGGTGCCTTACGGAAGTGACAAGAGGGCCTATGAGGCTAGAGTGGAAGAAATCATAAATTCACTGAAAGGAGCTCGCAGGTACTACGTATCGGCATTTCCGTTCTATAACACGCAGAACTCGCTCGTCTACAATTTGATTCATTGCACGAGCAACAAGGAGGGATTTAAGCTCTACAAGAAGAGTGCTTGGAAGGTATTTGGCGCACAGTCCTCTACCAAGCACTCGGTTGAGAACAGGCAGTTGTCATTTAACCTTTTCGGTGAGATTGCTGAAGAGGAAGATGAAAGCTGCTTGCATGTTATCGATATAGCGAAATACCTGCAGCACAGCTTTAGAGGCCGAAAGCAGGTGCCGCTGGATGAGATGTGGGAACTTCTGGATAACCACCCGATTTTCCCGTCAGAGGGATTTCGCAATGAGGTAAAGAGCGATCTGACCGATTTCTTTGGCGCGAAGATAGAGCAGATTGTGAATCCTGATACAGGAAAGAAGGAAACGGTGATCTCTTTCTCTTCTTGAGATTGAGTTTCAAATAGATGAGGTGATTGGAATTTATGGCAACGTCGCAGAAATTTGGTGGCAATTGGACTGAGAAGAAGTTGAATATCTTCACCAGCTACCTAGACGCATACCTGATTGCACTGCAAAATCAGAAGTTTAAGAAGATTTATATAGATGCCTTTGCTGGAACCGGTGAGATCGAGACCAGTGACGGCGGGCAGTTTCTTGTGGGCTCTGCTAAGCGTGCACTGGCGTCTGAAAAGAAGTTCGATCATTACTATTTCATAGAAGCGGACTCTCAGAAGGCAGGAGAACTTCAGAATATGATAAACTCCGAGTTTCCGCAGATGAGGAGAATTGTTACAATTTGCTGCGGCGATGCGAATGATAAGCTCGCGGAGATTATTAGCAACGTAGACTGGAGGTATAACAGAGGATTGCTGTTCTTAGATCCATATGCAACGCAGGTAAATTGGGCTACGCTTGAAAATGTAGCACAGACGAAATCGATAGACGTATGGTACCTGTTTCCGTTCTCTGCACTTGAACGTATGCTGCCGAAAAACGGAAAGTACGATAAATGGGAGGATTGCATAGATCGATTGCTTGGAGATGCCGGATGGAGGAAGGAATTCTATAAGAAAGATCCCCAGATGACGCTTTTTGACTTGTTCCCGGAGCCCGGACAGAGCGATGGCGAACGGATGGTTAAGGACGCAAATCCAAATCACATAAAGGAGTATATCCTCTCTCGACTTGGGACAATCTTTCCATGTGTGTCAAAGCATGCGCGGATTTTCAGGAACAGCAGGAACTCGCCGATGTTCCTATTCTGCTTTGCCATTGCGAGTGAGAGTCCGAAAGCGCAGGGACTTGCACTGCGGATGGCAGACTACATATTAAAGAACAAGTAGGCGGAGGATGAAAGCACCTTGAAGACGATAAAACGAAAATCCATGCTTTATCAAACAGGGGTAGAGTATGGTGACTACACAATGAATCACGTGCAGGGGTGTGCACATGGGTGCAAATATCCATGTTATGCATTCCTGATGAAGAAGCGATTCGGGCAAATTAAGGATTACGAGAGCTGGCTTGAGCCAGTGCTTGTATCAAACACGCTTGAATTGCTGGATAAAGAGATACCGAGGCTCAGAGATAAGATTCAGTCTGTGCAGCTTTGCTTTACCACAGATCCGTTCATGGAAGGATATCCAGAGGTGTCCCAGATGAGCATTGCGGCTATCCGAAAACTGAACGAGGCCGGTATCAAATGCACTACATTGACGAAGGGATTGCTTCCCATAGAATTGGCGGAACTTTCTCCGGAAAATGAATATGGGATCACGTTGATAACGCTGGATGAAGCATACCGGGAACAGATGGAACCGGGAGCTGTTCCCTGTGCAGACCGACTGGCAGCGCTGAGAGCGCTTCACGAAGTTGGTTGCAAGACGTGGGTGAGCATAGAACCGTATCCAACACCGAACATGATAAAGCAGAATTTACGCGAAATCTTGGAAGCTGTAGCATTTACCGACAGGATCATCTTCGGCAGAACGAATTACAGCAAGACAGCAAACGCCTATGAAGGACAAAGGCACTTTTACAATGAATGCGCAGCAGAGGTGACGGCTTTCTGTCAAGAGCGCGGCATTGATTATCACATAAAGGAAAAGACGATCACAGAAGAATGAGGTGGAAACAGTGGCGTTATTACAAGACTTGATCCGGCAGATCAACGATCCAACACTCAGGGATAGGATTTTGCAGGAAACAGATAAACTAATGAAACAAAAAAAGTTCGGGCTTGTGTTTGAAGAGCATCTGCCCGAATGCACGCCACTTCATGATGTTCCAATCCGTGTCGGTTCAAAAGTGGCGTTAAAGACAGGCTATGTCAGCGATATTTATATGGTCATAAAGCTCGATGGGAACGAAGCTCTCTGCGACCGCAGAGAGACGCATGAGAAAGTAACTTTCCAGCTGGATGAGATTGTCGCTATTGCAGAATTTGGCGAGCCAATCTATCCCACACTAAAACCGCTGGATGCAGTTCAGAACGCTCCAGATAGCGACCTTTGGCATACGCTGATTGAGGCGGACAACTACCACGCGCTCCAGCTGCTGGAATACCTGTACGCAGAGAAGGTGGACTGCATCTACATCGATCCACCATACAACACCGGAGCAAAGGACTGGAAATACAACAATGACTATGTAGATGGTTCTGACGCTTACCGTCACAGTAAATGGCTATCCATGATGGAAAAGCGCTTGAAGATTGCCAAAAGGCTGCTGAATCCAAAGGACTCCGTTCTCATTGTCACAATAGATGAAAAGGAATACTTACACCTTGGATGCCTCCTTGAAGAGATTTTTAGTGATGCAAGGATTCAAATGGTAAGTTCAGTTATCAATTCAGCTGGTGTGACAAGAGGTGATGAATTCTCTCGTTCTAATGAATACTTGTTTTTTGTAAAAATGGGTAGTTCATCGCCTGTTGCACTTCCTTTGTATGAAGACTGGAGAGGTCATACAAAGACTGAAAAGAAGGAAGCGTTGGTTTGGAATCAGTTAATGAGGTCAGGGACGGGTGCACGAAGAGTCGATAGGCCTAATATGTTTTACCCGTTGTTTATAAATGAAGAAGGAACAAGGATTATAAAAATTGGTGAACCACTGGCACCTACAGAAGATAGAAGAACTGTCCAGCCAATTGAAGGAACAAGAATAGTATGGCCTATACGCTCAAATGGTGAAGAGGGCAGATGGAGAATAGGCAGAGAAAATCTTATCAGTATTTATGAAAAAGGATATGTAAGATTAGGAGCTTTTACTGATAAAGGAATGGCTTTGACATATCTTGCAAACGGAGAACAGAAGAAAATAGAAGAGGGGACTTTTTCAATTATTGGACATCGCGAAGATGGATCAATTATCGAGGGCGATATGGAGATAGAGAGAACATATATACCGGGTACTCAATGGGATATCCCTTCGCATAATGCGACTTATTTAGGATCCCAGCTACTGAATAAAATTTTAGGAGAAAAGAGATTTGATTTCCCCAAGTCTTTATATGCAGTACACGATACTTTGAGGTTTTTCGTGGCAAATAAGCCTGATGCTTTGATTGTGGATTTTTTTGCAGGCTCAGGGACTACACTACATGCAGTGAATTTGTTGAATGCGGAATATGGCGGGCAACGCAGATGCATAATGGTAACAAATAATGAAGTATCCGAAGAAGAAGCGCGAAGATTATCAGAACGTGGAGTCCATCCCGGTGATGAAGAGTGGGAGCGTTTGGGAATCGCCAGATATGTAACTTGGGAAAGAACAAAATGTAGCATCAATGGAGAGAATGTTAGACATGAACCGCTTCAAGGCGATTATGGAACCGATCACGATATTTACATCCCAGACGATGATGCTACGCTTGTGTCTAAATCAACTGGTCGGCCTGTTAGAAAGAAAATATACATAAAGAAGAAAGAGCTGGATTATGCAACAATGCAGGGAATGAAAATGGCCGATGGGTTTAAGGCAAACGCGGCCTTCTTCAAACTGAGCTTCCTCGACAAAACCTCCGTTGCTCTCGGCAGGCAGTTCCGTGAACTGCTTCCAGTGCTCTGGATGAAGAGCGGCGCCATGGGTAAGTGCCCAGCTCTTGAAAATAATAATCTCCCGAACATGCTGATCTTGCCGCAAAACAAAATGGCTGTTCTGGTAGATGAAATATATTATTCCGAGTTCGATGCCGAATTGAGCCAGCATCCAGAAATCCAGACAGTTTTCATTGTAACGGATTCAGAGACAGCATACCGGTCGATGATCCGTACCTACGATGGCAAAGACTGCTATCAACTTTACAGAGACTATCTGGATAATTTCAGGATCAATACGGGGAGGTAACCATGAGAGTAGAATTATTCCCTTTTCAGAAAAGAGCACTTGCTGATATCCGTATGAAGACTGCGGAGGCAATGGGTAGCTATCACAGAACACATGCGCCGCAGGTGGTTTCCTTTACTGCTCCAACCGGAGCCGGAAAGACCATCATTATGTCCGCGCTGATTGAGGCTATTCTTTTCGGTGATGAACAGTATATGGAGCAGCCGGATGCAATCATCGTCTGGCTTTCGGATTCGCCTCAGCTGAACGAGCAGTCAAAGCAAAAGATCGACTCCAAGGCTGATAAGATCAAGTTGTCGCAGTGCGTTACAGTTTCCGAGGAATCCTTTGATAAAGAGGTATTTGAGGACGGTCATGTTTATTTTCTGAATACGCAGAAGCTGTCGGTCACCTCCAAGCTAACGAAAAATGGCGATGGCAGGATTTATACAATTTGGCAGACGCTTGCAAATACTGTTCGGGAAAAGAGCGACAGGCTGTACTTTATCATAGATGAAGCACACCGCGGCATGCAGGGACGTGAGGCCAGCAAGGCCACGACAATCATGCAGAAATTTATCAAGGGTAGCGATGAGGATCATATTCCGCCGATGCCAGTGGTGATTGGTATGTCTGCGACGACTCAACGGTTCAATGCTCTGGTCGAGGGTACATCCTCAACCATACATAAGTCCATTGTCACAGCGGATGAAGTGCGAGCGTCCGGACTTTTGAAAGACCGCATTGTCATCACTTACCCAGAGGCCAGTGCGGTCAACAACGATATGGCTATCCTGCAGGCGGCAGCAGACGACTGGAAGGAAAAGTGGGAACATTGGACGCAGTATTGTTTTGAGCAGCATTACGCCTATGTGAATCCAATTCTGATCATCCAGGTGCTAAATGGAACCGGGGGCAAGCTGACCGATACCAATCTGGATGATTGCATCGCAAAGATCGAGGAGCGGACAGGATTCAAGCTGGAAAACGGTCAGGTAGTCCACACCTTCGGAGGAACAACTGCCTCCCTTACGGTAAACGGGTTTGAAGTACGTTATGAGGAACCTTCTCGTATCGCAGATGACCGAAATATCCGTGTTGTGTTCTTTAAAGAAAATCTGTCTACAGGATGGGATTGCCCAAGGGCAGAGACCATGATGTCCTTCAAACACGCGAATGACGCTACCTATATTGCCCAACTCCTTGGACGCATGGTCAGAACTCCGATGCAGATGCATATTCAGGTCGATGATGTCCTGAATGATGTGCATCTGTATTTACCGTATTTTAACGAGGAAACGGTCAAAGATGTCGTGGAGGCATTGCAGAGCACTGAGGGTGGAGATATTCCGACAGACATATATGGCGAGTCACTATCTGGAAAACGCTTCGAGACACTAACTGTTAAACCGAAGAAGAAAATGCAAATGTCAATTCCGGGACAGATGACTTTGGAGGTGTTTGCAAATCAAGGTACCGAGGCGCCAGCTTTGGTATCCATAACGGATACACAGGGTGCACCTACTCCGGTACAGCAGCAGACACAGATACCGGATGTAGCAGAAGTGACACCCGCACAGCCTACAAATGCCTTCCAGCAAATGAGCGCCGATAGCACACAGACCGTTCAGACGGATGTTAAACCGACAGCAGATGCTCAGCCGAGCGCAGTTACTGCACCCGAAACTATGGCTCCAGATAGCCAGCAGGAAGAAGTAGAGGATTTATTTGACCGTGAAGCGGTTATGAAATTTATCAATGATGCCGGTCTGCTTTCTTATAATGTCAGAGCGCTCCGGATTAACGATTACCTAAAATCGCTATATCGGATGGCACACCTGCTTAGTATGTCCAAGCTGCACCGTGAGGCAATCAGAGAGGTGCAGGATGAGATTGTCCAGATAATTCGTGATTATGTGGAAGATCTGAAAGCTGCGGGCAAGTACGATGATCTTGTGCAGCAGGTAAAACAGTTCAAGCTGGCCACGCAGATTTTTGATGCGTTCGGCGAGACTGTGGACAACTATTCTGTTCATGATATGTTTACGACGACCGATACAGATATTGAACGTCAGTTCCAGATTGCCGATGTGAAGTTGGGACGTGAAGGCATTGGTATGGCATATGGCAATAAGTATGGCGACCTCAGTGACCTCACGGCTTTTAAGATAGACGTCATTCTTTTTGTTGCTGACGAGAACTGCATGAACAGACTTCATACCTATGCGGAAAACCGGTTCCACGGACTGAATGATGATTATCGCAGATATATTGCCACTATCAACTCAGAGAAAATCCGCAGAGATTACGACAGCATCGTCTCTGATGGTGATGTGGTCAGCAAGCATAACTTCCGCCTTCCAGAGACAATACAGGTTCCACATGAGGCTGGTGGCAAAGAATACCGTGATCACTTGTTCGTTAGTGATACCACGGGAACAGCGAAACTGAAGCTAAACGGCTGGGAGGCTGATCTGATTGCAGAGGAAGAAAAGCGGCAGGATTTTGTCTGCTGGATTCGCAATCCTTCCAGAGCGTCATGGGCACTGTGCATTCCCTATGAAATCAACGGAGAGATTAAACCAACTTATCCCGATTTTATCATAGTGCGTGAAGATGAGCGCCTTGGCTATGTGATCGATATCCTTGAGCCACACAGTGCAGACTTTAAGGACAATCTTGGAAAGGCTAAAGGTTTTGCAGAATACGCAAGACAGAATCCGGGTGTCGGTAGAATCCAGCTTATCCGTATGGGTAAGGATGCAGCGGGAAGAAATCAGTTCAGACGACTAGATATGTATAAAACAGCAATCCGTGAAAAGGTTTCTTGTGCGATAAACACAGATGAGCTAGATCATATCTTCGATACAGATGGTGTCATCGAGTAAGAATCATAATATCTAGGTATTTTCACAACATCTGGAACTTCGATACTTTTGAAGCAAAGTTGGATAATAACAAACAAAACCTTCCACAGAATTCATCTCCCCACTGGATGAAATCTGTGGAAGGTTATGTTTTAGGAGGCTATGAATGTGCAAGCTGTGATATAGTTGCATCTTCATAGGCGACTAAAACAAGGGGAGTGCAGAGGGGAGCAATCTCCTTTGACGCTGGGTTTCCAATAGGGGCGCGTAGCATCCCTGTTGGCACACGATTTTGCTTCGCAAAGTCTAGTGTGTTATACCTTTGCTTCCGGCTGACGCGGGAAAGGGGTTGGCGGCGTACTCTGCAACAGGGCAGAGTGTGGCGGCAAATGCTTTTCTGCGGCAGTAGGGCAGGCGGATTTTGTGACGTGAGTTACGGCACAAATGCGGGATTTTTGAGAAGCAAAATCCGACTGTCCGGAAAAGGAAGCAGAGGTATATAAAAGCCCCCGTCCCGCCGCAGCGATACGCACTAAAACCACCACGGCAACTCCAGCCAGAGGTTGTCCATCGCCTCGCCTTCCAACTTTTTTGCCCGGCTTTCACTCAGGTTAAAATGAATTGCTGTGCCGATCAGGGTATGTCCAATATCATCCGTAAAGCCATAGCGGTACAGAAGATATGTCTGCTCCCGTTCGGAGATTTGTCCAAAGCCTTCATACAGCTCCCGCAAGGTTTCTCTGTCCTCATAAACCTGTTCCGGAGATTTGGCGGTGATGTCTGCAACAGCTTCGATCCGCAGCAGCCGTTCTTCACCGGGGAGAATTTCGTCCAGCCGGATTTTTTGAAGCCCCAGTCCATTTTGTGGATCAACCATTCGCTGCTCATATCGGGAGAAGGAATCCCGCACCAGATCGGTCATAGCGTTTCGGATGAATGGAGCGGCATATGTCAGGAACTTGACACCGATGCTTTTATCGTAGCTGGGAATTGCTTTCAATAAGCCAATACCGCCCTCCTGCTCCAGATCACCGATTTCTATGCTGAGATCACTTTCCACCAGATTAGATTTCAGAAAAATCTCATTGGCTACTTTGCGGATGAAGCCCGAATTGTATTCCAGAAGAAGATCGGCGGCAGGGGTATCTCCCTTCTGTGCCAGAGCGCAGAGATATTCATTGCTCGGCTTGCTCATCGTCCTTCTCCCGTGATGCGGCGTTATCAAAGGTGGATTGGAAAAGACCTGTCAACGCCTCGCCGAGCGTATTCAGGGCATCCGGATCAACACAGTCCATACCGGCTACGCTGCCTATAATCAGATCAGATACTTGCTTCGGTGTAACGGTCAGATTTTCCATATCCTGACACTTCGTAATCTCTGAAAACATTTTTTCAGCTTCTTCGGCTGTCATCGCCCGAATTGCAGCAAAGTCATTGCCGATTTCTTTTTTCACTTCTTTGACTGCCATCATGAATTGATTTTCTATGGTGGCGAGATCAGCTTGATAGACGGGCGTTTTCAGACGATTGATTTCATTTGCAGCTTGTGCAGCGGCTTTCGTTTTTGCCGATTTTCGCGTCAAACTGCTGAGTGTGGCATATAGCTGGTTCTGCGCGGCGTATCCGGCAGCAACTGTGTCGTTGAAATACTGCTCCAATATGTAGGTCAGCTCAAGAAAGCGCGGGCTTTCCAGCAGATAATTAACGACCTGCGCATTTGCTTTTCCGGTATAGAGGTTTCTCGCCGCCTGCGCCGATAAGCCCAATTCGTCGATTTCATAATTCTTTCTGTCCGGGACAGTGGTTACACCCAATAGAAAGTCAGTAGATACGTTAAAGGCTCTTGCAATGCGGATGATATTTTCATCCCCGAGCTTGTCTGTTTTTTCACTCAGAAAACGGCTGAGGAGGCTGTCATTGCAGCCAATCTTACGGGCTAGTTCCGTCTGAGAGACATTATTGTGCTTCATCAAATCCAAAAGCCTTTGTCGGATATTTCCGGGAAGAAATACAGTATCCATCCGTTATGCGCCTCCTTCCGCCGCTCTTTCTTTGATATATTTCCCACTCTTGATTCTGGCATCGGCGGGCTTCTCTGCATCTTCCGGGATGATCCAACGGCTTCCTGCCCGCTGTGCGCCGGAGATACGCCCCTGATTGCAGAGAATGCTTACGCGCCGGTGGGAGATACCCCATTTCTCCGCTGTTTCAAAGGTCGATAAAAACTTCATACTGAGCCTGTCCTTTCTGCCAATATCTAATCTTATTATATTCAATAAGTGGAATAATATCAAGACGCATATTGTGAACAAATGCCGCTCTGCGTTTTTGCATTTTTGCAAAAATTCAGGGCGGCATTTTCTTTTTTTGCACGAATGCCGGATTTCCCGGCTGACGCCGATTTTCTCCGTATATTGAGGTGACAAGAGGAAATTGTCAAATAAATTACGGAGGTATGTATATGAATTTATTTGAAAGTGTAAAGGCGGCAGTCACGGTGAGACAAGCTGTCGAGCACTACGGTCTGGAAGTGAACCGTGGCAACATGGTCTGCTGTCCCTTCCACAATGACCGCACACCCAGCATGAAGCTGAACGAGGATTACTTCTATTGCTTCGGATGCGGGGCCCACGGCGATGTGATCGACCTTGTGACAAGGCTGTTCAATCTGAGCAGCTATGACGCGGCGAAGAAGCTGGCGTATGACTTTGGGATCGACCCGGACAAGCCTCCGGCTGCGGCAGCGTTGCGGAAACCGAAATATCCGCTGGCGAAAGCGTTCCAGAAAGAGGAAATACATTGTCAGCGGATATTGTGCGATTATCTGCATCTTTTGGAGCATTGGAAGATGCAATACGCGCCCAAAACGCCGGAGGATACTCTTGATGACCACTTTGTGGAAGCCTGCCAGATGCTCGATTATATCGAGGATCTGACAGATATTTTAACCTTTGCGGAGTTGGAGGTTCGCGTGAAAACCGTGGATATGCTTCAAAAGGACGGCATGATCGACCGGCTGGAAGAACGCCTGAAACGAGCGGCAAAGGAGGTGGACACCCGTGACGAAACGGAAATCGGCTAATTTAGACGCGCCTATCTGGTTTGACGGCACGAATATTAACGAGGCACTGTTCTGTGATGAATTTCTGAACAGCCGGAAAATCATCTTTGCCAACGGTGCTTTCTTTACGCCGGACGGCAGGGTGACCGACGATCTGCCGCTTCGTGGCGAAATCTATGAGGAACTGAAATGCTGCGCCGTGAACAATATCCCCCGCAAAATCACCAACATTCTGGAAGTGATGAAGCTGGCGGCTCATGTGGAGGACTTTGCACCGGAAGCAGATAGAATCCATCTGGCAAACGGAACTTTGGCGCTGGACGGCAGCTTTACCGAGGGCAGACCGAACATCGTGCGGAGCAGACTGCCGGTGGCATACCGCCCTGATGCACCGGCTCCCGCCCGGTGGCTTTCTTTTTTGGATGGGCTTCTCTATACAGAGGACATTCCAACCTTGCAGGAGTTCATCGGCTATTGCCTGATTCCCAGCAACAAGGGACAGCGCATGATGGTGATTAAAGGAAACG
>ERZ779890.2686-NODE-2686-length-16634-cov-3.992460_pt1 | contig 16634 bp, 16 predicted proteins | sample MGYA00511553_ERZ779890 | MGnify/ENA primary metagenome ERZ779890 (study PRJEB29588, sample SAMEA2152064) | human gut metagenome | biome: human gut; feature: human-associated habitat; material: faeces | place: Denmark | collected 2008/2010 ... | reverse complement strand
GGAAGAAGCGGGTGTACAAGTTATATAGACATAAGCTTCTATAAAGTAAATAAATATTTTGGCTATACAAGAAATCTTGGCTCTAAAACAATAGACTTTTCTGCTAGTCGTTCATCTTATAAGGACAAAAAAGAAGCATATAATGCTATAAAGCAAGCTAAAGAATGGTTTAAAAAGAAACAAAAGTTATGATTAAAAGAATATTTTTAATGCTTTTATTTATTATATCTACTGTAAATATTAACTATGCCCAACATATGAAATTCAATGGAATATCTATGGGCGAAACTCCTACAGTCTTTATAAATAAATTAAAAGCCAAAGGATTTATTCCAAAATATCAAAATAGTGATAATATTTTGACAGGAAAATTTTGTGGTGTATAAGATTGTACTATTGTAGTTACAATTAAAAGAAATACGATATGTGGAACTACTGTAATATTTCCACTTTGTGGAAATATTTAAAAAATCGTTATAACTGCTTTAAATCCATATTATCACAAAAATATGGGAATCCTGTTGAGTGTACGGAAGAATTTCAAGGTTATTCTAAAGATAATCATTCTAAACTACTACTTAATCTGCAATCACCTGCGGATATTCGTCTGCCAAGAACGTGTTAAGTCTTTCTGACCAAGCAACACATTGCATTACTTTAACTATTTGCAGGTCAGAAGAGTCGCGCCGCCTGATAGCCGGCATAGAGAGCGACAAAGCCAGCCACAAGACTGACCACGACATTTAGGCACATGCCGGCGGCATCGGAAATGCGCAGCATTTGCATGTTTTCGTTCATAAATGTGGAGAATGTGGTGAACCCTCCACAGAAACCCACCGTAAGAAACAATTTAAGGCTTTGCGGCATCCACTCCTGCGACAGTCCGCAGAACAGACCTATCAGCAAGCAGCCAAGCACGTTGACAGCCAGCGTGCCGGCGGGCATCCATCCGTCAAACCAATTCTGCACCGTGCGTGTCAGCAGATAGCGCAACGCTCCGCCCACAAAACTGCCGCACCCCACTATCATCAATGATTTCAGCATATCCATATTTTTATTGCTGAAAAGCCTTCAATGCCGCGGCATTGAAGGCTTCACTATTTGTTTTCGTCCGTCACAGGCGTATTGTGCGATAAACGAACGGCTCCTTCAAAGGGATTTTTATCTTCAGCCGTTTGTCAATGTGATTCACATAGTCGGCAGCCTCGGCAAACGTGTCAAATCCTTCGGCAACGACGAAATAGTCCTTCGCCCCGTTCTGAATCACGTAAGCCTTCGCCCCGTTCTGCCGTAAGCGCGTGCAAAACGCCTTTGCATTAAACATCTGACGCATCGCACCCACAACCACGCTGTAGCGCTTCATCTTGTTGACATCGTCGTCAAACGCCTGCCACACGTTGCCTTCAAGATACAATGCCGAGCAGCCGTCGACGGTCTGCACATACGGACGCGAAGCCTCCATTATTTTGTTGTGGATTGTCGAGATCAGCCTCCGCGGCATTGCGGCTGCGCACCGCCGCCTCATACGACTCACGGTAGTTGCTCTCCGTTGTCTTGCAACCCGCCAATGTCAGAGCCGACAGCACTGCGATAACAACCAAACGCTTCATTGCCTGCTACTTCTTTTGATACTTATATATATCCTTGAGTTTCAAGAAATAATGCAGATGCGAGTAAGGCAGGATCGTACCTTTGCCAGAGTTGCTGTAAGCCTGCTGGTAAGGAATCACCACCTCGCACGAATCGCCCACGTTCATAGCCATCAACGCGATTTGGAAACCGGTGATGTTGGCACTCAACTTAGAGCGGTAAACACTGTCGGCAGGCGACGTCAGCAAGTAGGTGGAGTCGACGCCGACACCTCTGCACGTAAGCAGCTTATACTTCACGTCGACAGTCGAAGAAATCAGAGGCGACAAGTTGCCCTCCGTTGCCGAACGATCGGTAAAGTAATGAATCAGCACATAGGCGTTGCGGTCAAACTCCGGTACCACCTTCTGATAGTAAGGTGTGCCGTCGGCATTTGTGCGCGCCTCCTGCTGTGCCAGCCACGCATTGTTTTCATTGCGCCAGTCCTCATAGTACTCCCACACGTCGCGCACCGGATCGAGCTTGCACGCCGAGAGCACCAGAAGGAACAACGCCAATAAAGGAAATTTTTTCATTAAAATTCTACTTTTGGAGCAGTCTGAGCCGCTTCATCGGCTTGGAACTGCGGTTTCTTTTCAAATCCGAACATTCCGGCAATTATGTTGCCCGGGAATTTCATCACGGAATTGTTGTATTTGTTGACAGCGTTTGTGTAGTCCACACGCGCCGTTGAGATGCGGTTTTCGGTGCCTTCAAGCTGCGTCTGAAGGTCGCGGAAGTTTTCCGTGCCCTTGATGTTTGGATACGCCTCCGAAACAGCAAGCAACGACTTCAACGCGCCCGACAGCTCATTTTGCGCCTGCTGGAACTTCTTCAAGTTCTCCTCGGTCAGCTGGTCGGCGGTGATGTTGACCGTTCCCACCTTCGCGCGCGCGTTGGTCACGGCCTGCAGCGTGTTTGCCTCATGGGCAGCGGCGCCCTTCACCGTGCTCACCAAGTTTGGCACAAGGTCGGCACGGCGCTGATATGCAGTCTGCACCTTGCCCCAAGCGTTCTCCACCCCGTTGCTGTCAGCAACAAGAGTATTGTACTTGCCGACAGTGCAACCGCCGAAAATCAGCAACAGTACAACCACTGCCGCAAGCACAATCCACAATGTTTTTATCTTCATAACCGATCTATTGGTTTAGTTATCCTCTTAGAGCAATTTCTTAAGCAACGACTTCATTGTCACCTTCTTGTCGAGGATGCCGGCGATGTCGGCAATGGCAACACGGCTCTGCTCCATCGTGTCGCGGTGACGGATGGTAACGGTGTTGTCCTCAAGAGTCTGATGGTCGACAGTGATACAGTACGGCGTACCGATTGCATCCTGACGGCGGTAGCGTTTGCCGATAGAGTCCTTGCCATCGTATTGCACCTTGAAATCAAACTTCAGAGAGTCGATGATTTCCTGAGCCTTTTCTGGAAGTCCGTCCTTGCGCACCAAAGGCATGATAGCGGCCTTAACCGGAGCCAAAGCAGCCGGCAGGTGAAGCACCACGCGAGTCTCGCCGTTCTCGAGTTTCTCCTCCTCGTAAGAAGAAGCATAAACTGAAAGGAACATACGGTCCACACCGATTGATGTCTCGATTACATAAGGCACGTAGCTCTGGTTGAGCTCCGGATCGAAATATTGAATCTTCTTGCCAGAGAATTTCTCGTGGTTGCTGAGGTCGAAGTTTGTACGCGAGTGGATACCCTCAACCTCCTTGAAGCCAAACGGCATAAGGAACTCGATGTCGGTTGCGGCGTTGGCGTAGTGAGCCAATTTCTCATGGTCGTGGTAGCGATACTTCTCATCGCCGAGACCAAGAGCCTTGTGCCATTTCAAGCGGATCTCCTTCCATTTCTTGAACCATTCAAGCTCATCGCCTGGACGCACGAAGAACTGCATTTCCATCTGCTCGAACTCACGCATACGGAAGATGAACTGACGCGCAACGATTTCGTTACGGAAAGCCTTGCCAATCTGTGCGATACCAAACGGAATGCGCATACGTCCTGTTTTCTGTACGTTAAGGAAGTTCACAAAGATGCCCTGAGCCGTTTCCGGACGCAGATAGACGCGCATAGAGCCGTCGGCAGTGCTTCCCATCTCTGTCGAGAACATCAAGTTGAACTGACGCACCTCAGTCCAGTTCTTTGTGCCTGAAATCGGGCATACGATGCCGTAGTCAAGGATAATCTGACGCAATTCCTCAAGGTTCATGTCGTTCATCGCCTTGGCATAGCGCTCATGCAACTCGTTGCGCTTTGCAGTGTGCTCGAGCACGCGCGGGTTTGTCTCACGATAAAGTTTCTCATCAAAACCCTCTCCGAATTTCTTTGCAGCCTTTGCTACTTCCCTGTTGATTTTATCGTCGAATTTTGCGATTTCGTCCTCGATAAGCACATCGGCACGATAGCGTTTCTTAGAGTCGCGGTTGTCGATCAACGGGTCGTTGAACGCATCGACGTGTCCGGAAGCCTTCCAGATTGTCGGGTGCATGAATATAGCAGAGTCAAGACCAACGATATTCTCATTCAACTGCGTCATGGCGTCCCACCAATAGCGCTTGATGTTGTTTTTCAACTCAACGCCATTCTGTCCGTAGTCGTAAACAGCCGACAAACCGTCGTAGATTTCACTTGACGGAAATACAAAACCATACTCTTTGGCGTGAGCCACAATTTTCTTGAACAAATCTTCTTGTGCCATTTTTTATCTTGTTTTTTCTAATAAATTCAATGTTCAGGGGGTCTGCTGACCACCTTTTCGTTATTTTAAGGTGCAAAGTAAATAAATTTTCTCGATTTTCTTCTTATTTTTGCAGAGGCTTTCCTCTGAAATTGTATTTATTTGGTAAATAACCTACTTTTTTAACGACAAAAACATATTTCCAGAAGCCTAAAAAACTGACCCAACTATGAAAGAAGACGAAATAGACGACATCTCTGAAAAAATCGACGACGCCTCAACCGGCGCCGAGGCTCACTCCACTTATGTGGTTCCGAAAGACAAAAGCAAGCATTTGTCGGGAATGTTCCAAAACTGGTTTCTCGACTATGCGTCATACGTGATTCTGGAACGCGCCGTGCCCCACATCCAGGACGGTCTGAAACCCGTGCAGAGGCGCATCCTGCACACAATGAAGGAACTCGACGACGGTCGCTTCAACAAAGTGGCGAACATCGTGGGAAGCACCATGCAGTATCACCCCCACGGCGACGCCTCTATCGGCGACGCCCTCGTGCAGCTCGGACAGAAGGAACTGCTTGTCGACACGCAAGGAAACTGGGGTAACATTCTCACCGGCGACAGCGCCGCAGCGCCACGTTACATCGAGGCGCGTCTTTCAGAATTCGCCATCGAGACGGTCTACAACCCCAAGACCACCGACTGGACCGTGAGCTACGACGGACGCAAGCCCGAGCCGGTGACGTTGCCGGTGAAATATCCGCTGCTGCTTGCGCAGGGTGCGGAGGGAATCGCCGTCGGTCTGTCGTCAAAAATCCTTCCGCACAACTTCGTGGAGATTCTCGACGCTGCGATAGCATATCTGCGCGGCGAGGAGTTTGCCCTGTATCCCGACTTCCCTACCGGAGGTTTCATCGACGTGTCGAAATATAACGACGGCGAGCGCGGAGGGTCAGTACGCGTGCGCGCAAAAATCGAAAAAATCGACAACAAGACATTGGAAATCACCGACGTGCCGTTCGGACGCACTTCGGGAAGCGTCATCGAGACTATCATCAAAGCTCAGGAAAAGGGAAAAATCAAAATAAAACGGGTGGACGACAACACGGCGAAACACGCCGACATCATCGTGCACCTGCTGCCTGGCACGTCGAGCGACCGGACTATCGACGCGCTCTATGCCTTTACAGACTGCGAGGTGAGCATTTCGCCAAACTGCTGCGTGATTTCCGACCGCAAGCCGCATTTCCTGTCGGTGAGCGACGTGCTGCGCCACAGTGTGGACACCACCAAGCACCTGCTGCAACGCGAGCTCGAGATTCAGCGCGGAGAGCTGCGTGAAAGCCTGCTCTACGCCTCGCTCGAGAAAATATTCATCGAGGAGCGCATCTATAAGGACAAGGAGTATGAGCAGAGCAAAAGCGTCGACGAGGCTGTGGCACACATCGACAAGCGTCTGGAGCCTTTCAAGCCATCGTTTGTGCGCGACGTGACACGCGACGACATCCTGAAACTTCTTGAAATCAAGATGAAGCGCATCCTTAAATTCAACGCCGACAGCGCCGACACCTACATCCAGTCGCTGAAAGACCATATCGACGTTATCAACGACAAGCTGACACGGATGGTAGAAGTGACCATCGACTGGTACAAGCATCTGAAAGATAAATACGGCGCCCATTATCCACGCCGCACCGTGATACGCAGTTTCGACAATATCGAGGCGACGCGCGTTGCCGAAGCCAATGAGAAATTGTATATCAACCGCGAAGACGGATTCATTGGCACCGGACTGAAGAAAGACGAGTTTGTGTGCAACTGCTCCGACATCGACGATGTGATTATCTTCTACAAGGATGGTAAATACAAAGTGACTAAAGTGGCAGACAAACTTTACGTCGGCAAGAACATACTGTATATCAACGTATTCAAGCGCAACGACCAGCGCACAATCTACAATCTTGTCTACCAGAACGGCAAGGGTGGCGTGGTCTACATGAAGCGTTTCGCCGTGATAGGCATCACGCGCGACAAGGAATACGACATGACACAAGGCACAAAAGGCACTAAGATATGGTGGTTCTCCGCCAACCCCAACGGCGAGGCTGAGACGCTGCGCGTGACTCTGAAAGAGAAACCACGCCTGAAGGTGCTGCAGTTCGACATAAACTTTGCCGACCTTGCCATCAAGGGCAAGCAAGCGATGGGCAACATGGTGACGAAAAACGAGGTACACCGCATATCGCTCAAAGAGCGCGGAGTGTCGACGCTCGGCGGCCGCGAGGTGTGGTTCGACCCCGACGTGCTGCGTCTGAACTACGACGGCCGCGGCACATCGCTCGGCGAGTTCAACGCCAACGACAAGATACTGATCGTGCTCAAGAACGGACAATTCTACACATCTTCGTTCGACGCCGGCAACCACTATGAGGACAACATCCTGCTCATCGAGAAATTCGAGGAGAGCAAGGTGTGGACAGCCGTGCTCAACGATGCCGACCAGGGCTACCCCTACATCAAGCGTTTCACGTTTGAGGCAGCATCGAAGAAGCAAAGCTTCATCGGCGACAACCCCGACTCTTCACTGATTACGCTGTCCGACAAGCGATACCCGCGCTTCCGCGTGGCCTTCGGCGGTGCCGACGAATTCCGCGAGCCTTTCATAATCGACGCTGAAGAATTTATCGGTGCCAAGAGCTTCAAAGCCAAAGGCAAACGCGTCACAAACTTCAACATGGACAGCATCAAGGAAATTGAGCCGCGCGAGATGCCGGAGGAAGAACTTGAAGCTCCGGCTGTCGATATCGATGTGGACAGCGTGGACGGCGACGACGTTATCAACCAGAACGACGTGCGCGATGAATTGACCGGACAACAACGATTGTTTGACGACGAAACCGAGGAATGATGCGCCTGAGACTGTCGATATTGGCAACGCTACTTGCCGCTGCGATATGCGGACAGGCGGAGCCGCAGGATTCCACCGTTCTGCGTCCAGCCACAGTGACTGTGGCAATCGACGCAGGCGCGACACACAGCCTCGACACGTATCTCAGCCCGCTGTTCTACGACGGAATGCATCTGCGCATAGGATTTGAGAGGCAACGCGCATCTCGCTTCAACCCGGAGCGGTGGACAAACAAAATTGAGGCGGGTTTCACCTACGACCATCCGTCGAACCCCGCCGGCAACAACTCGCTCCACACCATCATCGCAGATGTGGATTTCGCCATGCTGCACCGATGGCGCGTGGCGCAGGGGCTTACGCTACATGCCGGCGCCGGCATCGGCTTCCGCGGAGGCGTGACCTACAATCCCCGCAATTCCAACAATGTGTGCTCGCCGCTGATACGCCTCTATGCCGGAGCAAGCGGCATGGCGGCTTACCGCTTCAATGCCGGCAGGCTTCCTATGACGGTGCGCTGGCAGGCGACACTGCCGGTGGTTGGAGGTTTCTTTCTTCCCGACTACGACCAATCGTTCTATGAGATGTATCTCGGCAACTATCGCAACACCATTAATTTCGGGTTCTGGCACAACCGTTTCGATATGGACAACACCGTATGCCTCGACTTCCATTTCGGCACGTCGTCGCTACGCCTGGGATACCGCAATGAGTTTACGACGGTTTGGGAAAACAACATCAGCCAACGCCGCGCCACACACAGCCTCGTGGTGGGAATTCAATGGGAATCGTTGCGGATTGACACGCGCCGCGCAATGCCTGACCGTGCAAAAATAATATCAGCAACTTATTGAATATGAAAACTGTCTGCTTAAACATATTGGTTATGCTACTGTCGATTGCAAGCCTCACGGCATGCCACGACGAGCCCCAGTTTGCCGACACGCCGACAGGCAATTTCGAGGCGCTGTGGTCGGCTCTCGATCGCCATTACTGCTTCTTTCAATACAAAAACGTAGACTGGCAGGAGGTGCACGACCGATATGCCGCAAAAATCAGCAACAGCATGACCTCTGAAGAGCTTTTCCGCGTATGCTCCGAAATGCTTAAAGAGCTTAAAGACGGACACACCAACCTGTCGTCATCATTCGACACGTCGCGCTACTGGATTTGGGAGCAATTCCCGCAAAACTACGACGAGCGGCTTGTGGAGGAGCACTATCTGCACTTTGACTACCGCCGCACAAGCGGAATCTCATACCGCATCCTCGACAACAATTATGCCTATATGCGCTACCCGTCGTTCTCCTACAGCATCGGCGAAGGCAACCTTGACAACGTGCTGGCAACGCTCGCCCTTGCCGACGGTCTGATCATCGACGTGCGCGACAACGGAGGAGGCATCATCACCAATGCGGAGACTCTCGTGGCGCGGTTCATCGACAAGCGCATTCTCGCAGGATACATCTCGCACAAGACCGGCTCCCGACACGACGATTTCTCCGAGCCATACGCTTACTACATCGACCCGGCAAAAGGCAGGGTGCATTGGACCGGAAAGCCAATAGCCGTGCTTACAAACCGTTCAACCTACAGCGCCGCAAACAATTTCGTGTCGATAATGAAGAGTCTGCCCAACGTGGTTGTGGTGGGCGATGCCACAGGTGGCGGATGCGGAATGCCGTTCACGTCGGAACTGCCTAACGGCTGGAGCGTGCGGTTCAGCGCGGCGCCTATCTACGACGCCGCCCGACAGCTCACGGAGTTTGGCGTGCAGCCGACCGACGGCTGTCAGACAGACATGACCGATGCCGACCGTCAACGAGGCGTGGACACCATCATCGAGCGTGCGTTCGAAGCTCTGACCGACATGCAACGATAATCGTCAGCGTATATAAGGCTTGAAATTGTCGAGGAGCGAAAGCTCGTCGACGTGGCATGCCAACGACTCCGCCACAGCTGTCAGCTGCCCGGCAGTCAGCGCGCTTGTCTGCCCACCGTCGTTGACGGCAAGGCGATGGCTGGTGGCGGCAGGCTCTCCCGACACCGCCGCATCCACCAACTCTTTTAAAATCTTGGCAAACGCCTCGTCGGGACACGCTCCCTCTCCCCTTTCGGCAGTGTCGCCACTACGCACAAAATAGTATGCCCTTCCTCGATTGCCGCCGCGCTCAATACGCGTGCGTACATATAATTCAGGACTGACCGTCAAATCAAATTCCAACGATGTCAGACCCTCTTTTTTCAATATTTCAAGTATTTTGTCCATTTCTTACAATTTCAACCGAAATATCGCACTTTTTTTCTTTTCTTGCAAATATCTTCCGCCAATACGCAAACGCCCATATAAATCACAACAATTAACACAAGACAGTTGCTTTTTAACGCGTGGTTGACTATCTTTGTGAAATCATCAACAAGGACAAAACCTCAACGACAATGCAATCAATACTTATAGTAGAAGACGATATTACTTTTTCAACGATGCTGCGCACATGGCTCGGGAAAAAGGGTTTTCAAGCAGAGACAGCAGGCAGCGTGACTGCCGCCAAACGACTGCTTGAAAAGACTGCGTTCGACTTGATTTTGTCCGACCTCCGCCTGCCCGACGATGACGGCATCACACTGCTGCCATGGAAAAAGGAGCAAGGCATCGACGCCCCGCTAATCATCATGACAAGCTACGCCGACATCCAGAATGCAGTGCTTGCAATGAAGGAAGGCGCGAGCGACTATGTGTCGAAGCCCATAAAGCCCGACCTGCTGCTGCAAAAAATAAACGATGCCTTGGCTAACGGCACAACCGCCGACAACGACGTGGCTGAAAAACCGGCCACAGACAGCGCCGACGACTCCGACCCCGATTTTCTTGAGGGCGAGAGCGAGGCGGCACGAAAACTGTACAGCATGGTGTCGCTGGTGGCTCCCACCCAGATGTCGGTGCTTATCAACGGCGCGAGCGGCACAGGCAAGGAATATGTAGCCCACCGCATCCACCGTCAGAGCAAGAGGGCGGACAAGCCGTTTGTCGCCATCGACTGCGGTTCAATACCCAAAGAGCTTGCCGCATCTGAATTTTTCGGTCATGTAAAAGGCTCGTTTACCGGCGCGCTTGCCGACAAGACAGGTGCCTTTGTGGAAGCTAACGGCGGAACACTGTTTCTTGACGAGGTGGGCAATCTAAGCTACGAGGTGCAGGTGCAGTTGCTGCGTGCGCTTCAGGAGCGCAAGGTGCGTCCTGTAGGCGCCACCAAGGAAATCGATGTCGACGTGCGTCTTGTCACCGCCACCAACGAAGACCTTCAGGCTGCAATAGCCAAAGGCACATTCCGCGAGGATCTGTACCACCGCCTGAACGAGTTCACGCTGCAGATGCCGGCACTCCACGAGCGTGGCGGCGACATACTGCTCTTCGCCAACTTCTTCCTCCGTCAAGCCAACCGCGAGCTCGACCGCAACGTGGAGGGTTTCGACGCTGAATCGCAGCGCATACTGATGGACTACGCATGGCCGGGCAACCTGAGGCAGTTGAAAAATCTCGTGAAACGCGCCACTCTGCTTGCCGCCGACACGTTGATTCATCCTCGGGATTTTGCCGACGGTCTTACCCCGGCGTCAGCACCTGCCGACGAGGCGGCTCCGCAAGCACAGGCTCCGGCATCGCTGCATCTGCGCAACAGCGACGAGGAGCGGGAGCGCATCATCGAGGCCCTGCAACAGACAAAATACAACAAGAGCAAGGCGGCTCAACTGCTTGGAGTGGACCGCAAAACGCTCTACAACAAGATAAAGCAATACGGACTTTGACATATTCCGCCACACAAAGTGAGGATTTACGACACCTCATCGTGTGGAAAAATTCCCCACTTTGAGAAACAGATTACGCAAAGATTCGTTTATAACATATTGATTACAAACATTTTTGAGGCACATCGGCGCATTGGCACAATTGTTGTCGCTTCAAAACATGGAGATAACGCACTTCGGCACCCTTGAAACGTTGCCTCTAAAAAGAAGACAGCATTTCAAGAAATGACTCATTAGTTTTGTGTGATAGTTCGTTTTTTTCATCGGCGGAGATGCCGACGCATAAGTTATAATTCCCTACGGTGTTGAAAGTGTGATTAGTTATTCAAGAGGCCATTTCCGCGACGGAAACGGTCTCTTTTTTAATGCTTCGCCACCTTGTCGGCATTGCGCGCCACAAAGTCCTTCCACGAAGAATAAGATTTCTGCGCTACAGGCCGCTGCGACTCGTAGAAATGACACAACGCCACGCCAAGAGCGTCGGTGGCGTCGAGATGCGGGTCGATTGCCTCACGCGGAATGTTGAGAATGCGGCGCAACATCTCAGCCACCTGCTCCTTCGAGGCTGCGCCGTTGCCCGTAATCGCCTGTTTCACCTTCAGCGGCGCATATTCGGCAATCGGAATGTCCTTAACCAAAGCGGCAGCCATAGCCACCCCCTGCGCGCGTCCGAGTTTGAGCATCGACTGCACATTCTTGCCATAGAACGGCGCCTCAAGCGCCATCTCGTCAGGCAGATACTGCTCTACCAAGCCCGTGACACGCTCGGCGATGCGGCGCAGACGCATATAGCGGTCGTCAAACTTGCTGAGCATAATCACGCCCATGGCAATCAGCTCCGGCTTGCGCTGGCGCACGCCGAGAATGCCATACCCCATCACGTTTGTGCCAGGGTCTATGCCAATGATAATCTTGTCCCAGTCAGCCTGCCTTTCCATCTACAAATCCACCTCCTCAAGAAGCGTTGAGAAACCAGCCACCTGATGTCCGAAGCGTTTTGCCATCTCCTCAACAAGGTCGTCGCCCACCTCCTCATACCACGCACGAAGCGTGTCGACATCGCTGGCGCGGAACTGCAACGAATAGTTGCGCCCGTCGCTCTCCTCGGCGTTGAGCACAAGCGTAAGCCGCGGCTCCGACAACCGCCCGTCGACGGTGGCTCTGGGAATATACTCCGCGCGGAGCCATTCAAGAAAGCGCTCCACGGCATCATTATGAGCATGGAAAGTCGTATTGTATACTATCATCTTTGTCGATTAAAAGTTAAACGAAGCCGTAATGCCGAAATGCTCGCCGTCGCTCACGGGAGCCATGGCAAGATTATGCTTTTTGGCAAACGGACGGGTAAAAATATAACTGCTGCCGGCACCTATCGCCGCGCCAGTCACCACATCCCACCAATCGTGCTTCTTGGCATAGGTGCGGCTCCAGCCCACATACGTGGCAAGCACATAGGCAGGCACGCCAAACTTCCAGCCGTAGCGGCGCTGCACAAATGCGGCGTTGGCAAACATCACCGCCGTGTGGGCCGACGGAAATGCGTGGTTGTCACTGCGGTCTGGGCGCATCTTGTGCACCGTATACTTCAACAGATACGACGCTCCGAGAGTGGTGGCCGTTGAAAACGCAGCCTGCTTCAAACCCTGCCAGTCGCGCTCCACAATCACAGCCGTCAGCGTAGCCAGCGGCATAGCCACAAGCAAAGCATCGCCGGTGCGCTTCACCGCCTGGTGGGTGCTGTTGATTTCCACAACCTCCTGCGCGCGGCAACCCATAGCCGCGGCGGCAATCGCCAATATAATCACAAATACACGTTTCATAGCAAGTCAATCAATTTAGGAACAAACACAATCAGTCCGACCACAAAAGCCGCCACTGCCGTCAGCAACACGCCCCCGGCAGCAAGATCCTTGGTGCGGCGCACCGCCTCGTCGTAGCCCGGCGACACACGGTCGGAAAGCGCCTCTATCGCCGAGTTAAACGCCTCAGCGGCAAGCACAACCCCGATGCACATAGCCACAGCCACCCATTCCAACGCCGACAAGCCAAGCCACAGCCCGAGCGTCACCGCCGTCACCGCCGCCGCAGAATGAATCCACGCATTATGCTCCCACCGCAGCAGCATAACGATGCCACGAAAAGCATATACAAAACTTTTAGCCCTCTTGCGCCAACTGAATTGTTTCTCTTTCATATTGCAAAGATAGTGCAAATCGAGAGCAGAACATTCAAGTTTACTTGAAAATGTTATGCCGAGATGCCGCCTATCTTATCAAAAGATAGTGCAAGGTGAGTGGAAAGAACTTGAAGAATCTATCTTTTGGCGTGTCAAAGTCAATTTTTCCCTTGGTCTACGGTTGAGCTTTTTCTGAATTTCCATAATTCTTCTGTCTGAGAAGTCGTCAAAATTGACTTTCTTCGGGATGTACTTCCGGATAAGCTTGTTGGCGTTCTCAATTGCGCCCTTTTGCCAAGAGCAGTAGGAGTCGGCGAAATATACCTTTCCACGCTCTTTCACAGAGGATTCAAGGGCGGCGCAAATGCGGTGCTGCTGCAAGGCAACAGAATCTGATTCTGCCACGTGGCGCAACGCATGCAACAGTGCTTTTGCCGAGGCTAAAGCCTCGTTAAGTTTCGTGAAGATTTTTTGCACATTGGTTGAAAGTTTAAGTCAAGTTTTTACACCTCGTTAACAATTTTTATTGGTAATTTTGTAGTCAGAAAAAAATACAAAATCAATACTGATTATGACTCTATTTGAACGACTTACCCAACAAGCCAAAGCAAACAAACAACGCATCGTCCTCGCCGAAGGTGCGGAAAAACGAACGCTTACCGCTGCCGACCATCTTATCGCCGACGGCATCTGCGACATCACTCTAATCGGAAATCCCGCTGAAATCAAACAACTTGCAGCGGAATTGAGTCTAAAAAACATTGAGCATGCCACAATCGTCGACCCTGCCGACGAGACGTTTACTGAGAAATATGCGCAACTCTACTATGAGCTGCGCAAAGCCAAGGGCATGACGCTCGAGGGCGCGCACAAACAGGTGCACAACCCGCTCTATCTGGGCTGTCTGCTCATCAAGAACGGCGATGCCGACGGTCAGGTCTCTGGTGCGTTGAGCACCACAGGCGACGTGCTTCGTGCCGCTTTCCAGATTATCAAGCCCAAGAAAGGCATCAGCGTTGTTTCCGGCGCGTTCCTTATGCTGCTTCCCGAAGGTTCTCCTTACGGGACTGACGGCATGATGGTGTTTGCCGACTGCGCCGTAGTGCCTAATCCTACGGCACCGGAATTGGCACAGATCGCCGTATCGGCGGCAGATACAGCCAAGGTGCTCGGCGGCTTTGATCCGCGTGTTGCCATCCTCAGCTTCTCAACCAAAGGCAGCGCAAAGCATGAGATGGTAGACAAAGTTATCGAGGCTACAAAGATTGCCAAAGAAATGGCTCCGGAACTGGCTCTCGACGGCGAACTTCAAGCCGATGCAGCCATCGTGCCTTCAGTGGGCAAGAGCAAGGCTCCGCAAAGCGACATCGCCGGCACTGCCAACGTGCTTGTGTTCCCGTCGCTCGAAGTGGGCAACATCACCTACAAACTCGTGCAGCGACTCAGCGGCGCACAGGCAGTGGGTCCTATCCTGCAAGGCTTGGCAAAGCCAGTCAACGACCTGTCGCGCGGATGCTCTTGGGAAGACATCTATAAAACTGTTATCATCACTTGCAACCAAAGCATAATAGCAAATCAAAAATAATGAAAATCCTCGTACTCAACTGCGGAAGTTCATCGGTGAAATACAAGCTGATTGAACTCGACGACAACGCGCAAAACGTCCTCGCCGAGGGCGGCGTGGAAAAAGTGGGTCTGCCCGACTCTTTCCTGAAATTCAAATACAACGGCGAAAAGGTGACAATCACCACGTCTATGCCAAACCATAATGTGGCTATCCGCATCATCCTCGACAATCTGACAAGCGCTAAATATGGCTGCATCAAGGATTTCGGAGAAATCGACGCCGTAGGCCACCGCGTGGTGCACGGAGGCGAGAAATTCAATTCGAGCGTGCTCATCACCGACGAGGTTATCGCCAAGGTGAAGGAATGCTACGACTTGGCTCCGCTCCACAACCCAGCCAACATCGTGGGCATCGAGGCTATCAGCGAGATTATGCCCGACGTGCCACAGGTGGGTGTGTTCGACACTGCTTTTCACCAGACAATGCCTGCCCGCGCATATATGTACGCTCTCCCGTATGAGGTATATGAGAAATACGGAGTGCGCCGCTATGGCTTCCACGGCACAAGCCACCGCTACGTGGCACGCCGTTCATGCGAATTTTTAGGGTTGCCTTACGAGCAGCAGCGCATCATCACCTGCCACATCGGCAATGGAGGCTCAATAACCGCCGTAAAAGACGGCAAGTCAATCGACACTTCGATGGGTTTGACTCCGGTAGAAGGCTTGATGATGGGCACCCGCTGCGGAGATGTCGACCCTGCTGCCCTGCTCTACATCCAGGAGAAAGAGCATCTCGACAATGCCGGAATGCAGAAACTCATCAACAAGCAGAGCGGTCTGACCGGCATCTCTGGCATCTCTTCCGACATGCGCGACATCGACGCTGCCATTGCCGCCGGCAACGAGCGTGCGCGACTGGCTCTCGACATGTACAGATACCGCATCGTTAAATATATTGGTGCATACACAGCGGCGCTTGGCGGTGTCGACGTGATTGTGTTTACAGCCGGTGTGGGCGAAAACCAGATTCAGCTGCGCGAGAGCGTATGCAAGCAACTGGAATTTCTCGGCATCGATTTCGACCCAGAGCGCAACAACTGCCGTGGCGAGGAGGTTGAAATCACACGTCCTGGCTCGAAGGTGCGCGTAGTTGTCATCCCTACCGATGAGGAATATATGATTGCCTGCGACACGAAATCGATTGTCGAAGGCGCGAAGAAATAGAAAAAGCTATCAATGTGCTGCATCATTGTCCCGCTTTGCGTAAAGCAGGCTTTGATGCAGCTTTTTTCTCAAACAAAATGGTCAGAAAGTTAACTTTCGGCATCTTCATGATGCTCTTTGGCAAAATCATTCTCGGCTTTGTGCTGCTGTCGGTGGTCAGCGTAGCCATCTACCGATGGGCGCCTGTCAGATACACGCCTCTGATGGCGATACGCAGCGTTGAGCAGATGCTCGACGGACGCAAGGTGCGCTGCGAGCATAAATGGGTGCCGCTCGACGAGATGTCGCGACACATGCCGATGGCTGTAATCGCCTCTGAAGACAACCGCTTCGCCTCTCACCACGGATTCGATTTCGTGGAAATCAAGAAAGCCGTGCGCGAGGCTGAAAACGGAGGCCGTCACCGCGGTGCAAGCACGATAAGCCAGCAGACGGCTAAAAACGTGTTTCTATGGCCGTCGTCATCGTGGGTGAGAAAAGGCTTCGAGGCTTATTTCACTGTGCTTATAGAGGCTCTGTGGAGCAAGGAGCGCATCATGGAGGTGTATCTGAACTCTATCGAGACCGGCGACGGACTCTACGGCGTGGAGGCTGTGGCTGAACAAAACTTCAACACCACCGCCGACCAGCTGACCTCCCGCCAA
>ERZ779890.2685-NODE-2685-length-16639-cov-7.843102_pt1 | contig 16639 bp, 10 predicted proteins | sample MGYA00511553_ERZ779890 | MGnify/ENA primary metagenome ERZ779890 (study PRJEB29588, sample SAMEA2152064) | human gut metagenome | biome: human gut; feature: human-associated habitat; material: faeces | place: Denmark | collected 2008/2010 ... | reverse complement strand
CTTACAGCTCGTAGAGCGTGGTGAACTTGTCTTGGAGGTAGCTGCAGTAGTAGCGGGCATCGAACGCCATGCCGCACGCGCCCTTGATGAGCTCCGGCGCGTCCTTGGCGCGGCCCCACTGCCAAATGTGCTCGCCCAGCCAGGCGCGGACAGGTGCCAGGTCGCCGCTCGCGCAGGCGCCGTTAAGGTCGACACCGTCGCGGCACATGGCCGGCACAAACATGGCATCGTAGGCACTGCCCAGCGCATACGTGGGGAAGTAGCCAAACGAGCCGCCGCTCCAGTGCGTATCCTGTAGGCAGCCGTGCGTGTCGTCGGGAACGGGAATGCCCAGGTACTCATCCATAAAGCGATTCCAAAGCGCGGGGATGTCCTTGGCCGTGGCCTCGCCGGCAAACAGCATGCGCTCGATCTCGTAGCGCACCATAACGTGCAGCGGATAGGTGAGCTCGTCGGCCTCGGTGCGGATCAGCGAAGGCTGCGCGATGTTCACGGCGTGGTAGAGCGTGTCCTCGTCGACGTCGCCGTAGACCTCGGGTGCGTGGCGGCGCAGCACCTCGAGCAGCGGTCCCATAAAGGCACGGCTGCGGCCCACGGTGTTCTCGAAAAAGCGGCTCTGGCTCTCGTGGATGCCCATGGAGGTGCCGCCCTCCAGGCAGGTGCGCGCATAGGCAGGATTGACGCCCAGCTCGTACATGGTGTGCCCCGCCTCGTGGATGATGCTGTAGACGTTGGAGATACAGTCGTCCTCGTAGATGTGCGTCGCGATGCGCGCATCGCCCACCGAGAAGCCCTCGCTAAACGGATGCTCGGTAAAGGCAAGCGTGGTGTCGTCCAAGTTCAGGCCGACGAGCTTCATAAGGTCGAAGCTCATGGCGCGCTGGGCGGCCTCGGGCACGCGGGCGTGCAAAAAGTCGGCATCGGGCTGCTGGCCGCGCTCACCGATGGCGTGCACGAGCGGCACGACCGTCGCCTTGACCTCATCGCAAAACGCGTCGAAGCTCTTGGCGGAAAGGCCGCGCTCGTACTGGTCGAGCCAGACATCGTATGGGTCGCGCTTGGGGTCCATGAGCTCGGCCTGATGCTTAAGCTGGCCGACGATTCTATCTACATAGGGCTCAAAGCTCGCCCAGTCATTGGCCGTCTTGGCCTTGTGCCACACGGCGTCGGCCTCGCAGGTGAGCCTGGTCCAGGCCTCGGCCTCCTCGGTGGGGATAACGCTTGCTTCGCGCTGGTCGCGGCCGAGCACGCGGATCTCGTCGAGCAGCTGCGGGTCGTCGATCTTTCCGCCCGCGACCGTCTCGCGCGCTAACGAGCGTACGAGCTCAACGGACTTCTCGCTGGTCAGTAGCTTGTGGTGCTCGCCGGCAAGGGTGCCCATAGCATCGGCGCGGGCCGCGGCGCCGTTGGCGGGGGCAATGGTCGCGCCGTCAAACTCGGCAATCTTGAGCAGGTACTCGCGGGTCCACAGCTTGCCCTCGAGCTTGCGGAATTTTTTGACGGCCTTATCGACCTTCATGCCTTTGGGCGTCTTGCCCACTGCGGGCTTGGCCTTCTTATCGTGCTTCTTACCCATACCATATCCTTGATCTCGCGAGCCGAGCGCCACGGATGGGCGCACGGCCAGTTTGCACAGCTACCTGCCTTGTACCCAGCACGAACAAAACGGAACGCGGCGATACACCCAAACAATGTGGTATCCTGTAGCCCAATGCGTTGACGGAGAGGGTTTCGCCCGCCGCGTCGCCGGCAAGAGAGGGAAGGTCATGGGCTGCAAGCCTTCCTGCGGTGACAAGGGCCAAGCGTTCACTCCCGAGCAGCGACCTCAACGGGCGCGCGGCCAGCGGCGGCGATGTCCCCAGTAGGGAAGCCGTGAGCCTCGCGACAAGGGGCAAAGAGTGGGCGCGGCGGGCCAGACATCCGCCGGGTCAAACAAGGTGGTACCGCGGAATTCAACCGTCCTTGGGCAATGCACATGCCCGAGGGCGGTTTTTTGTTACCGAACCGGGCCGCGTTTCGCAATGTCAGACGGCGACAGCCGCCTCGGCAAGCGGGGAGCGCGAGAGACGAAAGGGAAGACATGAGTCTGATTGATGATCTGGTCAAACTCGAGGAAGAGGCCAAGGAGCTCGTCGCAGGCGCCGACGACGCCGCAAAGCTCGAGGCTGCGCGCGTTGAGCTGCTCGGCCGCAAGGGCCGCATCACCGGCCTGATGCGCATGATGGGCAAGCTCGCCCCCGAGGATCGCCCCATGATGGGCAAGCGCGCCAACGAGATGCGCCAGCTGATCGAGGGCATGCTCGACGAGCGCACCACCGAGATGAAGGCCGCCGCCCTCAAGCACGCACTCGAGCACGAGGCCGTCGACATCACGCTGCCGGGCATCCGTCCGCAGATCGGTCACCAGCACCTGATCAAGCAGATCATCGAGGAGGCCGAGGACATCTTCTGCGGCATCGGCTACACCGTCGAGTCCGGCCCCATGGTCGACACCTCCTACTACAACTTTACCGCGCTCAACGCCCCCATGGATCACCCGAGCCGCTCGGCCCGCGATACCTTCTACGTGGTCGACAACAACCCCGGCAGCGTCGCGCACCCCGAGGCGCACGCCCATGGCGAGTCCGACGTGCTGCTGCGCACCCAGACCTCGGGCGTGCAGATCCACACCATGGAGTCGCAAAAGCCGCCCATCTACATGATCTGCCCGGGCACCGTCTATCGTCCCGACACGGCCGACGCCTGCCACCTGCCGCAGTTCAACCAGATCGAGGGCCTGGTCGTCGACGAGGGCATCACCTTTGGCGATCTTAAGGGCACGCTCGACTACTTTGTTAAGTGCATGTTTGGCGAGGACCGCAAGACGCGCTACCGCCCGCACTTCTTCCCCTTCACCGAGCCGAGCTGCGAGGTGGACGTGAGCTGCCACGTGTGCGGCGGCAAGGGCTGCAACTTCTGCAAGCACAGCGGCTGGATCGAGATTCTGGGCTGCGGCATGGTCGACCCCAACGTCCTTATTAACTGCGGCATCGACCCCGAGAAGTACACCGGCTTCGCCTTTGGCATTGGCGCCGAGCGCGTCGCGGCCCTGCGCTACGACCTGCCGGACCTGCGTACTCTCATGACAGGTGATATGCGCTTCCTGAACCAATTTTAAGCTGCGGCTTGCCCAAGCACGGCACCTTGGCGCTCATTCGTCGCTTGCGTACCAAAGTACGCGGCGCTCCTCTTTCGGGCCGATCTGCCGCACTTGGACAACCCTCGCTTTGTAAGGAATGTTCACAAAGTTGAAGTTTCCACCTGCATCTCTTCGCAGGCTTTCAGTATGAAAGGAGAGCTAGATGCGTGTTTCTTACGACTGGCTCAAGACCATGATCGATATTCCGGAGGATCCCAAGACCCTTTCGGACGAATATATCCGTACCGGCACCGAGGTCGAGGCGATCGACACCGTGGGCGAGTCCTTCGACCACGTGGTGACTGCCAAGGTGCTCACCAAGACCCCGCACCCCGATAGCGACCACATGTATGTGTGCTCGGTCGATGTGGGCGACAAGAATCTCGACGCCGACGGCAACCCCGCTCCGCTGCAGATCGTCTGCGGCGCGCAGAACTTCGAGGCCGGCGACCACATCGTCACGGCCATGATTGGCGCTGTCCTGCCCGGCGACGTCAAGATCAAGAAGAGCAAGCTTCGCGGCGTCGTGTCCATGGGCATGAACTGCTCCGCGCGCGAGCTCGGCCTGGGCGGCGACCACTCCGGCATTATGATCCTGCCCGAGGATACGCCCTGCGGCATGCCGTTTGCCGAGTACGTGGGCTCGAGCGACACCGTGCTCGACTGCGAGATCACGCCCAACCGTCCCGACTGCCTGTCCATGATCGGCATGGCCCGCGAGACCGGCGCCATCTTCGATCGCGATTTCCACGTTGAGCTGCCCGCCATCAAGGCCGAGACTGGCCGCGCGACCGACGACGAGCTTTCTGTCGAGATCGCCGACGAGGGCCTGTGCGACCGCTACGTCGCCCGCATCGTGCGCAACGTGAAGGTCGGCCCCTCGCCCGACTGGATGGTCAAGCGCCTCAACGCCCTGGGCGTGCGCCCGCACAACAACATCGTCGACATCACCAACTATGTGATGATGCTCACCGGTCAGCCGCTGCACGCCTTTGACCTGGACACCTTTGCCGAGCGCGATGGCCATCGTCGCGTGGTGGTTCGCGCCGCCCAACAGGACGAGAAGTTTACGACCCTCGACGGCGAGGAGCGCGTGCTCGACGCCGGCATGGGCCTCATCACCGACGGCGAGCGCCCCGTGGCGCTGGCCGGCGTTATGGGCGGCATGGATTCCGAGATCGAGGACGACACCGTCGACGTGATGGTCGAGAGCGCCTGCTTCAACGCCGGTCGCACTTCGCACACCAGCCGCGACCTGTCGCTGATCTCCGATGCCTCCATTCGCTTTGAACGCCAGGTCGATGAGACCGGTTGCGTGGATGTCGCCAACGTTACCTGCGCGCTCATCGAGGAGATCGCCGGCGGCGAGGTCGCTCCCGGCTACGTCGACGTTTTCCCCGCGCCCAAAACCATCGACAGCATTAAGCTGCGTCTGGCCCGCGTGCATGCCATCTGCGGCGCCGACATCGAGCCCGATTTTATCGAGCGTTCGCTCACTCGCCTGGGCTGCACCGTCGAGCGCGACGGCGAGGACTTTATGGTCACTCCGCCGAGCTTCCGCCCCGACCTGCCGCGCGAGATCGATCTGATCGAGGAGGTCCTGCGCCTATGGGGCATGGGCCGCGTGACGGCGACCATCCCGGCTGCCAAGAACCACATCGGCGGCCTGACCCGCGAGCAGAAGCTCACCCGTAAGGTCGGCGAGATCCTGCGCGCCTGCGGCCTCAACGAGACCACGACCTTTGGCTTTGCCGCTCCGGGCGACCTGGAGAAGATCGGTATGTCCACCGAGGGCCGCGGTTGCCCCGTGGTGCTCATGAACCCGCTGGTAGCCGAGCAGACCGAGATGCGTCGTTCGCTGCTGCCGGGCCTGCTGCAGTCCGTGGCCTACAACGAGGCGCACGGTACGCCCAACGTGCACCTGTACGAGGTCGGCAGCCTGTTCCACGGTCGCGAGAACGCCAGCCTGCCCAAGGAGACCAAGTCCGTGGCGGGTGTGCTCTCGGGCCAGTGGAGCGAGCGGTCCTGGAATATGAAGTACCGCAAGCTGCGCTTCTTCTTTGGCAAGGGCATTGTCGAGGAGCTGCTCGCCCAGCTGCGCATCGAGAAGGTCCGCTTCCGTCCCGTCGAGGGCGAGGGCTACGCTTTCTTGCAGCCGGGTCGTGCGGCCGAGGTTCTGTCCGGCGGCACCGTGCTGGGCTGGGTCGGCGAGATTCACCCCAAGGCGCGCGAGGCGATGGGCATCGATGAGGTCGTCGTTGCCTTTGAGCTCGATCTGGACAAGCTGATCAAGGGCGCCCGCAACCAGGAGAACTACCGCGAGTTCTCGCAGTACCCGGCTGTTGAGCACGACCTTGCTATCGTGGTCGACAACGCTGTGACCTGCGAGGATCTTGAGCGCCGTATTACCAGCGCCGGTGGCAAGCTGCTCGAGGGCGTGCGCCTGTTCGACGTCTACCGCGATCCCATCCGCATCGGAGCGGGCAAGAAGTCCATGGCCTTTGCGCTTACGTATCGCTCCGACGACCACACGCTCACCAGCGAAGAGGTCGAGAAAGCGCACCAGAAGATCGTCACCAAGGTGTGCAAGGGCGTAAACGGCGAGGTCCGCGGCTAGGGCTTGCGCTGGGAGCGTAGGGCCTGATGGCGGTTGCTGTGGCCTTTGCGTGACCGCGGTGTTCGGAATAAGGCACCGTTGATCCTGCATATATGACACGCGCATTACATAGCGGCGTGCTGCTTTGTCGGCAGCACGCCGTTTTGCTATGATAGCCCGCGGCGTGTTACGAATCTGACAATACGTAACACTGACAAGGCGATTTAAGCGGCGTTGCAATTCTGTGCGCCGACAACCGGGAGGCGTACATGCACATTCCAGATAATTATCTGTCCCCGCAGACCGATGCCGTCATGGCGGTGGCAATGGTGCCCGTTTGGGTCCACTGCATCAAGAAGGTGCGCGCCACGCTCGATCGCGAGCACATGGCTTTCCTGGGCATCTGTGCAGCATTTTCCTTCTTGCTCATGATGTTTAACGTTCCGCTGCCCGGTGGCACCACTGGTCACGCCGTTGGCGGCGCGCTCATCGCGCTGTTGTTGGGCCCGGAGGCCGCTGCCATTGCCGTCTCGGTCGCGCTGGCGCTGCAGGCGCTGCTATTTGGCGACGGCGGCGTTCTGTCGTTTGGCGCCAACTGCTTTAACATGGCCTTTGTGCTGCCGTTTGCCGCCGCTATCGTGTTTCGTGCGCTCAACAGCCGTCTGCACGACAAGAGCTGGGGCACCTCGGTTTCTGCCATCGTGAGCGGCTGGGTCGGCCTGTGCCTGGCGGCCCTGTGCGCGGCAATCGAGTTTGGTATTCAGCCGATGCTCTTCACGAATGCTTCGGGCGCTCCGCTGTACTGCCCCTTCCCGCTGTCCATTGCCATTCCGGCCATGATGATCCCGCATATGCTGGTTGCCGGCGTGGTCGAGGGCGTGGCGACGGCCGCCATCTACGGTTTCATTAAGAAGACGGCGCCGAGCGTTATCGTCGGGCCCGAGGTCGTCGATGGCCAGCTTGCTGCCGAGGGCACTGCTGCCAAGAAGACCTCGCTAGTCCCCACGCTCATCCTGGTCGCCGTGCTTGTCGTGGCTACGCCGTTCGGCTTGCTTGCCACCGGTGACGCCTGGGGTGAGTGGGACGCCGAGGGCGCCGCGACCGCCGTTCAGGAGGCTGGCGACGACAGCCTGCAGGCTTCGGTCGGTCTCGATACCCCGACCTTTGCCGATGCGCTGCCCACGGGCGATTACCTTCAGGCCTATTCCGAGGAGCAGGGCCTTGGCTTTGCCGGCCAGGCCGCGATGTATATTCTTTCGGGCGTGATTGGCGTTGCGGTGCTCACCATCGCATTCCGCCTGGTCTCGCTGACGGTCAAGGAAAGCGGTGCTCATGGCAATAGCCGAGCTGCCTAGCTGGCTTGCGGCCGAGGAGCGATATGAGCCCGTGGGGGCTCGGCATCGCGTGATGCAAAAGAACGTCCTGCACCTGGCGAGCCTGCTTGAGCGGGTTCGCCTAGGCGGCGGCGCACACGAGGGCGGGTCGATGGTCGACCGCGCCCTTTCTTGCGTTTCGGCTCCGGTGCGCCTGGTGGGGATGTTCGTTTGCGTCCTGTGCGTATGTCTGACGCAGAGCCCGCTGTACCTCATGTCGATGGCGGCTATCGCACTGGTGCTCGTTGCCGTGCGCCCCGTACGCGGGCTGCGGGCAACCTTTGTGCCGGCGTTGGCTGCCGCGGGGTTTGCCGTGGTTCTGGCGCTGCCTGCCCTGCTGCTGGGTGCTTCTGCCACGGGCGCCATGCTCAAGATTGCACTCAAGACCTTCATTAATGTGTCGCTAGTGCTGGGCGTTTCGTGGACCCTCACGTGGAGCCGCATGTCGGCGGCGCTCAAGATGCTGCATCTACCCGACGAGGTTATCTTTACATTTGATATGGCGCTCAAGCATATCGAGGTGCTGGGACGCACGGCGCACGATCTGTGCGAATCGGTCATGCTGCGCAGCATCGGTTCCGCGCCTGCGGGTTTTTCGCGCACCGACTCGCTGGCGGGTATCATGGGCATGACGTTTATCAAGGCGATGGAATGCAGCCGCGCGATGGACGAGGCCATGCTGTGCCGCGGCTTCGCCGGCGTGTATCCGACGCCCGCTCGCAGCTCTTTTGGCTGGCGCGATGCCGTTTACGCGGCCGTTGTGGTGCTGCTCGCCGTGTTGTGCGCAGTGCTGTAGCGCGGGCGGTCGAACCGTCGATGTGAGTAGGGAAGGGCGACGTTTTGGCAAACGATACAAATGGTGCGATGGGTGCGAGCGGTGCTGCCGGCGCCAGGGCCACGCCGCTCATCGAGTTTCGCGACGTGGTGTTTTCCTATGCGGGCCATACGGTGATCGATGGCGTTTCGCTTCAGGTGGACCGTGGAGAACTCGTTGCCCTGCTCGGTCCCAACGGCTGCGGCAAGACGACGATCATGCGTCTTATTAACGGCCTTGAGCTTGCGGACGCGGGTGCGTACCTGTTCGACGGGCATACGGTCGATGCGGCATATCTCAAGGATTCCGCGACGGCCCAGCGGTTCCATCAGCGCGTGGGCTTTGTGTTCCAAAACGCCGATGCGCAGCTCTTTTGCGCCACGGTCGGCGAGGAAGTCGCGTTTGGCCCGGCTCAAATGGGGCTGCCGGTAGACGAGCTCGAGCGCCGCGTGAGCGATGCCATGGAGCTGTTCCAGGTTGCCGACCTTGCCGACGCCTCTCCCTATCAGCTCTCGGGCGGACAAAAGAAGCGCGTTGCGCTGGCTGCCGTCGTGTCGATGAACCCCGATATCCTGGTACTCGACGAGCCTACCAACGGACTTGACGAGGACTCTTGCGACATCGTGGTCAACTTTCTACTGGCCTATGTTGCTGCCGGTAAGACGGTCTTGATGAGCACGCACCATCAGGATTTGGTACGACGCCTGGGTGCCCGCGCCATCTATATCGACCGATATCACCACGTGGTCGAGGCACCCGTGGCATCGTATGGAACCGAGAGCGGCGCTGCGGAATAGTTGCTGCGTAGTAGGGCTGCGGCCGTGCGCGTGGCTTGCCGTGAATGGTATAGTTATCCGGGTTTTACGGGGGTGGCTATGCCAAGTTGGAATATTCATATCGCTCAGACGGAACGACTGCTGGCGCGTGCTGGCACGCTTGCCGATAACGTGCGCGACCGCAATGCCTTTTTGTTTGGCTGCGTGGTCCCGGATATTTTCGTGGGCTATATGGTCCCTGGCATCGCCGATCCCATCCCGTACCGCATCACGCATTTTGCCAAGCCTGAGCCTATCCCTAAGCCGCGTGAGCATGAGTTTTGGGACACCTATGTGGCGCCGCTGCTCAAAGGGGCGCTTGTTGGTGCGCCAGCTGCCGCGACCTCGATTGCCGAGGAGCGCGAGCGACTCAATCGGGTGCATTATCCCCAACGCTACAAGGACGCCGAGCCGGTTGCCGGTCCCGGTGCTAGCGAGCTTTCGCTCGCGCCCGAGGACGTGGCGCAGTCGCTGCTCGATCTGACGCTGGGCGTTTGGTCTCACCTCGTGGCCGATACCGTGTGGAATACTCGCGTGAACCAGTACCTGGAGGCGCACGGCGGCAGGCCGTGCGAGGAATTCCGCATTAAAAAGCAAGGCGACTTTGACTGGTTTGGTAAGACGCTCGGCATTGTTTCGATTCCGCGTGCGACCGATCGCCTGTATACCGCTGCGACGCGTTTTGGGCAGTATCCCATCCATAAAGAGTATGTGCTCAAGACCATCGGCGTCATGCACGAGATTGTACGCGAAAACCCCGGCGAGTCCGATCATCCGCCGTATCGCCTGCTAACCGAGGAGTTTTTCGATACAACGTTTACCGAGGTCATCGAGCTAACCGAGGCGGGCTTTGCGGCTCGCGTTGCCGCTTCTGGCGTCCCCGCAGTCCCTCTGATCGCTAGCTGCTAGCCGGCCGGCTTAACGGTGAACAGTTCAACCCAATCGACCAACAGCTCCCGTCGCAGGGCATCTTCGGTAGTGCGTTCCTGATCGGTCTTTGGGATGTAGGGGAGCCCCGCCTTTTTATGAATGAGCTCGGCGATGTTGTTAAAGCTCTTCGTGTCCTTGATCTGGCCGTAGGTTATCTGGATAACGTCATAACCCATGCTTGTTAGGGACGTGGTGCGCTCGGCATCGGAGAGGCTTGCGGCTTCGCTGTCATGGGCGGAGCGGCCTTGGCATTCCAAGATGACGCCCATGCTGTCGGTGTTGCTCTCGATGAGGATATCGGCGTAGCAGCAGGTTTTGTCATACAGCGAGCGTGCGGCGTCGCTGAGTGGGATGCGCACGTTGTTTGCGATGTCGATGCCCATGCCACCCTCGTCGCGGGGGAGCGAGACGAGTATGGATGTCTGTACTTCGAAGGGCGAGGCGGTCTGCCCCGTCATGTTCTCGGCCGCCCAGCGCAGTTGTTTGACGCCGCGCAGGCCTGCGGCTTGCTTGGCGAACGTGGCGATATCCGTTGCGGTAAGAAGCGGTGTGCGCTTCCACAAGTTGGTGTCATTGCCCTTGGTGTCGACAACACGCTCCCAGCCGCAGTTGGGTGGAATGAGCTTAAGCGAAATAGCTTCATCGAGTTGTTGTTGCGTTCGCTCGCAGGGCTTAAACACTGCAAAGGAGCCGCACATCTCGTAGCAAGCCATGAGCAACTGGTTGCGTGAAACCTGCGTAGCAAGGTTGAGCAGTGTGAACTCCGGGGATGTGACATCAAATCCATGTTCAGTCTGCCTAAACGAACCAGGAGGCGGCTCTTGGGTTAGCAGACGGCTATGAAATAGCTTTCCGTTCGCGCGCTGTTTTCTTTCGCTCACGAATCTCCAAACTGGTGTGCCGAGCAAGTCTTTAAATACTGGCTGTTTTGAGTAATGCACCAAGCGATGGTCATGGTCAGGCGGCAGGATTGCCGGATAGAGTCCCAGTATCTGGGGCGGGATGCGATAGTACTGAAAAGCCGTGGGTCCGCAGGCAAGAAATGACATAGCGATCCGATCGTTTGGGCGTAGTTTGGGCTAGAAAAGCTATCGGTTTCGGAAGTGCGGGGAAAAAGACAAACAGGCAAAGCACAAGCGGTATTTGAACCAAATTTATCAGGGGTTTTGTTGAAATAAAAGGGCTTGTGCTCGGAGGCAAGCAATTTTTCCCCGCACTTCCGAAAACGCGGTCGATTTGGACTTTGCTAAAACGATTTATCAGCCCTGCGTGAGGTGTGGGTTTTCCACCGGGCGAACACTTTTAGCGCTTGGGGCTTTATTTTTTGGGCATCGAAGGGTGGATTTCGCGCTTTTGGTAATGAAATGGGTGCGTGCCATGCCGTGCGGTAGGCATCGGTGCACAGAAAAAGGGCCCGGAAGGCAATGCCTTCCGGGCCCTTTGCAATGCAAATCTGCTTGCAAGTGCGATTTAGCGCACCTGAGCGACGTAAGCGACGTTGGTCGAGGAGACCTTGTCCTCGAGCTGGACGCTCATGCGGGGATCGCCGGCGGTAGCGACGGTCAAATCGCCAGTCTTGACGTAGCCGAGCTCCTTAGCGGTCTCGATCGCCTTGACGATCGTGCCGTTGACGGTGCCCTGGGTAATCTCTGCCTGGTGCGGGATGACGCCCCAGTACATGATCATCTGCTGGACGGCCCACTCGTGGCGGGAGAACGCGCAGATCGGCATGTTGGGACGGAAGTGCGAGATCAGGCGGGCAGTACGACCAGTGGTCGTCGGCACGGTGATGCACTTGGCGCCAACGGTGGTGGCCATGTTCACAGCGGACATACCCACAACGTTGTTGACGACGCGGGTGCCGTGAGCGTCAGCCGGAACCTCTAGCGGAGCGTGAGCCGGGAGGTACTTCTCGGTCTCGAGAGCGATGCTGGCCTGCATCTTGACGGCCTCGACCGGGTACTTGCCGGCAGCGGACTCGCCGGAGAGCATAACGGCGTCGGTGCCGTCGTAAATGGCGTTAGCAACGTCGGCAACCTCGGCGCGCGTCGGGCGTGGGTTCTGCTGCATGGAGTCGAGCATCTGCGTGGCGGTGATGACGGGCTTATAGGCCGCGTTGCACTTAGCGATGATCTCCTTCTGGATGTGCGGAACGAGCTCGGGCTTGATCTCGATGCCCAGGTCGCCACGGGCGACCATGATGCCGTCGGAAGCCTCGAGGATCTCGTCGAAGTTCTCGACGCCCAGGGCGCACTCGATCTTCGGGAAGATCGTCACGTGCTCGCCACCGTTCTCGCGGCAAAGCTCGCGGATGCCGCGGACGGACTCGCCGTCACGGATGAAGGAAGCGGCGATGTAGTCGATGTTCTCGGTCAGGCCAAAGAGGATGTCCTGACGATCGCGCTCGGTGATGGCGGGCAGCGAGATGTTGACGTTGGGCATGTTGACGCCCTTGCGCTCGCCGATCAGGCCGTCATTCTTGACGACGCAGGTCATGTCCTGGCCGTCGACGGACTCGACCTCGAGGGCAACCAGACCGTCATCGATCAGGATCAGGGAGCCCTTCTCGACCTCGGAGGGCAGAGCCAGGTAGTCGAGGGAGATGTGCTCAGAGGTGCCGTGGAAATCCTCGGACGTGGGCTGAGCGGTGACGACGATCTTATCGCCGGTCTTGACGGCAACCTTCTTGCCATCGACCAGAAGGCCGGTGCGGACCTCGGGGCCCTTGGTGTCGAGCAGAATGCCGACGGGCAGACCGAGCTCCTTGGAAATACGACGGACGCGCTCGATGCGACCGTGGTGCTCGTCGTAGGATCCGTGCGAGAAGTTAAAACGGGCGACGTTCATGCCCGCCTTGATCATCTCACGGATGGTCTCGTCGCTATCGCAGGCGGGACCCATGGTGCATACAATCTTGGTGCGCTTGTACATTCAGACCTCCATCTGACATCGTCTTGCGCTGATAGATAAACCATAAGAAATAAAACTGAGATGATTATAACGAAATGCCGACCGAATACCCCAAAAAATCGACCGTATGCCGAATTAGAAGTTCATTTTCTGCGGTAAAAACGGTATATGAAAAATCTTTACCAACCGCTCTGACCGCTGCTATCTGGGCGATATTTCAGTTTGACGATGCGCCGAAGAAAAAACGTTTTATCAATGTTGAGCATCACACGGTCTGCATCGTTGCACTCGAGCCGTGCTTCCAATTGGAATGTTTTGGCTAGACGCGCCGCTTTGGGGTACCATAGCTCCACTATCAACTGCCGCTCAGCACGGCAGCCTTGATGAGCCCTTGCCCTTCTCCTGGGAATTATGATCGGGCATCAATCTGCTGAGTGGCCCGAATCCCAGGAGGGGATTCTATATGCAAAAGGAATACCTGTCCGCCGCAGCGGAGGTACTCAGCGACCAAGGTGTCGATGAGAACCTCGGCCTGAGCAACGACGAGGCGTCGTCGCGCCTCGCCAAGACAGGCCCTAACAAGCTCGAGGAAGCCGAGAAGACGCCGTTGTGGAAGCGCTTCTTTGAGCAGATGGCCGATCCCATGGTCATCATGCTGATCGTTGCCGCCGTCATCAGTGCACTCACGGGCATGGTCAAGGGCGAGGCGGACTTTGCCGATGTCGCCATCATCATGTTCGTCGTTATCGTCAACTCGGTGCTGGGCGTGGTCCAGGAGGCTAAAAGCGAGGAGGCCCTCGAAGCCCTGCAAGAGATGAGCGCGGCGCAGTCCAAGGTGCTGCGCGACGGCAAGCTCGTGCACCTGCCGAGCGCCGAGCTCGTGCCCGGCGACGTGATCATGCTCGAGGCGGGCGACTCCGTCCCGGCCGACTGCCGCGTCCTCGAGAGCGCCACGATGAAGATCGAAGAGGCTGCACTGACTGGCGAGTCCGTGCCGGTTGAGAAGCACACCAACGTGATTGAGCTCGCCGCGGGCACCGACGACGTGCCGCTCGGCGACCGCAAGAACATGTGCTATATGGGTTCCACCGTGGTGTACGGTCGCGGTCGCGCCGTCGTGGTCGGTACCGGTATGAACACCGAGATGGGCAAGATTGCCGGCGCCCTGGCCGAGGCCAAGGAAGAGCTCACGCCGTTGCAGGTGAAGCTCGCCGAGCTCAGCCGCATCCTTACCATCATGGTTATCGTCATCTGCATCGTCATCTTTGGCGTTGACATCATCCGTCACGGCGTGGGCAACGTTCTTACTGACCCGACTGCCCTGCTCGACACCTTTATGGTTGCCGTCTCGCTCGCCGTCGCCGCCATCCCCGAGGGCCTGGTCGCCGTCGTGACCATCGTTCTTTCGCTCGGCGTGACCAAGATGGCCAAGCGCCAGGCGATTATCCGCAAGCTTTCTGCTGTCGAGACGCTCGGCTGCACGCAGACCATCTGCTCCGACAAGACCGGTACCCTTACCCAGAACAAGATGACCGTCGTCAAGCACGAGCTCGCTGCGCCCAAGGAGAAGTTCTTGGCCGGCATGGCGCTGTGCTCCGATGCCCAGTGGGACGAGGAGCTGGGCGAGGCCGTGGGCGAGCCGACCGAGTGCGCGCTCGTCAACGACGCCGGCAAGGCGGGGCTCACCGGCCTGACTGCCGAGCATCCGCGCGTGGGCGAGGCCCCGTTCGACTCGGGCCGTAAGATGATGTCCGTGGTCGTCGAGACCCTGGACGGCGAGTACGAGCAGTACACCAAGGGCGCGCCCGACGTGGTGATTGGCCTGTGCACCCATATCTACGAGGGCGATAAGGTTGTGCCGCTGACTGAGGAGCGTCGTGCCGAGCTCGTGGCAGCCAACAAGGCCATGGCTGACGAGGCCCTGCGCGTGCTGGCGCTGGCGAGCCGCACCTACACCGAGGTTCCCGCCGACTGCAGCCCCGCTGCGCTTGAGCACGACCTGGTCTTCTGCGGCCTGTCCGGCATGATTGACCCGGTCCGACCCGAGGTCGCCGACGCCATCCGCGAGGCGCACGACGCCGGTATCCGCACCGTCATGATCACGGGTGACCATATCGACACCGCCGTGGCCATTGCCAAGCAGCTGGGAATCGTCACCGATCGCAGCCATGCCATCACCGGTGCCGACCTCGATCGCATGAGCGACGAGGAGCTCGACGCGCACATCGAGGATTACGGCGTGTACGCCCGCGTCCAGCCCGAGCATAAGACCCGCATCGTCGAGGCTTGGAAGTCGCGCGACCAGATCGTGGCCATGACGGGCGACGGCGTCAACGACGCCCCGTCCATCAAGCGCGCCGACATCGGCGTTGGCATGGGCATCACCGGTACCGATGTCACCAAGAACGTCGCCGACATGGTGCTTGCCGACGACAATTTCGCCACCATCATCGGTGCCTGCGAAGAGGGCCGTCGCATCTACGACAACATCCGCAAGGTCATTCAGTTCCTGCTTTCGGCCAACCTTGCCGAGGTCTTCTCGGTATTCATCGCCACGCTCATCGGCTTTACCATCTTCCAGCCGGTGCAGCTGCTGTGGGTGAACCTGGTCACCGATTGCTTCCCCGCGCTCGCGCTGGGCATGGAGGACGCCGAGGGCGACATCATGAAGCGCAAGCCGCGCAACGCCAAGGACGGTGTCTTTGCCGGACATATGGGTCTGGACTGCGTGGTCCAGGGCCTAATCATCACCGTGCTGGTGCTGGCGAGCTTCTTTGTGGGCGTGTACTTTGACATGGGCTACATCCACATCGCCGATATGATCGCCGGCAATGCTGACGAGGAAGGCGTGATGATGGCGTTCATCACGCTCAACATGGTCGAGATTTTCCACTGCTTCAATATGCGCAGCCGTCGTGCGTCGCTGTTCACCATGAAGAAGCAGAACAAGTGGCTGTGGGCTTCCGCCGCGCTGGCACTGGTGCTGACGGTGATCGTGACCGTGCAGCCGACGCTTGCCGAGATGTTCTTTGGCCCCGTGACGCTTGAGCTCAAGGGCGTTCTTGCCGCGCTGGGCCTGGCCTTCCTGATCATCCCGCTGATGGAGATCTACAAGGCGATCATGCGCGCGGTCGAGAAGGAGTAACGTACCTGTCCGGGCCCGCCCCACGCCCTTTCTCCCTCACTGGTCCTCGCGCTTTGCGCTGCGGGATCGTTCGGGAGAAAGGGCTTCCGGGGCGGGCCCTGCGGTGGCTTTGCTGGCTTTTCTCCCGTGCGGATGAAAAGGGCTGAGGGAAAGTTTGTGAGCCGATCGAGCGTTTGCTCGACCGGCTCTTTTTGATTTAGGGCTTTGCCCGGCCAGCTCTTTTTGATTTAAAATACCTGCTCAGTTGTGATTTATGGTGCTGGGAGGCGCTTGTGGGCAAGGCTAAGGCTAAGGCGAAGAAAAAGACGACGGGGGCGCGGGCTAAGCGCGATCGTCGTCGGAAGCTTGCGACCGAGGCCCCCGCGTCTGCCGAGGAGCTGCTGGCAAGCGTACCGGGACTTGACGCGCTGCAGGACGTTCCGGCGTTTGATGACCTGCCGGTCGATGAAACCCAGCAGACTGCCTTTGATGATTTCTGCGCACATACCGAGGAGCCCGCGCAGATGCAGCTTGGCGCCGTGGTGCGCTTGGATCGCGGGTTTCCGCTGGTGGCGACTGCCGACGACACCTTTCGCGCCGAGCATGCCGTGGGGTTTGCCAAATCGCGCGGCGAGGATGAGGTCCTACTGCCTGCCGTGGGAGACCGTGTGGCGGTGCGCCGCGCTCCCGGGCACGATATGGGCGTGATTGAGTGCGTGCTGCCGCGCCGTACGAGCTTTGAGCGTTGGCGCGGCCGTGCCCGCGGAGAGCGCCAGGTGCTCTGCTCCAACGTGGATAGCGTGCTAATCGTGCAGGCGCTCGGTGCCGGCGAGGTGCTGCTCGACCGCGTGGCGCGCTCGCTGGTGTTGGCGCTCGACTGCGATGCCGAGCCGGTGGTG
>ERZ779890.2678-NODE-2678-length-16662-cov-3.348769_pt1 | contig 16662 bp, 14 predicted proteins | sample MGYA00511553_ERZ779890 | MGnify/ENA primary metagenome ERZ779890 (study PRJEB29588, sample SAMEA2152064) | human gut metagenome | biome: human gut; feature: human-associated habitat; material: faeces | place: Denmark | collected 2008/2010 ... | reverse complement strand
GACAGATATGTGCTTCTCCGATGATATGGACTCCAGTGAGTGGAATCTTGATGAGTTTAATACAGCGATCATTCCGATTATTCCAATCCAGCCACTGACAGCTGAAAAGGTTAAAGGTCACAAAAAAGATGAGATCAAGCATATCGTGAAAGAAGAGGCAGTGAAGCTTTATGAAGCGAAGGAAACTGAGTTTCCGGAACCAGAGCAGCTTCGTGAGCTTGAGCGTGTCGTTCTTCTGAAATGTATTGACAGCAAGTGGATGGACCACATCGATGATATGGAAATGCTCCGTCAGGGTATCGGTCTTGCTGCATATGGACAGAGAGATCCGGTTGTTGAGTACAAGATGAGTGCATTTGAGATGTTCAATAACATGATCACTTCTATCCAGGAAGATACCGTACGTATGCTGTATCATGTTCATGTAGAGCAGAAGATCGAGCGTGAGCAGGTTGCTAAAGTAACCGGCACAAACAAAGATGATAGTGCAGGCCCGAAGAAACCTGTTCAGAGAAAAGAAGATAAAGTATATCCGAACGATCCGTGCCCATGCGGAAGCGGCAAGAAATACAAACAGTGCTGCGGACGTAAGGCTGCTAAGATCTGAGAATAGCGATGCAAATAGTCTCACCCAGATGATGTGGTGGGGCTATTTTTGTATCGGGGCAGAATGTGAATGTCCGATTTGAAGCTGTGCACGAATACGGATTGCAAATATTCATGTTTGACTTGGCAGACAAATACGGTTATTTATATAAAATCAGAGAAGGGATATGATAATATGGCAATTATAAAAACTGCAATTCTTCAAACGCATGTGTATATGGAAAAATCCCGCAACATCAACCGGGCAGCGAAACTCCTCGCCAGTCCGGAACTCAAAGATATTGATCTGGCAGTTCTGCCGGAAATGTTCTGCTGCCCATACGAGAATAAATATTTTCCGGAATATGCTGAACCCGAAGGTGGAGACACCTGGGAAAAATGTTCCCGGCTGGCAGCAGAACATGGAATCTATCTCATAGCCGGCAGTATGCCGGAGCAGGATGAGGATGGACATATTTACAATACTTCCTATGTTTTTGACAGAAAGGGACATCAGATCGGAAAGCACCGGAAGATGCATCTTTTTGACATTGATGTAAAAGGCGGTCAGTATTTTAAAGAATCCGAAACACTTACACCTGGAAATCAGATAACGGTTTTTGATACGGAGTTTGGCAAAATAGGACTTTGCATCTGCTACGATTTCCGTTTTCCGGAACTTGTCAGGCTGATGGCAGATCAGGGCGCAGAAGTGATCATTGTGCCGGCAGCTTTTAACATGACGACAGGACCTCTCCACTGGGAGCTGATGTTCCGTCAGAGAGCCGTAGACAATCAGGTATACACCATCGGAGCCGCACCGGCCAGGGACATGAATGCCGGGTATCACTCCTGGGGGCATTCCATTGCAGCAGATCCCTGGGGAAAAGTTCTCATGGAAATGAATGAAAAGCCGGAAGTACAGGTTGTGGAACTGGATCTGGATGAGGTGAAAAAAGTCCGGGAACAGCTACCGCTTCTGAAGCATCGGAGAGAGGATATTTATAAACTGTCGCAGATAAAATAGAAACGCCCAAACCACGTTTTCGTTGTAATTTTCATGGCCATATGGTATTGTATAAGACAGGCAGGACTTCCTGCATCAATATATAGAAAGAAGGTGAAGCTGTGGTTGAGTTAGATCAGTTCAAGAGTATTCTTGCAACATACACAGAGCCATTAGTGGAAGTGAGGGATTCACTTTGACCTCGCTAACAAAGAGCAGAAGGTCGAAGAATTAGAGCGCGAGATGGAGGCGCCTGATTTCTGGGATAATGCGGAAGCATCCCAGATGAAGATGAAACAGTTAAAGAGTCTCAAGGACGATATTGAGACATACCATAATCTGGAAACGCAGATGGAAGATATGGAAACCATGATCGAGATGGGATATGAGGAGAATGATCCTGAGATCGTCCCTGAGATCCAGGAAATGCTGGACGAGTTCCAGGCAAGCTTTGACAGCATCCGTGTGAAGACACTCCTTTCCGGAGAGTACGACGGAGAGAACGCCATCATCAAGCTGAACGCAGGAGCCGGCGGAACAGAGGCCTGCGACTGGTGCGGAATGCTTTATCGTATGTACAGCAGATGGGCGGAGAAGAAAGGCTTTGCGCTGGAGGTCTTGGATTACCTTGACGGTGATGAGGCCGGTGTGAAATCCGTAACCTTCCAGGTGAACGGAGAGAACGCCTACGGTTATTTGAAATCCGAGAAGGGTGTTCATCGTCTTGTACGTATTTCTCCGTTTAATGCAGCAGGAAAGAGACAGACCTCTTTTGTATCCTGCGATGTTATGCCGGATATCAAGAAGGATCTGGATGTTGAGATCAATGATGACGATATCCGTATCGATACCTACCGAAGCAGTGGTGCCGGTGGACAGCATATCAACAAGACATCCTCTGCGATCCGTATCACCCATTTCCCAACAGGAATCGTGGTACAGTGCCAGAATGAACGTTCTCAGCACATGAATAAGGACAAGGCTATGCAGATGCTGAAGGCCAAGCTGTATCTGCTGAAACAGCAGGAAGCCGAGGAGAAGCTTTCCGGCATTCGAGGCGAAGTGACAGATATCGGCTGGGGAAACCAGATCCGTTCCTATGTCCTGCAGCCATACACCATGGTAAAAGACCATAGAACCAATGAAGAAACCGGTAATGTTGACGCAGTTCTGGACGGTGGTATTGACATTTTTATCAATGCATACCTGAAATGGATCGCGCTGGCGAAAAAGAAAGAATAACATTACTGTCACGGAACCCCATAAAGATAACACAAGGACTCCGCAGGCAAAAAAACGCTTGTGGAGTTTCTTTTATTATGATAATATATCTTTTGTACAAAAACAGTTGTCTTTATGAAACGGACAGGAGGCTGCTGGCCACAATGTGAACAGCAGTCAGAGAGGTTGCTATGCAGAAACAGGTTGAAAAGAAAAAATACTATGTAGTAAGAGAACGGGCAGTGCCGGAGGTACTTCTCAAGGTGGTTGAGGCCAAGAGACTGCTGGAATCCAAACGGGTGGCTACTGTTCAGGAAGCTGCTGAAAGGACCGGGATCAGCCGCAGTTCTTTTTACAAATATAAGGACGATATTTTTCCTTTCCACGAGGAGACCAAGGGAAAGACCATCACCTTTATCATTCAGATGGACGATGAGCCGGGGCTTTTATCAATGGTGCTGCAGACGATTGCCCGTTTTCACGGTAATATCCTGACCATACATCAGAGTATTCCCATTAACGGAGTCGCAACGCTGACGCTGAGCGTTGACATCCTTCCGGGAGAAGGCGACGCAGAGGCTATGGTGGAGGATATTGAGCAGAGAGACGGTATACACTATTTGAAAATTTTAGGCAGGGAGTAAGCATATGATAAACATAGCAGTATTAGGCTACGGTACAGTAGGAAGCGGAGTGGTTGAAGTTATCAACACCAATCATGAGAGCATTAACAAGAGAGCCGGAGATGAGATCAATATTAAATACGTGCTGGACTTAAGAGATTTCCCGGGAGATCCGGTGGAGAAAGTTCTGGTTCATGATTATGAAGTGATCGTAAACGATCCGGAGGTAGATATTGTTGTTGAGGTTATGGGCGGGATCGAGCCGGCTTATACCTTTGTAAAAAGAGCGCTTCAGGCAGGAAAGAGCGTAAGCACATCCAATAAGGCTCTGGTAGCCAAGCATGGTTCCGAGCTCATGGAGATCGCAAAAGAAAAAAATATCAACTTCCTTTTTGAGGCAAGCTGCGGCGGCGGTATCCCGATCATCCGCGCACTGAATTCTTCACTGACAGCAGATGAGATCGATGAGATCACAGGAATCCTTAACGGAACCACCAACTACATGCTTTACAAGATGAGCACAGAGAACTGTGATTTTGATACGGTTCTGAAGGAAGCTCAGGCAAAGGGCTATGCAGAGGCAGATCCGACTGCAGACGTAGGAGGTGCTGACGCATGCCGTAAGATCGCCATCCTTTCTTCACTTGCATACGGAAAATTCCTGAATTACGAGGATATTTATACAGAAGGAATCACAAAGATCACACCGGCAGATATGGAATATGCAAAAGAGCTTGGCATGACTATCAAGCTTCTTGCCACAAGCCGCAGGATCGGAGATTCTTTCTATGCAATGGTAGCGCCGTTCCTGGTAGGCCAGAGTAGCCCGCTTTACAGTGTAAATGATGTGTTTAATGCAGTATTTGTGCATGGAAATGTTCTCGGAGATGCCATGTTCTACGGAAGCGGAGCAGGTAAGCTTCCGACTGCAAGTGCAGTAGTTGCAGATGTTGTGGATGAAGCAAAGCATCTCCACAGAAATATCATGACAAACTGGAGCAGCTATGCCCTGAAGCTTATGGATATGGATGAAGTTGAGGGACGTTTCTTCGTACGTGTGTCTGATACTACTATGGATGAAGTGGAAAAAGCTTTTGGTGATGTACAGACCATCGAGCCGGATGACCTTCCGGACGAATTCGGATTTATCACACCGGTGATGAAGCAGGCTGAATATTATGAGAAGATCAGCAAGCTCACCGGAAAAGTACTGGCAATGATCCGTGTAAAGGATTGATGCCGAAGGGAAGAAAAGAACATGTTGATTGTAAAAAAATTCGGCGGTACTTCTGTGGCAAACAAAGAGCGTATCTTTAATGTTGCCAGAAGATGTATCGAAGATTACAAAAAAGGAAACGACGTGGTGGTCGTGCTTTCTGCAATGGGTAAGTATACCGATGAGCTGATCACCATGGCAAAGGATATCAATGACAAACCTCCGAAACGTGAGATGGATATGCTTTTTACCATCGGAGAGCAGATGTCAGTGGCACTGATGTCCATGGCTATGGACAGTCTGGGAGTACCGGCTGTTTCTCTGAACGCTTTTCAGGTAGCTATGCACACAACAAGTGCACATGGCAGTGCACGCCTGAAAAAGATCGAGGCGGCACGTATCCGCAGAGAGCTGGATAACCGCAGGATCGTTGTGGTCACAGGCTTCCAGGGCATTGATAAATATAATGACTATACCACACTTGGACGTGGCGGTTCTGATACCACAGCCGTAGCTCTTGCGGCAGCGCTTCATGCAGATGCCTGTGAGATCTATACCGATGTGGACGGTGTTTATACCGCTGACCCGCGTAAGGTTCCGAATGCCCGCAAGCTCAAGGAGATCACTTACGATGAGATGCTGGATCTGGCAACTCTGGGAGCAGGTGTGCTTCACAACCGTTCCGTAGAGATGGCAAAGAAATATGGCGTACCGCTTGTAGTACGTTCCAGTCTCAACAACAGCGAAGGAACTGTGGTAAAGGAGGAAGTAACAGTGGAGAGAATGCTGATCAGCGGTGTTGCTCTGGATACAGATGCAGTACGTATTGCTGTGATCGGACTTAAAGATTCACCAGGAGTAGCATTTAAGCTGTTTGATACCCTGGCTAAGAAAAATATAAATGTAGATATGATCCTTCAGTCTATCGGCCGTGCCGGAACTAAGGATATTTCATTTACAGTTGACAAGAATGATCTGGATGATGCAATGGGTGTACTGGAGGCCAACCAGTCACGTATCGGTTATGTTGAGCTTCATGCGGAGAAAAATATCGCCAAGCTTTCCATCGTGGGAGCTGGTATGATGAGTAACCCGGGAGTTGCTGCGAAGATGTTCGAGAGCCTTTACAATGAGGGTGTAAACATCAACATGATTGCAACTTCTGAGATCCGTGTCACTGTTCTTATCAATGAAAAAGATGGTGTACGTGCGATGAATGCAGTACATGATGCGTTTAATCTTGCGGATTAAATGCAATACAAAACAGATGAGTTCATGAACATGCAGCAGAGCAGAACGTGAATATTTGTTTTGGCGAAGCATGGTTGCACACATAGAATGCAGTAAGAAATAATAAGGCGGGGGCTTGGAAGAAGTCTCCGCCTTCTATAGCAGTTCGGGGATTTTCTGCTCGGATTGCTGTGTTTTTTGATAAGGAGAGAATTTTATGAGAAAAAATCTGAAGGGCTGTAAGAGGCTTGCGAGGGAAACTCTGGCTGGGAATTTTACAGTTCCTGTGATCGGAAGTATTGCAGTTGCGGCGATGAGTGCGGTATCCGGTTATATTTCTACAGCACTTTTTCCGGGAGATTCCCTGTATGCAATCATTGGGGGAGAGGTATTCAGTTTTATCCTTTCACTGGTGATCTGTGTTTTTTCAGCGGGACTTTACAGGATTTATCTGAATATTTCCCGTCGGGAAAAATATTCTTTTGGTGATCTTCTGTACTTTTTCAGCCATCAGCCGGATCATGTGATCGTGGCATCATTCGTGCTGGCACTGATCAATCTGGTGACTTCACTTCCTATGGCGTGGTTTTCGTATACTACGGATATGGGAAGTACAGCAGATGCTCAGATGAACTGGGCGGTGAATTATCTGCTGTTTACGCTGCTGGGATTTTTGCTGAATCTTCTGATAGCGATGCCGTTTGCCATGACTTATTATATTCTGGCGGATAATCCGGAAATGAAGGGCGGACAGGCTCTGAAAGCCAGTGCGAAGCTTATGAAAGGGCATTTATGGGAGTACCTGAAGATGCTGCTCAGCTTTGTGCCATGGATCATTTTTTCCATGTTTACACTTTATCTTGCGCTTATCTGGCTGGTACCTTATATAGAGACCTGCATGGCGGTTTTCTATCGGAATATATCCGGGGAGTTCGATGAACCCCCAATACCCCCGATAACACCGATTCCGCAGTTCCTGGATGAAACCGAGGCGTAGATGAATGTCTCTCGACGGGAGGGCATGTATGCGACGATGTTGGAAAGTGAAAGTCTGAGCCGATTTTTGAGGGTGAGGGTGAGCCGTCAGAGTGATCACTCCCTCAGCCGGACAGAAGGCGGTCTGCATAGCAGACCTGTTCCTGGAACTGAATGTAGAAAAAGGAAGTTTTTCTCCGTATATTCAATAAACAGGAAACAGGTCTGCCGCGTAGGCCGCTTTTCCGTACCCATACGTAAAAAATGTCCCAATTGAGAAATGAAGAATTGGGCTAATAATATACGGTCCAAAAAAATCGGCTCAACCTGTCATTTCCAAAACAGAAGCATACAGGATCAAGCCGATAAATTTACACTAATCAAAACGCATCACAGCGGCGTGGCCAGAAAGGAGGGGTGTGGGGAGGAAAAACGGCCTTCGCAACTATGAGTGCCTTTCCTCCCCACGGTTTTCCCCACTTTCACAAAGTAAAACTAATAAATCCAAAAAGTAAAACATACAAAACTAAGGATTCAAAGGAACTCTCCCCAGAACTTCCTTTACCAACACACCTATGGCAACCCCGGCGAGCACACCTGCAACAAGCAGTGCCGGTGCATACACCATCAGACTGGTGTTGCTGACCACGATCATAGCAACGATCAGCTGCCCGATATTATGGGTAACGCCTCCGGCAACACTGATTCCGATCAGGCTGAACTCCGAATGCTTTTTCAGAAAATTCATCACAGTCAGGCTGAGTGCTGCTCCGGCAAGACTATATACAATACTGAACAGGTTTCCAAACATAAACCCAATTACAAGTATGCGGACAACCGATACAAGTGCAGCTTCCCGCCAGGAATACCGATCCAGTATAAAAAGTACCGCCAGGTTAGCCAGTCCTATTTTTACACCGGGAATTCCGGCGAAGACGGGGATCAGTGATTCCACATATCCAAATATAATGGCAACCGCAGCAAACAATCCAAGATAAGCTGTTTTTCGTTTCATAATCTTATGTCACTGCATCGATCTTCGGTGAATCATCAGATTCAGAAGGCTCAGCAGAATCCTTTCCTTCTATTACAACTTTATTCGGCAGGCAGATAATAGACCCGCCGTGTTCGTCAACTGCCTTCTGTTTCATACAGTAATGATCCGGGCAGGTGGCTTCGATCATGGTGACTTTTCCATCTTTGATCTCACAGACATTGGTATCTCCGATATGGATCACCTGATCCTTGCTCAGTGAGTATGTCCCGAATTCTTTTCCATCAACAGTAATGCGGATCGTATTATGGGAACGCTGTCCCGAAATTCGGAAACCAAGCCACAGAATCCCGGCGATCACCAGTATGGACGCAATAAAAATCGTTTCTTTTTTCTTCAAAATAAATCTCCATTTCTATCACAGATTCGTAAAAATAATATCATACTCCCATTCAAAAGGCAAACACAAGTTAAATGTATCTAACTATAAAAATCTTATTCGCTTCATGACCAGAAAAATTGAAATCATTCATTCAGGCAGATAGAATCCAAAATAAAAAAAAGTTATAACGTACTAACAAAAAGTATGGACAAGGAAAAAAATAGATGCTATAATACCTACCTGTAAGTTAGAAGCGTCTAATTTATAAAATAAGATTAAATAGAACTAAGTTAAATATGAAAGTAAATAATATATAACTTTTCGTGTTCCCCCGAAACTAAGGAATCTATAGTCATTTCCGAGAGTGCCATATCTGGCATTTATAATGTGATTGAAATAAAGGATATTTGCTTGATGGATTATTTTACTTGAAACGTTATAAATAAAAACAAGGGAGAAAAGAGATGAAAAACCAGAATTTTTACATGAGAGTGATCTCCGTTCTTCTGGTGATAATGGCTGTGCTTTTTTACAACAGCAGTATGAAGGCTGAGGAGAATGAGAAAGAGATCACAGCTCTGACCGATAAAGTGGACACTCTTCAGAATCAGCAGAGTGAGCTTTTAAGTGCACTGGAGACAATCTACACCAGCCGGGTTCAGAATCAGACAGCATCCGCAGCAGATACTGCGGCAGACAGTGATACAACAGACAGTGCATCAGCAGACAGCAGTGAAGCAGACGACATAACAACAGATTCTGATTACGTATATAAAGATGGTACCTACACAGGTGAAGCTGAGGGATACGGCGGAACGATCCAGGTTGAGGTGACACTGGCCGGTGATGAGATCACATCCATCAATGTAGTCAGCGCACCCGGCGAGGACAGCGCATATCTTTCACAGGCAGAAAGCGTGATCAATTCCGTTATCAGTGCTCAGAGCACAGATGTGGACACTGTATCCGGTGCAACTTTCAGTTCAACAGGAATCCTGAATGCTGTTGATGAAGCACTTGGAAAGGCGGAAAACGAATGAAAAAAAGACAGCGGGATATAAGGCTGATACGTGCAGGGATTCAGCTGGCGTTTTTCATAGTGGCCCCGTCTCTGTTTTCCACAGCCTTTGCAGGAATCAAATCGATTTTTCTCGCCATTGCAGCCGGACAGCCGGCGGAGTGGAATTCTTTTCTGACCGTAACAGCAGTACTTCTGATCTTTACATGCTTTTTCGGAAGACATTTCTGCGGATATGCCTGTGCATTCGGATCTTTTGGCGATGTCATGTATGAAGGCTTTTCCTGGATCTGGACGAAATGTTTTCATAAAAAAAAGAAACCAGCCCTTTCTGAAAAAATGGTTCACAGACTTCAGAAAGTGAAATATATCGTACTGGCCCTGATCCTGCTTTCCTGCCTCACAGGCGTATACGGAAAGCTTACAGGAACCAGCCCGTGGGATGTTTTTTCCATGCTTACAGCCGAAAGGCTTCCAAACAGTACATATCTGGTGGGAATCATCCTTTTGCTTCTGATCATGGTGGGAATGTGCACACAGGAGCGTTTTTTCTGCCAGTTTCTCTGTCCGATGGGAGCGGCTTTTGCACTGATGCCGATCCTGCCCGGAGCACTTTTTAAGAGAAATCGCGAGAAATGTCCTCCGAAATGCGGACTTTGCAAAAAAAGATGCCCTGCACATCTGGACATTGACGGTGACACAGCAATGTCCGGCGAATGTCTTTGCTGTCATGCCTGTGCGGCAACATGCCCCAGAAAAAACATTCACATAGGAACAACAACAGAGGAAAAATAATCTATGAAATATCATGCTCTGAAAAAGAAAGCTTTTCTGGCAGCAGCAGTATTTACGGGAACAACAATGGTGATTCCATCCATGTGCCTGGCTGCATCAGATAAAGATATACAGACATATACAGATACAGATTTTGCCATGGATACTGTGGTATCTGAAACACTTTATACCACAGGAGACGATATAAACAGTAAGCTGACATCCGTGCTGACAGATGTGGAAACGAACCTTCTTTCCTGGACGAATGAGGATTCACAGATCTACAAGGTGAACGCATCTGACGGAAAAGATACGGAGATCTCAGGGGAACTTTCAGGTTATCTGGAGAGGATACTCAAAATTTCCAGAGACTCTGACGGAGCTTTTGATCCGACGATCGGGAAGCTGATCCGGCTGTGGGATATTGGCGGGGAAGATCAGAGGATTCCGGGTGAGGATGAGATCAGGAATGTTCTGAAGGATTCCGGCTACGAAAAAGTTTCGCTGGCAGGAAATAACATCAGTATGGATGAAGGATGTTCCCTTGATCTTGGCGCAGCCGGAAAAGGTATCGGATGTGACTCTGTTCTGGAATATCTGAAAAATCAGAAGGATGTAACAGCAGCACTTATGAATCTTGGAGGAAGCAGTGTCATGACTTACGGAAGCAAACCGGACGGTTCTTCCTGGAATGTGGCAGTGACAGATCCGCGGGCTGAAAATGACGATGAGTATCTTGGGGTGGTTGCCTTAAACGGCACAGAGTTTCTTTCCACATCAGGAGATTATGAGAAATATTTTATCGAAGATGGTGTGAGATATCACCACATTATGGATCCGTCCACCGGATATCCGGCAAAAAGCGGAGTAACCGGAGTGACCGTTGTATGCGATACAGGACTGGAAGCAGATGCACTTTCCACAGCATGCTTTGTATTAGGTGTGGAAAAAGGCTCCGAATTGTTGAAAAAGTACAGCGCAGACGGACTTTTTGTGGATGAAGACCATCATGTGTACCTCACCGATGGAATGAAGGAGCGATTCAGCCTTCTTCAGGATATCTACAGCGTGGAGGATATCACAGAATAAAAGAGATAGTAAAGCCTGTAACAATTTCCGAAATTTCGGAATCAGATTCCGGACCGAAAACAGGGCGAGGCGGGATTGTTATGGAAGGTTTTCTATAAATATTTCATATTTTTAGGAGGAATAAGTAATGCAGAAGTGGAATCTACTGAAAAAAACAGCTCCATGCATCCTGAGTCTTGCAGTGGCAGCAACAAGTTTCCCGACAGCTGTAATGGCAACAGATTTTGATACGGCAGTCGTTTCCGAAGCAGAAGCTCAGGAAGCAGATGTTGAGGACTTTGGCGCAGAAGAGGTTGAAGCTGCTGAGGATACAACAGAAGAGATGACAGAGGATATTCAGCAGGACGAAGCAGCTGATGATCTTGAAATCCAGGAAGATGCTGTAGCTGAGGAAGCAGATCCTGTTTCCGATGGAGAAGATGAGTTTTCAGCAGGCGATGATACAGAGGAAGCTTTCTCTGATGAGAGCCAGCTGAAAGGTGAGTATCAGTATGTATATGCAGGACTTACATGGGGTGAGTACTGGGCTGCTGAAGGCGTTTATAATGCAGGAAACACAAGCTCCAGTGATGAGCTTGACCTTAAAGGTGAGGCTGATAAAGGTGCTTTTGATACAGTAACAAGAGCAACTGCTAATCACGGACTTCACAGAGGAAGTTATCAGACAGAGGCAACTATTATTGCAACAGACGGAACAAAATTTGCTGTTTCCTACTGGAAAGATAATCAGACTATCGTTCTCACAGATGGTTCTGAGGCTACATGGAACAGAGGATTTCTCACAAAAGACGGAAAAGAATATGAGATGGATCATTATGAAGTATATGGTCTGAAATATGTTCCGGTAGCAGTTAAAACTGCAGATTATGCAGACTTCTGCAAGAAGTATAATGTTGTAAACGCTGGTGAGACAATTTCCGGTGGATACGGCGAGATGAATCTTCAGTCCTATGTTGGTCTTATAGCTGATGTAACTGCTGATACCAATGGTCTGAAATATGCTGAGAAGAATGGCGACAGTTTTACATTTACAGCAAGAAAATCCAATGGAACAACATCTGGTATCAAAGGTCAGGCTCTGAAAACAGCTACAGATGTTGAGCCGACAGTAAAGACCGCAGATGGAAGCTATGGTGAATTTCTTCGTGTAGATATCAACGGAAATTATGGAGATCTTGGTGCAAACATGCAGGCTGTACGCTGGGATTACTATGGAGATGATTCCACATACACAACAAAACCTCTTGCTTCTTACGGAACTAAGTTTGCAGCAGATAACTGGATGCACAAAAAAATGGGAATCCAGCTTGGCCTTACAAAATCTGCACGTTGCAAACTTCCAGGAGGAACAGACGGAACAGGTTACTGGAAACTGACTGTATACGCACTTGGATACAATGATTATACATATAAATTCCAGGCAACAGCAGAGAATATTGTAGAGCCACAGGTAGAGCCGACAGACTTTACAGATCTCAAAGCTGAGGTTGAGACTGCAAAAGCACTGAAACAGGCAGATTACACTGTTGCAACCTGGAAATCTTTTGCAGGTGAGCTTGCTGAGGCAGAGGAAGTTATTGCAAAGACAGATGCAAGCCAGGCAGAGGTTAACGAAGCACTTTCACATCTTCAGGCAGCAGAGAAAGAACTTGTCAAAGTAACTGCAGCTTTGGATAAAAAGACAGCAGCTGTATACACAGGAAAGACTGTAACCCTGAAAGCAACAAGCAACGATAAAGATGCAAAAGCAACATTTACAAGCAGCAATACAAAAGTAGCAACAGTAAGCAGCACAGGTGTTGTAAAAGGTGTGAAAGCCGGAACAGCAACAATCACAGCTTCTTATGGAAATGCAAAAGCTACATGCAAGGTAACAGTAAAAGCTTCTACAATTAAATTTGCTAAAAAGACAGCAACTGTATACACAGGAAAAACTGTAACAGTAAAAGCAACAGCAACCCCATCTGCAACAATTAAATACACATCCAGCAATACAAAAGTAGCAACAGTAAACAGCAAGACAGGTGCTGTAAAAGGTTTGAAAGCCGGAACAGTAACAATCACAGCAACAAGCGGAAAACTGAAAGCAACATACAAGCTGACAGTTAAGAACCCGACATTCAGCCTTACAAAATCTTTCGCAACAATCAAAAAAGGCAAAACAACAACAATCAAATCCAAAGCAGCACCAGCCGGAAAAGTTACATACACAAGCAGCAACAGGAAAGTAGCAACTGTAACAAGCAAAGGTGTTGTTAAGGGAATTAAAAAAGGTAAAGCAACAATCACAGTTAAATGCAACGGCATTACAAAGAAATTTGTGGTAACTGTTAAGTAAATACCTGGTAAGTACCTCTGCCGCAGAGCATTTTATGTATCTGCGGCAGAAGTCTGCCTATCGGCACGGAAATAAATGCCTGGCAGAAGCCGCATAAGAGGGGAGAAAGCATTCATGGAAAAAGATCTGAAAGAAAAAAAGCCATCTGAAAATAATGACCCGAAGATACCCTGGCCAAAACTGATCCCTGCTGCAGCTGTGATCGCGGCACTTGCATTTTCAGGCATCAAGGCTCAGGGCTCTGATGAAAACACAGAAACTCTTCAGAAGTCAGATACGACCGTAATGTCTGCTTCTGAGCTGGAAAAATATCTTGGCTATGAGGAAGAAGATAATTCAGTTTCCGAAACCGGTACAGCAGCAGATAAGAAAAGCACATCCAATAAAAGTATTTCAAAAAAGACTTCAAAAAAATCTGCAAAAAAAACAGCTGCAAAAAAGAGCTCCGGAAAAAGAACTGTATCTGAATCTGCAAAAAGCAATGCCGGCGCAGCAGGACAGGGTTCCACTCAGACACCAGTGGCCAATGTTCCGGCAGGCGGCTATAAAGACGGAACATACGAAGGATCAGGAACCGGATTCGGCGGTACGATCACTGTACGCGTGACAATAAGCGGCGGAAAGATCGCAGCTATTGATATTTTGGACGCTTCCGGAGAAACCGGATCGTATTTTGCGTCAGCGAAAGGTGTTATCAGCAAAATGATCGCCGGAAACACACCGAATGTAGATGCGGTCAGCGGAGCAACCTATTCTTCCAACGGAATCATCCAGGCAGTCCAGAATGCTTTATCCCAGGCAGCAGCAGATGGAAGCACAAGTCAGCCAACCCCTTCACCGACACCGACTTCCACACCAACGCCAACTCCGACAAAAAAGCCGAAGCCGACCAAAAAACCTGATCCGAATAGTCCGAGCCAGTACCTGAACGGAACTTATAAAGCGTCTGCAAAAGGTTACAGCGGAGATGTAAAAGTAACTATCACTATCAAAAATGACGTGATCACATCTGTAAAACAGGAGAATACAGATACTCCGATATTTTTTGAAAAAGCGTGGAGTGCTCTGAAAGAGCAGATCGTAGGCTCAGATTCCGTGGATGATATTGACACAGTCAGCGGAGCAACTTATTCTTCAAAGGGAATTCTGGAAGCTGTAAAAAAAGCCCTGAAGGAAGCGAAAAATCCAGAATATGGAAAAAAAGTGACCCCGACTCCAACGAAGAAGCCAACTCCGAAACCAACTGCAACACCGAAACCGACAGCAACGCCTGAGCCAACTGCCACACCGGAACCAACGGCAGTGCCTGATGATCCAAACACAACACCTGTTCCGGATGATCCCAATGTAACGCCGGAGCCGACCGAAGCACCTGAGCCAACCCCTGCAGGCCTGTACAGAGACGGAACATATGAAGCAGCTGCTTTCGGATATGGCGGAAAAACAAGACTGACAGTGACTATCAGCGGAGGTCAGATCGTGTCCATCACACAGACCAACAACGATACGCCGGAATTTTTTGATCCGGCATGGGAAACTATCTATGCCCAGATCATGGCGAATCAGTCAGCAGACGGAATTGATACAGTCAGCGGCGCAACCTTCTCCTCAGAGGGAATCATCGGAGCAGCACAGAAAGCATTAAACCAGGCGAAAAACTGATTTTAACCGAATCAAGTAAGTCCCCTGCTTCAATTGCGAGGAGCAATAAGCAGTGGGTGGGACTTACTTGTATCAGGAGGGGTACAAGCCCCTCCTGATAAACTGCGGAGCAGTTATTCGGTTATGAGCAAGTAGCGAAAGCGGATTGCGAATATCCGATTGACTAAAAGAAATCCCTGAATTTCAGAAAAAAATATTCTGGAATTCAGGGGTTTTTCCGTATTAGAAAAAAATTTAACCGAATCAGGGAAGTTTTCAGCAGGATTGCAAATATCCGTTCAAGAGGTTATTTCGATAAAAAAATAACATGGAAATATACAGAATAATATAAAAAACGTCAGAATATACATTGAAAATAATTGGAAAATATCGCGAATTAATGGCGCGTAACTTAAGAAGTATAGTTATAATTTTATTGCACGGATCTTGATTTTATGATATGTTTTAGTGGATGCACTTATAATTGTTATTTATATGACAAACAACGCTGAAAGGAGAATAACATGAGTAGTAAAATTACGATCATCGGAGCAGGAAGTGTAGGAGCAACCATCGCTTACACATTATCACAGAGGAGCATTGCCTCAGAAATCGTACTGATCGATATCAACAAGCAGAAGGCAGAAGGAGAGGTCATGGATATTGAACAGGGAACCAGTTTCCGTGAACCGATCTCCATTGTGGCAGGAGATTATCCGGATGCTGCGGACTCAGATATTGTAATCATCACTTCCGGTATTGCCAGAAAACCAGGACAGACACGAATTGAACTGACACAGACTAACGTTAATATTATGAAGAGCATAACTCCGGAGATCGTAAAAGTGGCTCCTAAAGCACTTTATATTATCGTAAGCAATCCGTGTGATATTATGACATACGCTTTTGCGAAGCTTTCCGGACTTCCGGAGAGCCAGATCTTAGGCTCCGGTACAGCTCTGGATACTGCACGTCTCCGCTGCAGACTTTCCAGGCATTATGGAGTTTCTGAGAAAAATATCCACGCTTATGTATTTGGCGAGCATGGAGATACTTCTTTTGTACCATGGTCAAGAGCATTTGTGGCAGGTGCAACTCTGGATGAATTTGATAAGATCGCTCATGAGGATCAGAAGGATATGCCGCCACTTGACAAGGAAGAGGTTCTGGAGTATGTTCATACTTCAGGGTCAACTGTTATTGCCAAAAAAGGTGCAACTTTTTATGCAGTAGCAGTATCTGTGTGCAGACTTTGCTCGCTTCTTCTTGCAGCATCTGATACAATTGTCAGTGTGTCAACTATGCTTCACGGAGAGTACGGCATTGAGGATGTATGTCTTAGTACAATGGCATCTATCGGACCGGAAGGTGTGAAGAGTATCGTACGCGTTCCTCTTACTGAAGAGGAGACTGAGAAACTTCATGCAAGTGCCAATGCACTGAAAAACGTGATCGCACAGATTGACCTTTAATAAATGTCTGAAGCTGTGTAAAAAGGGGAATGCAGCCCAAGACAAATCTGTAACAACGGGAGAAAGATAAAAATGGATATTATTCAGGTAATTACCAG
>ERZ779890.2665-NODE-2665-length-16708-cov-38.602294_pt1 | contig 16708 bp, 15 predicted proteins | sample MGYA00511553_ERZ779890 | MGnify/ENA primary metagenome ERZ779890 (study PRJEB29588, sample SAMEA2152064) | human gut metagenome | biome: human gut; feature: human-associated habitat; material: faeces | place: Denmark | collected 2008/2010 ... | reverse complement strand
ATCTTGGTACCTTTCTTTTCCATTAGAGTGATTTACCTCCTCAAGTTTTGGTTCTCTTATATTACTCGCCAATAGCACATTTTGTCAAGTTCTTAGCGATACTTTCCATTATTTTAACAAATTGTGAACTCGTCTTTTTACCTTTTTCACAAAGATTTGGCGTGATTTGCCGGAAGTCCTTGAGGAGCAAAAAAATCCCGGGCCGGAGCGTCTGCCCCGGCTCGGGATATACCGTTTATATCAGGAACAAGTACCGTTTATACGAAGAAGAACTCCTTGATCTGGCCGTACAGCACCAGCAGCATGCAAAGAGGCGTGATGTATTTGATGCAGAGTTTGAACCAGCCGTAGGCCCCGAAGGACTGCCCCTCCCGGGTAGCCTCGGCATGGACCACCTCCGGGCCGATCTCCCAGCCGTACATGATGCTCATCAGCAGCGCGCCCAGAGGCATCAGGATGCCCTCGGCGATGCAGTCGAAGAAGTCCAGCCAGTCGGCACTCCAGGTGGGGAGCTTTTCCATGGTGCCGCGCATGCCCAGGATATCAGCGGGAGAGATGCCGGCGTTGCCCAGGGAGTCCAGGCACACGATGACGCACAGGATACCGGCGGCAATACCGGCCAGCACGGAGTAAGGCTTCCGCTTGTCGCCCTTGCCCCGGTCCCGGGCCCGGTCCACATAGTGGGCCACCACGGCCTCCAGCAGGGAGATGGAGGAGGAGACGGCGGCAAATACCACCAGCAGATAAAACAGAATGCCGAAAACGGGACCTGCGCCGCCCATGCGGTCGAACACGTTCTGCATGGTGACGAACAGCAGGGAGGGGCCGCCCAGATTGCCGGCGGGATCCAGAGCGAAGCGGCCGGGAATGACGCACAGGCCGGCCATCAGAGCCACCAGCGTGTCCATGACCACGATGATGATGGCGTTTTTCTGCAGGTTCTCCTTCTTATCCAGATAGGAGCCGTAGGTGATCATAGCCGCCATGCCCAGGGACAGGGAGAAGAACATCTGGCCGCCTGCTGTGGATACTACAGAGAAGAAGTTAGGCGCTTCCTTGATGACGCCGTTGGCCAGAGCCCAGCCGGGGACAAACATATACTTCAGACCCTCTGACGCGCCCTCCAGGGTGCAGGAGCGGATGATGCAGATCACCAGCATTACGAACAGGGCAGGCATGCCCACGGAGCAGACCTTTTCGATGCCGCCGCCGACGCCGCCCATCACGATGACCATGGTGATGGCCACGAAGATCAGACCGTAGATCACGCACTCGCCCTAGTTGGCCATCAGGGCGTCAAACACGCCTGCGCCGTCCAGGGTGCCGGTGCCGAAGCCGGCATGGAACAGATTGCCCACGTTCAGGGTGACATACTTCAGGCAGTAGCCGCCCAGGGCGCAGTAGAAGCCCAGAATCAGGAAGGCAGACAGCACGCCCAGCCAGCCCAGCCACTTGAACTTCCTGGACAGAATTTTGTATGCGCCGATGGCGCCCCGGCCGGTCTTGCGGCCCAGGGCCAGCTCGCCCATCATAACGATGAAGCCGCAGCACGCAGCCAGGATCAGATAGATGATCAGGAACGTGAAGCCGCCGTTGGCACCCATCTTGTTGGGAAAGCCCCAGATGTTGCCCAGGCCGACGGCTGAGCCGATGGCCGCCATGAGGAATCCGAAATTGGATCCAAAGCCTTTTCTTTCTTCCATTGTTTTCTCTCCTTACTCATATGGATGTCCCCCTTATGTCCGGTAAAGGGGACTATGGTCACTTTACCATGTGTGTTTTCCCCTGTAAAGCGATACAGTCTCTCCTTAACGCCGTATTGTCGCGCATCACGCTTTCTTTAATCGATTTCTTACGCCTCCCCCCTCCTCTCCGGGTCGTTCTGTTTCGCAGCAGGCAATTTTACAGTCCCATTTTATGCGGCTTTTTGTGAATTATGTCACAAAAGAAAGCCGCATTCCGTCGGACCTATGGACATTCATACGGCGCGGCAAGGCGTTTATACAAAATGACCAGCAGCTTTCCGGTCCGAATTGGTTTGCGGGGGAAATATTTTCACGAGAAGAAAAAATCACCGCTATGCCGTCCTCTCCGGCACCAATCCGCCGCATTTTACGCAGACTTTACAAAACGCGTCTTTTCCCCTTTACATCCGCTCCGTATGCTATGAGCTGTACCAAGGAAATCCCAAAACGTGAATCGAAAGGAGATTCTGAAAAAATGAAAAAGTTTCTTTCCATCGCCCTGTGCGCCGTTATGGTGCTGGGCATCCTGGCCGGCTGCGGCCAGAAGGGCAATGACACCCCTGAGAACAACGACAACAACACCGCTCTCTCCGGCACCGTGTCCACCAACGGTTCCACCTCTATGGACAAGGTCATCGGCGCGCTGAAGGAGCAGTTCACCGCCGACAATTCCGGCGTCACCGTCACCTATGACCCCACCGGCTCCGGCGCAGGCATCGAGGCCGTGAAGAACGGCTCCACCGACATCGGCCTGGCCTCCCGGGCCCTGAAGGACCAGGAGAAGTCCGCCGGCCTGAAGGAGACCACCGTGGCCCTGGACGGCATCGCCATCATCGTCAACGCCGACAGCAAGGTCGCGGACCTGACCGTTCAGCAGATCGCCGACATCTTCACCGGCAAGATCACCGACTGGAGCGAAGTGGGCGGCGACCCCGGCGCCATCTCCTGCATCGGCCGTGAGTCCGGCAGCGGCACCCGGGACGGCTTTGAGTCCATCACCGACACCAAGGACTCCTGCAAGCTGGACCAGGAGCTGACCTCCACCGGCGGCGTCATTGAGGCTGTTGCCGGCAACCCCAACGCCATTGGCTATGCCTCCCTGTCCGCCGTGGAAGGCAAGGCCACCGTCAAGGCTCTGACTGTGAACGGTGTGGCCTGCACCGAAGCCACCGTCCTGGATGGCAGCTACCAGATCCAGCGCCCCTTCGTGCTGGTGACCAAGGAAGGCGTTACTCTCTCCGCCGCTGCCCAGGCTTTCTTTGACTTCGCCACCTCTGCCGCCGCTTCCGACCTCATCAAGAACGCCGGTGCGGTGCCCGTGGCCAAGTAACCACCCCGGGAAACCTCCCCTGACCCGAATCCCGGGCCAGGGGCATTTCCCGTTCCGGACAAGAAAGGAACCGACTATGCGTTCAAAGAATACAGGGGCCCGTAAGGCCCTGGAAAATGTGATCCATCTGATCTTCCTGCTGTGCGGCATCGTGGCCGTGGGCTTTGTGCTGGTCATCAGCGTGTACCTGATCCTCTCGGGCCTGCCCGCCATCCGCCAGATCGGCCTGTTCAGGTTTCTGTTCGGCCAGGTCTGGGACCCCACCAACACCACCACCGGCGCGGAATACGGCATCCTGCCCTTTATCCTCACCTCTGTTTACGGCACCGCCGGGGCCATGATCATCGGCGTGCCCATCGGCCTGATGACGGCCATCTTCCTCTCCAAGCTGGCCCCGGCCCCGGTGGCCGCCGTGATCCGCACCGCCGTGCAGCTGCTGGCGGGTATCCCGTCGGTGGTATACGGCCTGGTGGGCATGATCGTGCTGGTGCCGCTGATCCGCACCACCTTCTCCCTGGGGTCCGGCGCCTGTCTGCTGGCGGCCATCCTGGTGCTGTCCATTATGGTGCTGCCCTCCATCATCAACGTGTCGGAGACGGCCCTGCGGGCGGTGCCCCGGGAGTATGAGGAGGCCAGCCTGGCCCTGGGGGCCACCGCCGCCGAAACGTATTTCCGCGTCAGCCTTCACGCCGCCCGCAGCGGCGTGGCCACCGCCGTGGTGCTGGGCGTGGGCCGGGCCATCGGCGAGGCCATGGCCATCATCATGGTGGCAGGCAATGTGGCCAATATGCCGGGGCTGTTCCGGTCCGTCCGGTTCCTCACCACCGGCATCATCTCCGGCATGTCCTATGCCCCGGTGGGCAGCCTGTATCAGCAGGCCCTGTTCTCCATCGGCCTGGTGCTGTTTCTGTTCATTATGCTCATCAACGTATTTCTCAACGTGTTCATCAAAAAAAGGAAGGAGGACTGACCCATGGAGGAAAAGCTGTCGCCCCGCCGCCGTCTGTATGACCGGGGCATGCGGGGCCTGGTATGGCTGTGCGCGGGGCTGACCTGCGCCCTGCTGCTGTTTCTCATCGGCTATATCTTCTATCGCGGAGTGCCGGGCATCACCTGGTCCCTGCTGACCAGCCAGACCAGCTATATCAAGAACACCGTGGGCATCCTGCCCAACATTCTGGATACCCTGTATATCATCGTGGTGGCCATGGTCATCGTCCTGCCCCTGGGAGTGGGGGCCGCCATTTACCTGACGGAATACGCGTCCAACCGCCGCCTGGTATCCGTTATCGAGTTCGCCACCGAGACCCTGACGGGCATCCCCTCCATCATCTTCGGCCTGGTGGGCATGCTGCTGTTCGTCCAGCGGATGAACCTTCAGGCAGGCATCCTGGCCGGCGGCCTGACCCTGGTGGTGATGATCCTGCCCACCATCGTCCGCACCACCCAGGAGAGCCTGAAAACCGTGCCCCAGTCCTATCGGGAGGGGGCCCTGGGCCTGGGAGCCGGGAAATGGCACATGATCCGCACGGTGGTGCTGCCCGGAGCCGTGGACGGCATCGTCACCGGCTGCATCCTGGCTGTGGGCCGCATTGTGGGCGAAAGCGCCGCCCTGCTGTATACGGCGGGCTTCGGCCTGGAGCTGGTGGGCTTTGTCAAGGCTCTGCACACCTCCTCCGCCACCCTGACCGTGGCCCTGTACGTTTATGCCACCGAGGGCGGCGAGACGGCCCTGGCCTTCTCCATCGCCGCCATTCTGATGGTGCTGACCCTGCTGATCAACCTGTCCGCCTCCCTGGTGGGGCGGAAGCTGCGAAAGAAATGAGGCATTGCTATGGAACCCATTCTTGAGGCCAAGAGCCTGAATCTGTGGTACGGGCAGAATCACGCCCTCCACGACGTATCCGTCGCCATCCCGGAGCGGCAGATCACCGCCTTTATCGGTCCCTCCGGCTGCGGCAAATCCACGTTCCTGCGGACTCTGAACCGCATGAACGACCTGATCCCCTCCGTGAAGATCCAGGGACAGGTGGACTTCCACGGAAAGAACATCTATGACGCCGGGGTGGACCCCACCCTGCTGCGCAAGCGCATCGGCATGGTGTTTCAGAAGGCCAACCCCTTCCCCATGAGCATTTATGACAACGTGGCCTATGGGCCCCGGACCCACGGCGTCCGCAGCCACGCCAAGCTGGACGACATTGTGGAGCGCTCCCTGCGCTCTGCCGCCATCTGGGACGAGGTGAAGGACCGGCTGAAGAAAAGCGCCATGGGCCTGTCCGGCGGCCAGCAGCAGCGCCTGTGCATCGCCCGGGCCCTGGCCGTGGAGCCGGAGGTGCTGCTGATGGACGAGGCCACCAGCGCCCTGGACCCCATCTCCACCTCCAAGATCGAGGACCTGGCCCTGGAGCTGAAGGAGCATTACACCGTGGTCATGGTCACCCACAACATGCAGCAGGCGGCCCGCATTTCCGACAATACGGCCTTTTTCCTGCTGGGTGAGCTGGTGGAGTTCGGCAAAACGGAGCAGCTGTTCTCCGACCCCACCGACAAGCGCACCGAGGACTACATCACCGGGAGGTTCGGATAATGAGAAGACAGTTTGACCAGCAGCTGGCGCTGCTGAACCGGGAGCTCATCGAGATGGGCGCCCTGTGCGAGGAGGTCATCGCCCTGGCCGCCAAGGCCCTGACGGAGGGAGACCCCGCCCTGGCCGCCCAGGTGGGCCCCCTGGACACGGAGATCGACCAGAAGGAGCGCACCATCGAGTCGCTGTGCCTGAAGCTGCTTTTGCAGCAGCAGCCGGTGGCCCGGGACCTGCGCCAGATCTCCGCCGCCCTGAAAATGATCACCGACATGGAGCGCATCGGCGACCAGGCCCAGGACATCGCCGAGATCGTCACCTTCCTGAAGGGCCGCACCGCCGAGCATGACGACATTCTCTGCCAGATGGCCCGGGCCACCATCTCTATGGTGACAGAAAGTGTTGACGCATACGTAAAACATGATACAATAAAGGCAGAGGGCGTTCTGGCTGCCGACGACACCGTGGACGCCTATTTCCGCCAGGTGAAGCAGGCCCTGATCTCCCGCATCGCCGCCGACCCCGGCGACGGGGAGTATGCCCTGGACCTGCTGATGATCGCCAAGTATTTCGAGCGCATCGGCGACCACGCCACCAACATCGCCGAGTGGGTGATTTTTTCCATCACCGGCCAGCACAAGGAGGGATAACCCATGATCTGGTGCGTAGAGGACGACGCCAGTATCCTTGATATTGAGGTATACACCCTGCGCTCCACCGGGTTCCAGGCCCAGGGCTTTGCCGACGGCGGGGCCTTCTGGTCCGCGCTGGAGTCGGCCCGGGAGCTGCCGGAGCTGGTGGTGCTGGATGTGATGCTGCCCGGTGTGGACGGTGTGGAGCTGCTGCGCCGTATGCGGGCCGCCCCTGCTACCCGTTCCATCCCCGTTGTCATGGCCACCGCCAAGGGCGCGGAATATGACAAGATCCAGGCCCTGGACCTGGGCGCGGACTACTATCTCACCAAGCCCTTCGGGGTCATGGAGCTGGTGTCCTGCGTCAAGGCCGTGCTGCGCCGGTGCGCCCGGCCCAGCCACGTGCTGCACCTGTCCGGCCTGACCCTGGACCAGGACGCCCACACCGTCTCCTGCGACGGGCAGCGGGTGCTCCTGACCTATAAGGAATACGAGCTGCTGCGGCTGTTTTTGTCCCATCCCGGCATGGCCTTCACCCGGGACCAGCTGATGGCCCAGGTGTGGGGCACCGACTATTACGGCGAGACCCGCACCGTGGATATGCACATCCGCACGCTGCGCCAGAAGCTGGGCCCCTACGGCAGTCTGATCCAGACCGTCCGCAATGTGGGCTACCGGCTGGAGGAACAAGGATGACCAAGAAAATTTTCCGTTCGTTTATGCTGTCCGCCGTGGCCGTGCTGCTGGCGGGGGTGGTCATCGTCATGACCTGCCTGTACAGCTATTTTGCCTCCGTGCAGGAGTCCCAGCTCCAGGATCAGCTGCAATTGGCAGCCGCCGCCGTGGAGACGGAAGGCACGGATTACCTGAATAAGCTGAATAAGCTGAAGGCGGACCGCTACCGCCTGACCTGGATCGCCGCCGACGGCTCGGTGCTGTGCGACACCAAGCGCGACGCCGAAAGCCTGGAGAACCACGGCGACCGCCTGGAGGTCCGGGAGGCCCTGCGCACCGGCTCCGGCAGCTCCACCCGCTATTCCAGCACCCTGCTGGAAAAGACCAGCTACTATGCTCAGCGTATGCCGGACGGCTCGGTGCTGCGCATTTCCGTCAGCCGGGCTACCGTGGGCATGCTGGTGCTGGGAATGCTGCCGGCCATTCTGCTGGCCGCCGCCGCAGCCCTGGTGCTGTCGGGCCTTCTGGCGGGCCGTCTGTCCCGCCGGATCACCGCCCCTCTGAATGCCCTGGATCTGGAGCACCCTCTGGAAAACGACACCTATGAGGAGCTGTCGCCTTTGCTGTGCCGCATCAATGTGCAGCGCCAGCAGATCGACCGACAGCTGACGGACCTGCGCCGCCGGTCCGACGAGTTCCGCCAGATCACCTCCCACATGCAGGAGGGGCTGGTGCTGCTGAACGAAAGCGGCGCGGTGCTCAGCATCAACGCCGCCGCCTGCCGGGTGTTCGGCACCGGCGAGAGCTGCCTGGGCCAGGATTTCCTGACGGTGGACCGCGGCCGCGACGTCAGCGACGCGCTGGCGTCCGCCATGGACGCCGGTCACAGCGAGGTCCGTGTCCAGCGGCTGGGCCGCATTTATCAGTTTGACATCTCCCGCATCCAGTCCGGCCCCGACACTCTGGGGGCGGTGCTGCTGGCCTTTGACATCACCCAGCAGGAGACGGCGGAGCAGAGCCGCCGAGAGTTTACCGCCAACGTATCCCATGAGCTGAAAACGCCCCTTCAGGGCATCATCGGCAGCGCAGAGCTCATTGAGAACGGCCTGGTCAAGCAGGAGGATCTGCCCCGGTTCGTGGGGCACATCCGCCGGGAGGCACAGCGGCTGGTGGCCCTGATCGGCGACATCATCCGCCTGTCCCAGCTGGACGAGGGAGACCCCCTGCCCTGGGAGCGCGTGGACGTCTCGGCGCTGTGCCGGGATATCGCCGCCGATCTGCGGGACAAATCGGAAAAAAGCGGGACGGCCATCACCGTGGAGGGCCCGGAGATCCCGGTGGAGGGCGTGCGCCGTCTGCTGTATGAGACGGTGTATAACCTCTGCGACAATGCCATTCAGTATAACGTCCCCGGCGGCAGCGTCCGGGTCACCGTCACCGACCGGGGAGACAGCGCCGCCATTTCCGTGGCGGATACCGGCATCGGCATTGCGCCGGAGCACCAGAGCCGGGTGTTTGAGCGGTTTTACCGGGTGGATAAGAGCCACTCCAAGGCCTCCGGCGGCACAGGCCTGGGCCTGTCTATCGTGAAGCATGCCGTGGCCTATCACCACGGCACCCTGGACCTGGAGAGCCAGCCCGGCAAGGGCACCACCATTACCGTTACCATTCCCAAGAAAAAGCCCTGAAATAACCACAGCCTGGCCGGAAAGCGCAAACTTTCCGGCCAAGCTAAAAACGCTGTATAAGTGAGGAAATTTTATGCTGCTGACCGCCGATATCGGAAACACCAACATTGTTCTTGCCCTGCTGGACCACGGGGACCGGGTGGTATCCCAGCGCCGCATCCCCTCGGGAGAGGTGCTGCCCCTTGCGGCCTACGAGGACGCCGTGAGGCAGGTGCTGGCGGGCCATGACGCCCCGGAGGGGGCCGTCATCGGCTCGGTGGTGCCCCGGCTGACGGAGGAAGCGGACCGGGCCATCCGAAGCGTTACGGGGCTGGAGGCCCTGGTGGTGGGTCCCACTACCCCGGCGGGGCTGGAGATCGCCATTGAGGAGCCGGAGACCCTGGGGGTGGACCTGCTGGCGGCGGACGCCGCGGCAGCGGCGGAATATCCTCTGCCGGTGGTGGTGTTCGACTTCGGCACCGCCACCACCGTGACGGTGGTGGACCGGCAGCGACGCTATCGGGGCGGCGTGATTCTGGCCGGGGTGAAGCTGAGCCTGCACGCCCTGTTCTCCGGCACGGCCCAGCTGCCGGACATTGCCCTGGAGCCGCCGGGAAAGGTCATCTGCTCCGTTACGGAGGACAGTCTTCAGGCCGGGGCCATTTACGGCGCCGCCGCCATGGCCGACGGCCTGCTGGAGCGCATGGAGGAGGAGCTGGGGCAGCCCTGTACTGCCGTGGCCACCGGGGGCCTGTCCGAGATCATTACCCCCTACTGCCGCCGGAGGATCCTGCACGACGACAGTCTGCTGCTGCGGGGGCTGGCGCTGATCTGGCGGAAAAACTGCGAAAATCGGTAAATTATATCCTATAGGAGGGACCTTATGGACCAGCTGCGAAAGAAAAAAGGCTTTATCTGCGACATGGACGGCGTGATCTATCACGGCAACCGGCTGCTGCCGGGGGTGAAGGAATTTGTGGACTGGCTTTACCGGGAGGAGAAGAACTTCCTGTTTCTGACCAACTCCTCCGAGCGCAGCCCCAAGGAGCTGCAGCAGAAGCTGCGCCGCATGGGGCTGGACGTGGACGAGAGCCGCTTCTATACCAGCGCCCTGGCCACGGCACGGTTCGTCAGCAGTCAGGCCCCCGGGTGCAGCGCCTATGTCATCGGCGGGGCGGGGCTGATCATGGCCCTCCACGACGAGGGCATCACCATGAACGACGTGGACCCGGATTACGTCATCATCGGCGAGGGCAACAGCTATAACTACGAAAACATTCTGCGGGCGGTGCGGCTGGTGCTGAAGGGCGCCAAGCTCATCGGCACCAACAGTGACCTGACCGGCCCCTCGGAGGACGGCATCATTCCCGCCTGCCGGGCCATGATCGCCCCCATCGAAATGGCCACCGGCCAGAACGCCTACTTCGTGGGCAAACCCAACCCCCTGATGATGCGCACGGGGCTGCGCATTCTGGGGGTCCACTCCGAGGACGCGGTGATGATCGGCGACCGGATGGACACGGATATGGTGGCCGGTATCGAGACCGGCCTGGACACGGTGCTGGTGCTCTCCGGCGTTACCCGGCGGGAGGACATTGCCAAATTCCCCTACCGCCCCCGGCTGGTGCTGGACGGCGTGGGGGATATCCCCGGGCCTGCGGCGGAATAACGCCCGGTAAAAATTGAACATTTTCCCGGAAAAGTTTCGTTTTAAGAGAAAAAACAGTTTACATGGATTGACCGACTGTTGTATAATACAATAAAGTCGTTATCCGGCTGTTTTTTCGGAACAATTCAATGCTACAGGAGGAGATTCCCATGTCTTACAGAATTTTGGTCATCAACCCGGGCTCCACGTCCACCAAGATCGGCGTCTATGAGGACGAGACCCTGCTTTTCGACAAGACGCTGCGCCACAGCGCCGAGGAGATCGACAAATTTGATTCCATCCCCGCCCAGAAGGACTGGCGGCGCAAGCTGGTGATGCAGGCCCTGGATGACCAGGGCTTCGACGTTACGACCCTGTCCGCCGTTTCCGGCCGGGGCGGTCTGCTGGCCCCCATCCGCGGCGGCACCTACGCCGTCAGCGACCGGCTGGTCCGCGACTGCACCGTGGGCGTTCAGGGGCAGCATGCCTCCAACCTGGGCGGTCTGCTGGCCCGGGAGATCGGCGACCAGCTGGGCATCCCGTCCTACATTGTGGACCCCGTGGTGGTGGACGAGCTGTCCGACGTGGCCCGCTATGCCGGCCATCCTCTGTTCCATCGCACCAGCATCTTCCACGCCCTGAACCAGAAGGCCGTTGCCAAGCGCTATGCCAAGGAGCACGGCAGGAAGTATGAGGACCTGAACCTTATCGTCTGCCACATGGGCGGCGGCTGCTCCATCGGCGCCCACGTCCACGGCAGCGTGGTGGATACCCAAAACGCTCTGGACGGCGACGGCCCCTTCTCCCCCGAGCGGTCCGGCAGCCTGCCCACCGGTCAGCTGGTGAGCCTGTGCTTCAGCGGCAAGTACACCGCCGGTGAGGTCCGCAAGATGCTGTCCGGTCACGGCGGCCTGGTGGCCTATACCGGCTCCAACGATATGCGCGACCTGCTGAAGGCCGCCCACAACGGCGACAAGGAGATCGCCGGCGCGGTGGACGCCTTCCACTATCAGATCGGCAAGGAGATCGGCGCCATGGCCGTGGTCATGAAGGGCCAGGTGGATCAGATCATCCTCACCGGCGGCATTGCCTACGGCAAGGAGACTGTGGACGCCATCACCGATATGGTGGGCTGGATCGCCCCCATCACCGTGTATCCCGGCGAGGACGAGCTGCTGGCTCTGGCCCAGGGCGCTCTGCGCGTGCTTAACGGCGAGGAGCCTGCCCGGGTGTATTGATGTCCCCGGATCGCCTTGAAAGCGCAAAAATTCCCGGTGCGGTGCACCGGGAATTTTTTTCAGCCTGTCAAAAAAGCCTCGCAGAGTTCGCGGCCCGCAGGCCGCGAATAAGGTTTGATCCATTTTTCGCGGCGGCGTGTACGTCGCGAAAAATACTTTGCGCGGAGAGAGTGTGTTTTCGCGCATTTTATGCGTGAAAACGCGCGGGTCGGAGCGAAAACTCTTTTGTCAAAAAAGGGCGCCGCCCTTTTTTGACAAGCTCCAAAAAATTCCCGGTGCGGTGCACCGGGAATTTTTTTATGAGCAATGTCAGCAGAGCTTTGCGCCGGCGGGAATGGCGTCGTCCAGCAGCAGCAGGTGCAGCTTTTCCTCGCCCTTTTCCTTATGGACGGCAGAGATCAGCATGCCGCAGGAGGGAATGCCCATCATCTTCCGGGGGGGCAGGTTCAGAATGGCCACAGCGGTTTTGCCGATGAGCTGCTCCGGCTGGTAATAGTGCCGGATGCCGGATACGATGGTGCGGTCCGTGCCGGAGCCGTCATCCAGGGTGAACTTCAGCAGCTTGTCGGACTTCTTCACAGGCTCGCAGGCCTTGATCTTCACGGCCCGGAAATCGGACCGGCAGAAGGTGTCAAAGTCCACGTTCTCCTGGGCATAGGGCTCCAGCTCCAGGGCCGGCAGAGCGGCCTTGCGCTGGGCCTCCTGGATGGCGTTGAGCTCGGCCAGGGCCTTCTCGGCGTCGATGCGGGGGAACAGGGCCTCGCCCTTATGAACGGTGACGTCCGGGCGCAGGCTGCCCCACACGTTGGCCTTTTCCCAGGTGCGGCAGCACGGACAGGCTCCGATCTGGTCAAAGATCTTTTCGGCGCTGTCGGGAATGAAGGGAGTCAGCAGCACGGCGCAGATGCGGATGGTTTCCAGCAGGTTATACATAACCGTGGCCAGGCGGGCCCGGTTGGCGGGGTCCTTGGCCAGGATCCAGGGGGCGTTTTCGTCGATATACTTGTTGGCCCGCTGGATGGTCTTGAAGATCTGCTCCAGGGCGTTCTGGAACTGGAAGTGCTCCATCTCCGTCTCATAGCGGTCCCGCAGGGTGGAGGCCATCTGCTTCAGGTCGCAGTCGGCGTCGCTGTTTTCCCGCTCCGTGGGCAGGGTGCCGCCGAAGTATTTCTCCACCATGGCGGTGGTGCGGCTGACCAGGTTGCCCAGGTCGTTGGCCAGGTCCATGTTGATGGTCTGGATCAGCAGCTCGTTGGAGAAGTTGCCGTCGGAGCCGAAGGGGAAGGTTCGCAGCAGGAAGAAGCGCAGAGCGTCCACGCCGAACTTCTCCGCCAGCACATAGGGGTCCACCACGTTGCCCTTGGACTTGGACATCTTGCCGCCGTCCATCACCAGCCAGCCGTGGCCGTAAACGTGCTTGGGCAGGGGCATTTCCATGCTCATGAGCATGGCGGGCCAGATAATGGAGTGGAACCGGACGATCTCCTTGCCCACAAAGTGGACGTCGGCGGGCCAATACTTGTCGTAGTCGTGATACCGGTCGTTCATGAAGCCCAGGGCGGTAGTGTAGTTGAACAGAGCGTCCACCCAGACGTATACCACATGGCCCGGGTCAAAGTCCACGGGAATGCCCCAGGAGAAGCTGGTGCGGCTGACGCACAGGTCCTCCAGGCCGGGCTTGATGAAGTTGTTGACCATCTCGTTGACGCGGGTGCGGGGCTGCAGGAAGTCCGTATCCTCCAGCAGGTGCTGTATCCGGTCGGCGTACTTGCTCAGCCGGAAGAAATAGGCCTCCTCCTCCGCGTCCTTCACCTCGCGGCCGCAGTCGGGGCACTTGCCGTCCACCAGCTGGCTCTCGGTCCAGAAGCTCTCGCAGGGCTTGCAGTATTTGCCCTTGTAGGTGCCCTTGTAGATGTCGCCCTTTTCGTACATCTTGCGGAAGATCTTCTGGATGGAGGCACAGTGGTAATCGTCGGTGGTGCGGATGAAGCGGTCGTTGGAGATGTTCATCAGCTTCCACAGGTCCAGGATGCCCTGGGGGCCCTCCACGATGTTGTCCAGGAACTCCTTGGGGGTCTTTCCGGCGGCCTTGGCCTTGTCCTCGATCTTCTGGCCATGCTCGTCGGTGCCCGTCAGGAACAGCACGTCGCAGCCGGTGAGCCGCTTGTAGCGGGCCATGGCGTCGGTGGCCACGGTGCAGTAGGTGTGGCCGATGTGCAGCTTGTCGGAGGGGTAATAAATGGGGGTTGTGATGTAGAATTTCTGCTTTTCCATGGGGATCTATCTCCTTTTCCGCCGCTCCGAATGGAAGAGCGGCTTAAAATTATGCATATCACGTTTGGCGTTTTTCCCACAGCCGGGAAACGGGGCAAACAAAAAACGCCCCCGGCCGCAGCCAAGGGCGATGCGCAGCACCGCGATACCACCTTGCTTCGCCGCTTCCTTGCGAAAAGCGGCCTCATGGAGCGCCCGCACGCCCCGGTGCTGTAACGGGCACACCCGGTCCGGCCTGACGCGCCGCGCTCAGCCGGACGGCTCCGGGGCCATGTTCGCCGGGGCCGCCGTGTCCGCTTTCACCTTGCCGGACTCTCTTGTGACGGAGGCTGCGCCGGGTACTCTTCCCATCTACGCCATTGATACCTGAATATATTATCCCCCGCAGGAGGGTTTGTCAATCATTTTCTTGGAAAATCGGTCCGTTTATGGTATGATACAAGAAAAAACGGAGGAAGAAGGCCATGAAGCTGGTAAGCTGGAACGTCAACGGCCTGCGGTCATGCCTGACCAAGGGCTTTCTGGAATATGTGAAGCAGGAGGACCCGGACATTGTGTGCCTGCAGGAGACGAAGCTGCAGCCGGAGCAGGCGGTGTTCGAGCTGGAGGGGTATCACCGGTATTTCCACTCCGCCGACAAAAAGGGGTATTCCGGCACGGCGGTGCTGACCAAGGAGGAGCCCCTGTCCGTGGTGTACGGCTTCGGGGACGATGTCCACCGCCACGAGGGGCGGGTCATCACGGCGGAATATCCGGAATTTTTTCTGGTGTGCTGCTACACCCCCAACAGTCAGGACGGGCTGAAGCGGCTGGACTACCGGATGCAGTGGGAGGATGACCTGCGGGCATATCTGCTGGAGCTGGACGGGAAAAAGCCCGTGATCTACTGCGGGGACCTGAACGTGGCCCACCAGGAGATGGACCTGAAAAATCCCAGGTCCAACCGGATGAACCCGGGCTTTTCCGACCAGGAGCGGGAGAAGCTGACACAGCTGCTGGCAGCGGGCTTTGCCGACACCTTCCGGACTCTGCACCCGGAGGAGGTCACGTATTCCTGGTGGAGCTATCGGTTCCACGCCCGGGAAAAGAACGCCGGGTGGCGCATTGACTATTTCATCGTGTCCCGGCGGCTTTTGCCCCGGGTGACGGAGGCCGCCATCCGCACGGAGGTGTACGGCAGCGACCACTGCCCGGTGGTGCTGGAGATTTCCTGAAAAAAAGCTTGACTGTCAAGTCCCTTTACCCCTTATACTGCGGAGAAAAGGAGGGCGGCGCCATGCATATCAAGGACATTGAGACACGGACCGGGCTGTCCCGGGCCAACATCCGCTATTATGAGCAGGAGGGGCTGGTGCATCCGGTCCGGGCCCGGAACGGCTATCGGGACTATAGCCAGGAGGATCTGGACACGCTGCTGCGCGTCCGGCTGCTGCGGCGGCTGGACGTGCCCATTGAGGAGATCCGGGCCATGCAGGCCGGGGAGCTGGACCTGGCCGACGTTTTAGAGGAGCGCATCCGGATAGCCCAGCGCCGGGAGGAGCAGGCCCGGAGGGACCAGGCCGTATGCCGGGCCATGCAGGCGGACCGGGTCCGCTATGACAGCCTGGACCCGGAGAAATATTGGCTGGCCCTGCACACGGCGGCCCAGGCGGCTCCCGCCGCGCCCCAGGCAGACCGGCAGGAGCCATGTCCCTGGCGGCGGTTCCTGGCGCGGAATCTGGACCTGGCCCTGTGCTCCTGCGCGGCGGCGCTGGCAATGCTGGCAGGGCACATATCGTTCCGCCAGCAGGGGTTCTCCCTGCTCAACACCATAGGCGCACTGCTGCTGATGCTGGCGGTGGAGCCGGTGCTGCTGCACCTGTGGGGGAGCACGCCGGGAAAGCGGCTGCTGGGTCTGACGGTGGAAAAGCCCGACGGGCGGCGGCCGGAGTGGGGTGAGGCCTTTGCCTACACGGCTCTGGCGCTGGTATGCGGCATGGCGCTGCTGATTCCCGTGGTGCGGCTGTGGCGGCTGAAAAAAAGCTATCAGGACTGCCGGGACGGACTGAAGCTGCCCTGGGAGGGGGAGGTGCTGTGCCAGAGCCGGGACATTCCCGGCTGGCGGTGGGCGCTGCTGCCCGCAGCCCACGGGCTGCTGATCCTGGTCATAGTGTGCGGCCTGATGAGTGCCATGATCCCTGTCCACCGGGGACGGCTGACGGTTCCGGAGTTTGCGGAGAACTTCAATCAAATGGCCCAGGCGGTGGAATCGCCTCTGCGGCTGCGGGAGGACGGCACCTGGGTGCGGGACATGCTGACAGGCTGCTATCCGGGGTTCAGGAAGAACGCCTTTCCCCAATCGCTGACCTTTGAGACGGACGAGGTCGGGTACATTACCGCCGTGCGCTTTCAGTGCGGCTACACTGCCCAGGGCGGGATGCAGGCCGTCGGTGACCCGGATGTGGTGTGGGCCGGGTATGCATACATACACCCGCTGCTGCTGTGCATGATGGCGGGACCCGGGGCCCAGGAGGGCGGCCGGCTGCTGCATCCCAGGGCACGGGATATCATGGCGCTGGTCAACGAAAGCTGGTACCAGGGGCTTACCTATGACGCAGGGAGCACCCACACCGCCGCCCGGGTGAGCTGCTGGGGCTATCTCCGGGAGGGCGAGGATACCATGCTGATCCCCGTGGAGGATTCGTGCCAGTTCACCGGGGAATTTGCAATCGTTTGGAAATAATGCGCCGGCCTTCAGCCAGGGCAGGCGGCGAAAAAACGGCCGCGCAGTTCAGGTGAACTGTGCGGCCGTTTTTTATATCAGTCGTTTTGCCTGCGCCGCAGGCGTTACCTTACCATTTACTGCTGGTCCTTGATGGCAGCCTGTGCTGCCATCGGTACATAGCGCCAATCATTTCATATCCACACGCTCACCT
>ERZ779890.2653-NODE-2653-length-16769-cov-3.454409_pt1 | contig 16769 bp, 21 predicted proteins | sample MGYA00511553_ERZ779890 | MGnify/ENA primary metagenome ERZ779890 (study PRJEB29588, sample SAMEA2152064) | human gut metagenome | biome: human gut; feature: human-associated habitat; material: faeces | place: Denmark | collected 2008/2010 ... | reverse complement strand
CCTTTCTCCCCCTGCGGGCCTTGTACTCCGCGCGGTAACGTAAAGTCGAACACAGCTGCATGGACAGTCCCACTATTAGTCACGGCAGCGTTGGAACCAGGGGCGCTTGTTGTAACGGTACCTACAGAAATAGTAGCCGCATCGCCAGTGTCGCCAACACCGCCGACATCCCCTTTATCCCCCTTTACACCAAACGCCGTCCACACAGCGCCTTCTGTCGGAGCAACGCCTGTAGTCGGAGACTCACCTATATGCAGCCACCACGTACCATTATGTTTATAACAGTTATAATATGTACACTCGACAGCATCGGAATACTCCCCTTTGAACAGAGGGCGCACCTTGCCAATAGTCAATACTGTTCCCATACTACCTCCCTATAACAACAACGACTTCGCCATTGCTATTTATCATGATATCGTCCTCTGTATCTTCCCCATAATAATCGACAAGAAGATCCGCGTTGTCGTCTATACGGAACCTGCCAAACGCATACGTCGCTCCTTCACTCCTAGGTAATTGGAAATTGAACACCGCTTCTGTAGGTGTCCCGACATTCTCCACGACTGCTGGCGAACCTGGTGCTCCAGTAGTGACCGTTCCTATAGAAATGGTTGCGGCAGTACCAGGTATACCCTGTGGGCCGGTTTCGCCTTGTGGGCCGGTTTCGCCCTGCGCCCCAGACATGTCGGTTATGAACTCCCAGGATGTAGCCCTCTTCACATACAGCTTGGCATTGTCCTCATCATCCACACTGCTGTCGATAACTACAAACTCATCCTCGGAAACGTCTTCTGTAGAAAAGTCCGCCTCCATCGCCTCGATGGAAGGATATGTCTTCCTGATTACAAACGGTGCACCAAGTTCTCCAGGGTCTCCCTTCGGCCCTGTATAACCTCTAGGTATACCAAAAGTCATTGTGCGCTCGGCGGAGTTATACACGACCTGCGCTTGCTGGCCTTCCGGCAATGTGTCGGCAGACACCGACAAGTCGGTCACGATGTTCACTGCTTCCAATGCCTGCCTGTACATCCCCGCAGTAAACCGCCCTTCGATACGGGCCCCTACAGCAAAGTCTGTAGCCGTTGTGCCTTCCTGGGCACGTTCGATAATCATAACGTCACCATTACGCGCCGTGATCTTGACGATCTCCATATGACTATAAATGTCGAATATAGTCGCAAAGGCAACATCCCCTACATCCAACTGCGGGAACATAGCCCCGTCCCCGGGTTGAACTGTAAGGAAAGTATCGGACGCACCTAAACTGGTATAAAGAGATGATGCAGCATTGTTAGTGACCTTTATTGCCATTATCTCAACTCCGGAGGAAGGTGCCTACGTTCTTTCTCAGACTCGTATGACGACTCACAATGATCGGTCTGCCAAAAAAATATGGCGTCGATTACTTTACGTAGCAACGCCCAACCTCTATTATCGTTTCGTTTTCTCCATGCAACAGACGAAATAGTCTCATCAGCCCACCCGCCGAATATCGTATTAACAAGCTGATCCAACGCTATAGGTATCTGTGTAGCACGTCTTGACATAGCAGTAATTTATATAAACCTATTTTATTATACACACCATAAATTAAAATGTCAACCAATCCTGTTACATCAAATGGGATTGTAGCTGCTCTTTCGAATATTGCGCCGGTTAAAGGATTTCAGTTATTCACAGGCAACGGTACGTTTACTGTACCAGCTGGGGTTAATACTATTTATGTTTTCATGTGTTCCGGCTCTGGTGGTGGAACGGGCGGATATACATGGTAAGGAGATTATATGGCAGATTATTATTCAGCAAACGGCTATGGTGGAAAAGGAGGGCTAGTTATGTTTGCATTAAAAGTTAACCAAGGGCAGCAGTTTCCTGTTGTTGTAGGGGGTGGAGGTGCAGGCGGGACGTTTGCAAACATAGCATCATGGCAGAGCAATATGAACGGTGGCGCAGGCGGGAGCTCTTCTTTTAGTACTGTCGTTGTCGCAGGCGGCACAGGTGGAACACGAGCCGGCCCTGGAGTAGACAGTGTTTTTTCATATCGCGGTGGTGACGCGAACCATATAATATTTCAGATAGGTAATAATGGTGTCGGAGGGACACCAAGCAGTACAAGATGGGCCTCTGGTGGAGCAGGGCAAGCTGGTTTTGTAGGAGTAATGTGGTGATGTATGCACTGGTTAAAGACAACATAGTCATTTCGACTACACCGAATTTTTTTGATGTACCAGCGGGGTTTGAACTGATTGCATGTCCGGATAACGTGGTATCGGGTACACCTTATGAAAACGGCCAGTTTGTTGTTCAGGTACCGACGTTGGAAGAGGCAAGGAAGACCAAACTGGCAGAATTGACTAGTGTATTTGACGCGTTTTCTAGAGATGCGTGTATAATGTCATCGCTCGGTTTCGAGATTGATGCCAACGAAACCGCCAACCGAAACATCGGAGGGCTGGTACTAGTCATGGATGAGACCGACACCACGATGTTTTGCGATTATAATAATGAGTTTCATGAGCTGACAAAAGCTCAGTTAGAAATAATGCGCAAAGAAATTGTTTTCAATAGTCAACAGCTATATCAAAAAAAATGGCAATTACGTGAGCAGATAAATGCGGCAACTACTATTGCCACCATAGATGCTATAGACGTATATTCCCTATTGAATAGTGATGACGATAGTATCTAGTTCGTCAACAGTCGCAGCGGCCTCGATCAGTGATCGGTATCGCCATTTGATCTGATACAGCCGCTGGCTGTTGGCGACGATTTCACGTCTCATGGTTTCCAGTTGTGCTCTGGTGACTTCGTGGAATCCGTTGTTGTAGTCACAGAACATCGTGGTGTCGGTCTCATCCATGACTAGTGTCAGGCCTTCGATGTTCCGGTTGGCCACTTCATTGGCGTCGATTTCGAAGCCGACCGATGACATGATGTGCGCATTCTGAGCGGCCTCGTCGAATGCGCGGTTCAGTTCAGCTAATTTACTTATTTTCAATTCGTTTAGTGATTGCTTTTCTGACGGGATAAACTGACCATTTTCGTAGATGTATTCCACCCCAACGTCGTCATTAACGTCTACCCATATAAAAGATTCGTGCACAGGAAATGTCGATTCTGTAATGTCAACGACAACCCCGTTTTGTATCAGCGCTTTTTTCATATTTTTACCATTCCACAATACAGAGTCCTGCGGCTCCCGCGTATGCTTGCCAGTTACTATTAATGTATGCTGCTCCGCCACCTCCTACCGTGACATAAATACTTTGCCCAGGTGTTACAGAAAAGATACCTTCTGCATATCCACCCGGCTGTCCAGAAGTGCTACTGGAATAGCCGGCATTGCCGTATCCATACATACCTACCGAATTACCTACATTAGTGGATATTGATCCACCAGCACCTGATCCGGCACTACCACCTGATCCACCCCCAGATCCACCTGTGGCCGATATGTATAACCCAAAACTCGATGTTCCCCCTCTGCCTCCCTGATAATATGAATTCGAACCACCTCCTCCACCGCCGCCGCACAACCTGACTTTCACTGCATAAACGCCAGTTGGCACGACAAATGTGTTGCTACTAAAGAAATACATGCCTCCTATTGCTGTGGGTGTAGGGATACTGTTAATAACATTCGAAAGAGCAGCTACAATCCCATTTGATGTAACAGGATTGGTTGACCCAACAGTAGGCGTACTGTCGAAAACCAGAGTATCCTGCTTACCTACTAATGCCTCCATGACGTATGTAGTCAACCACGAAAACATACCCGCAGTAAACCGGTTCTCTACACGTGCACCAACGGGGAATGCAATCGCAGTAGTTCCCTCTTGTGCACGCTGCACTGTCAGAACGTCCCCATCGCGTGCGGTACAATACATAATCTCCATAGCATTATCTTGTGAAAACACAGTTACTACGAAGAAGTCACTACCTACAGGAGACGGAAATCTGGCCCCCTCCCCTTCCGAAAGCGTAATCGTTGTACTGGATACATCTATACTAACACTCAATGTACCATACGCATTATTTGCCGCCAAACATGCCATAAATCCCTCACAAATATCCAGTGGTCTTGACAACTAGCATAGATCTTGGTGTACCCAAATTATACCGTGCCCTACGTTCATTCAACAAAAATGAATACTGCCGCCCATGATATGCGGCTTTGTTCTCATTTGCCCAAGGTTTGCCGGATTGTACAAGCAGTGATTGCAATGCTCCGTGAGACACTGCTTTCTCAATATCATCCAATGCCGTCTCATCCATGCCCATAGCTGTACGCAAAGGTTTCAAACACACCCACATGTCAATATCATATGCTTTATCTGGCAACGGTGCAACCCCATACTTGTCCGCATTCAAATGCGTGATATACCTTGGAACACCGTTAGCGGCAATGTTGGGCCACCCAGGATAGCTAGCAAAAAACGTTTCGTTCGGAGTCGGCTTCAATGCCGTAAATGCCTTGCTATCAGATACACCAACCGAAGCCGCTATTACAGCATGTACTTCTGCATCTTCCGGCGACACGTACTCATATTCTCCAACACCCTCGCTCAACTGCGATACCTCCATACGACTTCTCCATGCCAATGCTCTTTCACATACGTCGATAGCTGCATTACGTATATGCTGCACCAATACCGGCTGGGGACAACCAGGGGCGTCGGACGCGATACGTGTAGCCAATGTTACAAAATTACGATTGGGCATTTGTCGAACTCCTTACAACGCGCTGGCCTGCTCCTCCGTCGTCCATATCCGTGACCACCTTGGCTTGCGCACTGGTACCCAGATTGTCGATAAATGACTTCTGGAACAACTGTGCTCTACCGGCATTAACATGTTCATTATCTACAGACTCCGCCAGGAAAACTACACCATCTACTACGACCGGAAAGTACGCCTCTGGCAACAAGTCTATATCCTCATACAACAAGTAGTCTCTAGGAGTTCTCGCGTACTCGATAACCAGTCGTTGCCCTTCCGGTGCTTTCGGATATATGAAGAATTTATTCGGATTACGAACATGTCTGGCCCAGTTTACGGCAGGTGCTGCCTCCTCATTCACCCACGACGGACACGACTCATCAAGAGCATTCTTATCAACCTCTGTAACACTGTCTCCATCAACAACACTATGCACCTCTATTATACGAATAGAATCATTCGGTGCCTGTTGTATAACCGTATTCGGAGTACACTCCATGTCATCTATATACGCAAACAGATCAGGACGAAGAATTGCTATCCGCCTGATAGTCTGATTTACAAAACCCAACAGAAATTCGTCACTATACCGTAACGGCTCCATTGTATCCTGTATCAACTCACGTACTTCTAAAATGACATTTCCTGGAATCATACTTATTCAGTGTCCTTATTTTCCTCAGTACCTACCGGCACACGTACTTTAGGCTTCTGTGCCTTCTTTACGCCCACCTGTTTTTCATCAACTTCTTCCATGTCAGGACGTGCCGCCAGGTAGGGGTTCCAATCGAATATAGAACCATCACGGGAACTACGCAAATATTTTTTCATGGTCTTCTCCTAAAATAGGGGGCCGAAGCCCCCAAGCGTCATACCCGTGTAAACGTGGCGCTCACACGAACGACAAGGTCGGTAGGCACAGCAGTACCAATAGTGAGGTCAATCGTATCCTTCGCGGAATACAACTTGCCCCCAAACCCATATGCACCAGCCGCACTGATACTGCCAGAGCCCGGTTTATAAGAATATGTTGACATACTCGTCTCCTATCAAGAAAGGGTTACAACACCGAGTGCCAGAGCTTCCGGTTTTACAACTTTGAAACCGTAAACTTGCAGCCCACGAACGACAGTACCGAAGGTGGTTTCCGCGCGCAAAGACTCCATATTGGTCATCTGCGAAGCAAAAGTCAACCCCATCTTATGCCCTGCATAAATGCTGAACTTGCCATCCGTATTCGGCAGATTGTGGCTCATATACAGCGTAAAGCGATCAATCATACCAAGACGACCATTGCGCATAATACTGGTGCTATCACCTGCCAGAGATGCATCTCGCAGATCCGACTTCTTAATCATACCTGCCATTTTGGCCGGGATGACCAGATAGCGGTTATCTTCCGGTGCATTGGCTTCATCAAGCACAGTACCAAGGTCAACGATAAAGTCCAGTACGTTCGACTTCGTAATCGCTACAGCAGCCGTAGCTGTACCAAGGTTGATATTCTGCGAAATACGACCAGCCGTAGCACCTCTATTGATAGCGGCTACGTCACCAGCGATACTGCCAAGAACTTTGGAGTCGACACGGATCTTCATACGTTCGGACGCATCTTTAGTCCACATATCCATCATAGCGATATCAGACTGAACTTTATCCACGTCGTCTTCCACGCATGCGAAATACTCGCCCTGGTCAATGAGCAACTGAATCTTCGGTGCTTCCGGTTTGGACAACTCCAGTGTCTGCCCTTTCTTGTACTCCTTGATTTCGATTTCCGGAGTAGTGCGGATGTTCACCGTATCACCGTACTTGCGGATCTCCCCTTCATAGTCGGTGTTGGAAATAGCCGCAAGAACAGTAGCATCATAGAAGTTTTCGATAAGTTTTCCAGACCATACTTCTGGAATAAAGGTACCCGAATAATCCGGATGCCCGGTAGCGATTGGATATACTGCCATAACATTCTCCTAAAAACTTTCAGCCAACGCGCCCCTCCTTCATGGCAACAAAGATGTCGCGTTCCAGACGAGCACGTTCTTCATCGCGCCCCCTATAAGCTCCTTTGCGCACGTCATCGTAAAACTTACTTACGTCTGCACGTGTGAACTGTTTGGGCGCACCCTGAACAGGTGGCGCAGCGCTTCTTCCTCTACCTGGAGCTACTTGAGCTTCCAACTCGGACACTGCCTGCTTCTTCCCACTTGTTCCGTTGGGAGTACCCGATACACCATTCATACTGGCCCATGTATTGAAGAAACTGGCTACACGACGTGCATCCAGATTTCCATGAGCGACTTCCAGAAGAGACTGCCTTGTGGTACCTGCTAAAGGATCATGTTCCAAAAGCCATGCTTTGAATCTGTCATCATCGTTGATAGCTTGCCAGTTTGGTACAAGCGTATTCAACGTGGCCCAGAACTGCTCATCCGCAGTACGTGCCTGTCTCTGTGCTACCGCATTGACCTGCGGCACAACAGACGACTGCAACTGCTGAATGACCTGAGACAAAGATTTTACCTGTGCGGACAGTCCGTTTATCTCTTCGCGACATACTCGCCGCATAACGTCAATGCTGTCTCCATAGGCATTCTTGTCTTCCTCAGTCACCAAAGACGGCGACGACTCTGCTGTACGCTGCGCTGGCTCCGCCGCTTGTTGCTGCATGGTCGCAATAAGCTGTTCCATACTCTGCAAGCGCGCGGCCTGCTCACGTACAGTCTGGTGTAATCTCGGTACTTCTGTATTGTATTTACCCTGCATTACCTTATACTTATGCTCGAAGTCTTCCGCCGGTGGGTCTGTATCGGACACCGTAGCAGGAGCTGGAGTAGAAACAGAAGGATCAGCTTCGGGGGTTCCAGCCAGAGTATTTTTATCGTCAGAAGAGTCGCCATCGTCGGTTTTGTCCTTGGACAGCCGAGCGAAATGTTCCTCTACAGCGGCTTTCTGCTTAGCTAACTGTTCTGGTATTGGCATGAAAATCTCCAAACGGGAGCGTTATGTATTCCCTATTTGTTGTATAAATTACGCTCAACACTATGAATCAAATCAGATAATTCCAACATGATCTGAAACCTGCCTTGAGCAACCTTGAAGTCATCTGCGCGATACGCAAGGCGTCTTTTCTCGTCTTCGCAAACTTCGTCTATCCACGACACAACATCAGGATATCCCGCTATCATGCGAGCAAGTTTATTAAACGCCTCCGGAAGTGGCTGCTTCATGCCGCCCCCGTATTTCTATTCGACACCGTATTGCCAGACTGCCCACCCTTAGGTTCGCCTCCAGCGCTCAATGCCGCACCAACAGGAGATTGTGATTCTCCCTGTCCTGGCTGCGACGGAGGCTGCACTCTAGCCATAAACTGTTCTTTTTCGTATGACGGAATAACATCGTCAACAGGCATTTGCAACCCCTTGGCTACCTCTCTCAATATTGCCGTTCGTCCAGACTTACCAACAATCTCCAAGTCAATCGGATTAGCGGTAGCTTGCAAGAACTCAAGCTTACGAACCAATGTAGATTCTTTGACAGCCAGGTTTATCGCACCACGAGGTACGATCTGTGCGTCGCCCTTTATAAACGGATCATCTATATACCGCATATTGTACGTAAACTGGCGCTGTACAACCGGTTTTATGACATCCGAATCAATGTAACCAACGACTTGCCGAATCCCTTTACCGGCAGCTCCCATCAGCATGGACAAACCGGACGATGTACGCCCAGCGCCTTGAACGTCCAAGTCCCCGTATAGGTAGGCAGGAATGCCGCTGTGTTCATCAGCAAGTCTGGAAAACTTCTCATATACCTTCAACAACCCATCGGAGTTGTCTACAGGCTGTGTAAACCGTATAGCAGGAGCATCATTCGCTGACAGAGGATCCGCGTTCACTTGCCATATCTTCCACGGTACCATCTGCGTTATGTCTTCGTTCGCACTGATCCGACTCAGATTCACTTCGACCTGTGGGCCGGACGCGATCCCCATGTTGTTTACCAACGCACGAGCCGCAGCATTCGCAACGTCCTGCACATCCGCTATTATCTCTGGTATCCCTTTTCCCCAAAATGCCCCCGGTACCTTAATAAAACAAACTTTCGTATACGGCTTCTCTCCCAACGGATCGTAATTCAATACCGCCTTGATTACCGTGTCCCCAATCAACCATACATTGGCATCGTACTCTTTCGCCGGATCGTCGATCTCTTCTTCCGACATGCCCCATTCAAGAAGCATTTTCCCGGACACCTTTCCCCAGAACTCAATGGCATCATAGATATCCGTCGGTCGCATTTCTGTACTATACTTACGTTCCAGCACATCACGTTCTGGAATATCCGTAGTAGTCAACCAGTCTATGCCGCCCAGCCCATCAAGCACATGCCGAATCGCATCGTCATCATACCCAGGTACGCCTATCAACTCTGCCAACTCCGTTCGTGGCATCTTATGAACTTCGATAAAGTACCCGTCGTTGATATTCGTAATACCCGGTTCGGGATACACAAGGAACGGATCTACCCGCTCATACTCAGGAGCAAGCACCTCGTCCGGCACTGCCATCACAGAGCCATCAAGCTGCGGTGCCCAACCCAATGTACGCTGTCTGCGTACTATAGGCCCTTTTATAAACGCAGCCGGGAACGTGACCACATCGGTAATCATGTCGTTGAACGCTTCCGCCCATCCACCTTGCACAAACTGGTCACTGATCTTTGCCTTCATGCCATCGCACTTGGCCTGTGCCTCACGCAACAGGCTGTTACGATAGTCCTGTGCGAACATATTCTGCAACTCAAGCACTTCTACAGGATCGGGAGAAACCCCGGTGGACTGGATATACTGCATCACCGCCTGCCCGAGCTTGTCGTAAATTGCCGTCATATCTTCCGGCTTCAACTCAGGCAACGGCGTAGGCTGGATATCCCAAGGGGGCATACCGGTGTCAAGCAAGATGTCACGCAACCACGACTCAGCCGCCCGACATTTCACGTCGGTTATCATCATGAACACTTCCGAACCGCCTTGCTGCCGTATGGCATTAAGTTTTATCGGGTCGTACTCACCGTTACGACGACGTAACGAGGCAAGCATTTGCGTTTCTATGGGCTGCTTCGCTGATCTGGCCGCGTCCCAACACCGTTTAATATACCCCGCGAGAGATAGGATTACTGGCTGATTCTGTCTTTCAGCAAGTTCGGCGCGAGCAAGTTCCTCCTGCTCGCGCTTTATCAGGTCTGCGTTACTAGCAACACGTAAAAGAGATAGTCCCGCCATATGGTGTACACGTCAACTATGTACTCGTATTAAACCACATCACTTTACATATGTCAACTACTTTTTAACAATGCTTTCGATGAATGAGGGAAGGCCCTTACCAGATAGTCACGAATACCCTGTGCTACCTCCGCGGCCTCCCTTTGTGCATGTGGATCCATACGCTGGTTCACAACTCTTGCGAACGCATACAGACTACCTGTCCACACCCACTCCGTCATCATGCTCTGAGGCAACACCGCTCTTGCGATCTCCGGAGCTACACCCATTTGCAACAGGTCGTTATACGCTCTTCTGGCAGCAACCACTGCATCGGTTATAACATCCTCCGCTCCAGGTGCAGTTTCACTCAAAGATCCCTGCTTTACGTTCTCAGCCCGCCTTCTGGCTTTGGGTAAGTAAAACACGGGTTCTGAATCCACATACCTGCGACTGACCTCATTCCATGACAGCCCGACCTGATGCTTCGCCAACTGCCGTGCAACGAATATGGGAGCACGCACACGAAACGACATCTGCGGATGAGCAAACGGCGACCAATGCCCGTTACGCGCCAGATACTCTATAAGCGCCGCATCCCCCAATGTAAATGTATCGTGGAACTTGTCCATACTGACCCGCGCAGCATTCACAACCGTCAGGTCATCTCCCATCACATCCAACAGGTAAACAGCGATTCCCGCAAACATAGCTCCCTCACACATTGTAATCTCTGAGCACAGGATTCGGATCCATAGCCGGAGGTCTCGCCACAGAAGACACCTCTCCACCACAAGCAGCATAACCAGCGATGTCTACCCATGAGTCAATATGGTCAGGCGTGGTATTCAATCTAGCCATCTTCAACAATATCATCATACAGGCGACATCACTCGCACTCACAGGAACGGAGAGATACACCGACCACAACCTTGCGATCCTCCCAAAATTATCTACAGCTGAACCATATGTCTGTTCACGAGGCCCACAAATATATGTCTTGGCTGTATCCAACACTTCGTCTTTTTTCATTATGTCCACCCCAATGATGATACTCGTTTAATCTCACGCCGTTGAGACACAATCTCCCCAGCTCCTGCATTTCCTATATGCAACATCAAATACTGCAACGCTTCCGCCACATGGGAATGGTCGTTCTTGTCAATCACGTTATCCCCACGAGGCTTGTACCTGTACCCGCCCATCATAGCGGCTTTAAGCCGTATACACGAGGGATCCACAAGAAACGCCGGATCCCCGTCAACCTGACGCATCAAATAGTCATCTACTGCGTTTATACGTGCGGAAATAGCATTAGTCCTCGCCGGACGCACCTTGAACCCTTCTGCGCGAATGATGTCGACCACGCTCCGCTCGTCCGTCTGTGCCCTCTGCATACCAGCAGGATCAGTCACAACAAACACCGGGCACCCAGAAAAACGCTCAGCAAGCAACGGCTTGAGCAACTGGCGGATGAAGCGCTGTATACCCATATCGAACGACACACACTCCGCAAGGATAAGTGCACGCCCACGTGCATCAAGTTGCCCGATAACCGCCGCAGGCGTAAGCCCCAGGTCGCATCCTATAACAATAGGACGCATCCCGTTCTCGATATGACGTATCCTCTCCTTCGCCATGTGGTAATCTGGCCGAAAGTATTTATACACAGGCATACCTGCGGAAGACAGGCCGTACTCCCCGTCGATGAACACGCGAATGTACTCATCACTGCGCCCAGTTGTATCGTAATACCCGTCCGGCAAATTGTCTATGTTTTCAGCAAGGGCACTTCTACCAGATGGTTGCTTGTAAACCGCCCACTTGTTTTCGTTCGGACTGACCCCATCCTTGGGATCCAGGTGCTCCATCTGATAATACCACCACGTCTCCATAGTCGGAGGGTTGGTATCTCCCCACATCCCGAACCACGTCGGCCCCCCATCCTTGGCCGACGGAAAACGCCCGATACGCTTGGACATCGCATCCACAATGTCCGGATGAATGTCCCTACACTCATTGAACCACGCAAACGTCAACTCCAGAGAGTTCAGGTTAGCCACGTCATCCGCATCGTCCAACGCTCTGAACATCACCTCACACTCGACATCGCCTACCGACAGATAGTAGGTCTTGGTGGTCTTCATCAGCCGGCCACATACCCCATCAGGAAACCAGTCCAGCCACGTTTTCATTGTGGTGTCCTGCAACTGTCTGGCTGTCTCACGTACTACAGCACACCGTGTTCTTCGCTTGCCGTCCTTGCCAGGTGCCTGCATGGACGCACGTCTGACTACTTCGAAGCAGCATGTCACCGACTTGCCGGAATTGTGGTGCACACACCCATCGGCAGTGACGTAATTATTCGTATCAAGCACCTGCATATCCCAGTATGCTTCTTGCACAGATTCACGCTCACATGATACAATGGCCCCGTAGCACATATCTGAAAGGTCTTCACATGAACAAGTTTGAACTGGCTCGTTACAACGAATCCCTTGTAATCCCACTCGCAGACGGAAAGCGAAGTTCCACAGAGATCGCCGAATTGTGCGGGCTATCGCCGAGACGCGTGAGAAAAATCCTCCTACGCCTGAACCTTCCGAGATTGAACGAAGGAGCCCAACCTCGTGAGAAAAACCATCAATACAAGGTCGGCAGAACAATCCACCGAGACGGTTACGCGTATGTACCTGCCCCCGAAGGGCACCCTCTGCGTATGTCTGCATCAGGCAGGAGACCCCGGCTACTGAGAGAACACCGTGTTGTGATGGAACAAATGCTTGGACGGTATCTTCGTCCAGAAGAAATCGTTGACCATATTGACGGGCTGACTCTGCATAACGCGCCAGAGAATCTACGGCTTTTCTCGTCGAACAAAGAACATCTGCAACAGACGATAACCGGGACACCAAGGAACTGGTCACACGCTGGATATCAGAACATCGGGGTACGCTCAGACCTCGGCAAAGCGTATCTACCCGTTGATAGGCACAAGGCGATGTTAAAAGCTGGTGATGTCCGCTTGCGACAAATTCTCCTCCTGGCGTTACGACTCGGTACAGATAGTCCCTACCTTTTGGGAACGCACCGCCACACCACGAAAGCTGGAATTGACCTGTCTTGTCGTTCCATGATAGAACGCGCATTGGCCGATCTATATGGGAGATGGGAATTAGGCCCAGCTCCGTTACAATAAGCGTATCTCCACGCACACATCCGACAGGGCCCATAAGCACCCGCATTCTGGAGTCGTCTTTCATGAACTTCGCCCCTGTCGGAGGAGGTGTGTAGTCTATTTCCCAGGTCATATGTCAAACGACTCCATTTCTCAGATCGGCCATATCGCATGCCATCCTCCTAACCAGATCCTCACGTGAAAGCCGTCCCATCACTGCATCTTCACTAAGCATACATCTTAAGTAACGGTCTATAACACGGCATGCTCTTACTTCGGCTGATTCCTTTGTATTGTGCGTCGTCATCATTTTCATGACTATCAACCGCTTTATCTGCGCGTCAATCGCTGCATCCAGAGCGTCGAATACCGGCACATACTCCTTATTGGTAAGATGCTCGATATCATCTCTTAACTGTACCACCGTAATATTACGTGTGTAATTTGCCGCCCTGATTATTTCATCCCCCTCTCTTGCAACTGATTTATGAACACCCATTACTTTACCGAACCGTTCAGATGCCCCTTTACATACGAGAACAAGTCCGCTGTCTGCTGTCCTACTGTGCCCATATAATCCGTCCACATATTGCGCGCCTCCAAGGATTTCTTCCTGATGTATCCCCGTACATTTTTGTACTCTTCATAATTCGTCACACTGAACCTATGCATCGATGACTCGTAATTCTGTACAATATGCCTCGCCCTCTGCATAGCATCTTCATGAGTGTCATCACTATCCGCATCCAGAGCAAGCATGACCGCCAGGGCTTTTATCTGCTGCGTACGCACCTCATCCAGTTTCTTCAAGAACGAACCATACTGCTCCATCAACTCGTCGATATCATACATATATACCGAATGTACTACATCACTTATGTTACTAAGCTCCCCAATAGTGTTTGTAATACTGCCTACTGTCGAACCGACCTGTACACTGTTTGCAGTTAACATACCAGACAAGAGCGGATTGGATGTTGCATTAGCCGTATTCGTAGCAGTTTGCAGCTCCGTTGCGTTATTCCCTGACTTGAACCAATGTGACATATACCTGCCTCCTATTCTTCAATATTTTCCATATCAATAACCGGCGGAGCAGTCGATGCTACAGCCTCGACCTTCCTGTCACCAAGATTGATCGTTATCGCCACTCCTCCAGTACCACCAGCTTCCACTTCCATTCCTTTGGGTTCCAGACCAGCCCACTTTACCGTAGACTTGATAAGATCCGCTTTCACAGCAGGACTCACTTCCGGATTATGAATGAGCATCCACGACGTGGCAAGCAACTCTTCCGCCTGTACACGTGCCTTCATCTTGAAGGTAACCCCTTTATCACGTATCTCCGCACGATATGCATCGACATGCTTGATGAAAACAGGATCCTTCGAAAACTGCGCATACGTCACAGCGTCAATATTATAACGTGCCAACAGGTCACGGATGCCGTCCGGTTCGTCCAGCTCAAGTGCCATCGCTGTATCCAGCGCGAGACGCATCGTCCACTTTGTGGGAGTAGGGGGTGCAAGCAGCTCCTGTGCGGAGCCTATAAGTTCAAATGAAGTGTCCATACCAGAAAAATACCACAGGAGGAATCGGCTTGTCAACAAGCATAAAAAGGAAATACCCCGATCCACAAGGTCGGGGTATCTGACATGGACTCGCACTTTGCAGAGTGCTAACCGATACGCGGCTACGGCAACGTCACTGGAGAAAGGAGGCACTCATGGAGTGTTTAGTTGTCCAGCCGTTGCTGCAAGTGTTACATCCCCACTACTTGCTTGGGTCAACATAGTCAGTGATAAAACACGAGACAACCAATGTTAGTGTACCACGCTGGCAACAACGAGTCAACGCCATATGAACAAGCCGCAGATAACGAACCGGTAAGTCGCCCTGTGGCCCAAAGAACATATAGTGTGCCTTTCGGCAGACCATTGCCTTTGTGGCAGGAGCTCTGACGAGAGAAGCTATACACGTACTATACACGGAGTAATACCTCATGTCAATACCGTTTATGAGGTGTTTCGGAAAATATTTTTACACGAACACCACGAACACCACAAAAGCGAGGATGCCGTAGTGTCGGGGTAACGGGGAAGTGTTGCTGCCAGGAAACTTTACACGTCCTATTTTTGGGTCTTGCTATGAGCGAAATACTGTACCCCGGGGTGGGTCTTCGCCGCCAGTCCATGTGCCCCCCCCCTTCAAAGCAGCCTCGTCACCCCGCAACGAAGTAAGCACTCACTAACCTAACAGGCAATAAAAAAGGCCCACTAAAACAGTGGGCCTGAAAACGTGGGTTAATGTAATGTCAAGATATCCACGTAGTCATATTTACAACCTTTTTTACCGGTTTATGCACACAAACTTGTGGTTTACCCCAATACAACCGGAGGGTAACCTCGATTCCAGGTTGGCCTACATCCTTGAGGGACAGGCCCTGCTGGATGTAAAAACTATACTTGTGCAGTGGCTTACCCAGCGATTGAGCTTTGGCAAGAGCCAAATCTGGCGTCCAAGTCGTCGTGCCTTCCGGCGCGTCATCTGGCAGAGTTACCGCAACCTCACCATTGCGGTTAATCTTGAGACACACTTTAGCGTCCTTACCCATATCCGCAAACATATTAGATTTTTTTTCTTTAGCCATAATGTCACCTCAAAAGTAAAAAGTAAAAAGTAAAAAGTAAAAAGAGCAATGCAGCCAGTGCTGCAATGAGTGACATCTTACAGGAACAAATTTTACATCTGACAAGATGTCCGACCGTGTAAAGTTCCAGAAGAGAGAGGTTGCGTAACGTAGTGCGTTGCGCGCGCGGGTTTACTGGGTGGGTCATGGCTCGGTGTAAAGTTGTAAAGTTAGGTAATGTGTAAAGTTGTAAAGTTAGGTAATGTGTAAAGTTGTAAAGATAGGTAATGTGTAAAGTTGTAAAGTTAGGTAATGTGTAAAGTTGTAAAGATAGGGAAGAATGTAAAGTTATAGGCAAACTTTACGCGCATTTGGGAAGTTACGGGGAAACTTTACACGGAAAAACGAACCTTTACACCGGAACTTTACACGTATTTGTAAAGTTTTCTGCTAACTTTACATGTAAAGTAGTTACGAAATGATCAAACTTTACACGCATTTGTAAAGTTTTACACGAAATTGGGGTCATTTTGCGAAGGTGCCAAAGGGGAAAGTCCTTTAAAATCAAGGGCTAGTTATGCTAGTTATAAAGTGATTTCTCCATAACTAGGGTAAGTTGTTGGTTTTTAATGCCACTAGTTATAATAGTTAAAATAGTTAAGAATTTTCAATACCCTTTATATGGCCCAAAAAAAATTGAATTATAATAAATACAATTTCCATAAAAATTAACTTTAACAAAATTCAATATTTTTTCTGTAAACACTGCCTACTACTTGCGATTCTTAACTATTTTAGCTAAACCCTTTAAAATCAACGACTTACCGAAAAAATTTATAACTAGTTTTTTGGCGTTCTTAACTACTTTACACCGATTCTTAACTACTTTACATGTAAAGTTCTGTGGCAGTCCTCGTTTTCCGTGTAAAGTTGTAAAGTTTGGTAATAGCGTCATGTGTAAAGTTGTAAAGTTTGGT
>ERZ779890.2634-NODE-2634-length-16855-cov-5.125536_pt1 | contig 16855 bp, 15 predicted proteins | sample MGYA00511553_ERZ779890 | MGnify/ENA primary metagenome ERZ779890 (study PRJEB29588, sample SAMEA2152064) | human gut metagenome | biome: human gut; feature: human-associated habitat; material: faeces | place: Denmark | collected 2008/2010 ... | reverse complement strand
ACTCTTTCACTTTGCATTTCCTCCTGTTCTCTAATTTTTTGCAATAAAAAAAGGAACTGATTTTACTCAATTCCTTTCATGTTGCCTTAACCTGCTAAGAGGCTTCGCTCTTACCCATGATAATATTACTTCAGCTATAATAAAAATAAAAGTGGCTACATATTAGTTTTTTAATAGTTTTATGCGTAAATTTATTAGTTTTTTATGCCACTATAATAACATGCCTGTTTCATCAGCACAAGTATTGAAACCGTAGTCAAATAGTAGTTCTTTGTAATAAAATAGTAGCCTTTTACAAATCTCAATATTAATCGCCCTATCAATTCCATGGTAATAATATCATACTCGGATTTGCAAAACAATTATACCGTCGTTAGTCTGTCGTTAGTTCTTCGTTAGTCTACCGTTAGTCTGTCGTTAACCTTTCAAGCATAAGCTCCATTTGAAATATAGAAGTACTCACTAGTACGCCGAATAATAAATAACCGACACAATAACTGTTTGCTCTCTCAGTATCAGAAGCTTCACCAAGTTTACAAGTCCAATGGTAGATTACAGGTCCTTAATCTACTTCTTCAAAATACTGATAGATTCGAGTTTCTAATTCTTTCTTTGGATTCACTCTGTGTAAAATCAAAGTTTTCAGTTGTGCTGTTTACTCTTTTTGTACTTTGATTTTTCCTATGTGGGTATGATAAAAGATTCTTAAAACGTCTTTTTTCTGATATATACATTTCAATATCAGACTTTATTATTCTAACTTTCACTGTCACCTTTTTTACAAAATGGACATCCTTGATTTTTGTTTGTCCGATTAGAAATAATAGCTTGCCACTCATGACCATTTTTACATTTCCACCATACTTTTTTATTGCTTTTAATTTTTAAATTACATGGCTTCAATTCCCCATTTTTTTCATCATTCCATTCTGCGGCTATATCTGGTCTTAATGTTGCTAAATCATTTTTCCCTCTGATAACACAAATACCTGAACAATAAGGACATTTGCTTCCTTTTGTTCTTGATACAATTGATGCTCGCCATCTGTGATTCATATTACATATCCACCATATTTTTTCCCCACTTCCTGGTGTAAACATAAAGGGAGTCAATAATCCATTCTTTTCAGTATCCCATTCTAAAACTAAATGAGGATATAATGTACCCACTGATTTATTTTTCAATTCAGTCCGATAATTCTCCAAAATATGTATTCTATCTCTAACAACATCTATATCATCTGGAATATCAATATAATTATTTAGCTCAGAAAATAATTTTTTATAGGTTTCATTATTATAGTTACTATCCGTACGTATTAACACATCACAAGAACCTTCTTTTAGTACACCATTCTTTTCTTTTACACGTATCAGAAAAATGCCTTGCTTTATACATTCTTCATACTTTTTCACTTCCCTATTTAAAGCCTTTTCACTTGAATGCCATACACTACCATCATATTCTATTCCCACCTGTTTTGACGGAATAAATATGTCCAGCTCTCTTTTTCCTCCCAATTGTTGTGTACATCGATTCAGTGCATCTGGATATATTTTTTTAATGTAATAAAATATAGCTTGTTCTGGAAATGATGTTCTAATTCCAGAATTGCATATTGGACACCCATCACCCCTGCTTCTGTTGCTTATTAAAGCTTGCCATTCATGTCCTTTTTCACATTTCCACCACACTTTTATCCCTGCTTTTGATGTTACATCTTCTGGCATCTTTCCTTGATTTTTTTCATAATTCCATTCTTTAGCCAAATAAGGATATACATGTGCTAAATCATTAAATCCTACCATCAGTCTCTTTCCTGAGCAATAAGGACACCCATCACCTCTGCTTCTATCAGCTATTTTAGCTTGCCATTCATGTCCTCTTTCACATTTCCACCACACTAATGCTCCACTATGCATTTTGAAATCACTTGGCTTTTTTCCATCATTCTTTTTATAATTCCACTCCGATAATAATTTAGATTCAATAGATACTAAATCATTTTCACCTTGAATTGTTTTTCTGCCTGCACAATATGGACAGCCTGACTTTCCACTTGTTCTAGCACTTATTTCAGCTTGCCATTCATGTCCTTTTTCACATTTCCACCATATTTTGTTATTGCTTCCTTTTTTTACCATATAAGGGTATATTGGACTATTTTTCTCATAATCCCATTCTTTAATCAAATCAGGATTTGTTGTTTGCAAATCATTTGTACCAACTATAGGTAGTCGACCTGAACAATACGGACATTGAACATATTTTTTACCTGTTCTACTTGCTATAACTGCTTTCCAGGAATGACCTTCTTTACATCTCCACCAAACTTTACTTCCGCTTCTAACGGTATACATATCAGGGGTTTTATTTTCATTTTTTTCATAATCCCATTCTTTTGCTATATTGGGTCTTAGCGTATTAATATCATTAAATCCTGCCAATACTTTCTTACCGGAACAATAAGGACAGCCCTGTCCCTTTTTCCTATGATTTGGAGTTGCTTCCCAAGAATGACCTTCTTTACACTTCCACCATATTTTCATCCCACTTCCTACCTTGATTTCATATGGTTTTATAATATTTTTTTGATAATCCCATTCCTTTATTAATTCAGGATTTGTTGTCTGTAAATCATTTACTCCTACAATCGGAAGTAATCCCGCACAATAAGGGCAACCAGATTTTTTTTGCCTACTATTCATAGTCGAAGCCCATTCATGTCCATATTTACACTTCCACCATACTTTATTTTTTGACCAAATTGATATATCCGAAGGCATAATATTATTCTTTTCATAATCCCACTCGTTTAATAACTCAGGCATTGTTTTCATCCAATCAATAGATTTTCTTGCCATTAATCTGTACCACCCTTTATTTTATTACTATTATCTATCAATTTTTTATACTTAAAAAGAGTAATCGAAATTTCCCGATTACTCTATAATCTTTTTACAATAATAATATCACTTTCTTATCCCTTCAAATCTTCCCACTATTATGCATGCAATTCCATTTTACCACACCCACCTACATTTTACTATCTGCATAAGAGCAAGAAAAAAAGCCGATCAGGAATCTCAACTCCCAATCGACATCTTTTCTTACTCCTCTTCATTTTTACATTCAATCTCTGTTCCATCCAGAAACACTACCAACAATGTTCCATCTCCGTCAAAGACTTCGCCCCATCAGTATATTCTATGAACTTCTCTGCCCGATAACCTTTCAACAGGTTCGCGCTTTGTAACTGTTCCGTCCACTGCTCCATGAAATCCTCTCGGTTCTCCACCAATGCATTTCAAGCCATCAGATAAGCCTTTATCAATGTTTCTTCCTCTACATGGTGGTTGGTGCATCCTATAACTCCCTTAACCTTGTACCACTCACTGCACTGCCATACCTTACGGTCAACTCCTGTACTGCTTACTGCTCCGCCAGCCTTTCCGTACAAATACTTTATTACAGTCTCCGCAAATTATCTTGGATGCAAATGGATTGCTTTCCGGCCGGTGGGAATAGGAGTTTGTCCCATGCTCCTCCAGATACTTTTTCCTGCGTTTTATTTCAAGCTGTACACATTCCCATATCCGCTTTGAAATGATGGCATCATGGTCATCCTCCACATAAAACATCTGAATTTCCCCTTTGTTCTGCGTCCGTTTCTTGGTGAGGAAATCCACCGTATAACTTTTCTGCAGCAAAGCATCCCCTTTGTACTTTTCATTTTCCAACATGCTCATTAAGGTTGTGGACTGCCACTTCGTACCACCATCCCAATTTTTCACACCTTCCCGTTCAAAAATCCGCTTGATGTAATCGGTTGTTTTTCCATCCAGAAATTCCTGATACAGCCGCACTACAATCGGCTTCTGCAGCCTGTTGATTACCAACTTACCCGTTTCATCCGCATCATAGCCAAGGAAACGCTTGGTACTCATTTTATGCTTTCCTGTTTCAAACCTCCTGCGGATTCCCCATGTGCAGTTCTCTGAAATGGAGCGGCTCTCGTCCTGTGCCAGCGAGGAAAGAATGGTAAGAAGCACTTCACCTTTTGCATCGAGGGTATTGATATTTTCCTTTTCAAAAATAATTCCAATCCCCAGGTCCTTCAGCTCTCGCACATAGTTCAAACAATCCAGCGTATTTCGTGCAAATCGGAAAATGGACTTCGTGATAATCATATCAATTTTCCCTGCCCTACAGTCCACAATCATGCGGTTAAATTCATTCCTCTTCTTTGTGTTAGTTCCCGAAATCCCCTCATCCGCATAAGTCCCTGCATATTCATAAAGAGGATTTTCACTGATGTAATTGGTGTAATAATTGACCTGATTCTCATAGCTTAATAACTGTTCTTCTTGGTCGGTTGACACTCGGCAGTACGCTGCCATTCTCGGTTTCTGTACTGCTTGCGCTGTTCCTGATTCCGCAGTCGAAATCTGCTTTGCGGGTATAACAGTAATGCTTCTTGCCATTCTGAATCACCTCCTCCACTACTGTCTGTTCCGTAATGTTCAATCCCTGCAATTCGGTATCATCAATCCTTATCCCCTTACATGCCTTGACACCCTTTTCGATGTAGGTACTGCAGAGCCACTGGATTTTCTTTTTATAAACCTGTCTGCGCCGGAGCGTTTTTCCGCAATAAGGGCAAATCAGCATTCCACTTAAGGGATAGCGGTTCTGGAACTTCATTGTGTTGTCCTGCCCAATGTTCCTGTCACGCTTTCTCTGCTCCCTTACCTCCTGCACCTGTTCCCACACCTCTGGCGATACAATTGGTTCGTGATTTTCCGAAATGTAATAACTCTGCACTTCCCCGTTGTTTTTCCTTGTATGGTTTCTTTTGTTTTCAGGGGTGTAATACTTCTGCAGATGAAAATCCCCTTTGTACTTTTCATTGCAAAGCATCCCATTGATGGTCCCGCTTTCCCATATTGTTCCCGTCACCGTTTTCACACCCAGGTAATCAAGCAGCTCCCCAATCCTTGACGAGCCGACATTCATTAAATACAGGTCGAAAGTCAGACTGACAATTTCCGCTTCCTTTCGGTTCACAATCAAATCTCCATATTCGTTTTTGTCATAACCGAGGAAGCGGGAAGTGGTAATCATCACTTCCCCTCTCTCAAATTTCTTCCGAATGGACCATTTATTGTTTTCACTTATGCTTCTGCTTTCTTCCTGTGCAAAAGAAGCGAGGACGGCAAGCATCGTCTCCCCGTCCCCTGATAGAGTGTTAATGTTCTGTTCTTCAAAAAAAATACCGACACCCAGTTCCTTCAGTTCCCTTGCGAACTTTAGAACGGTGACGGTATTTCTAGCAAACCTCGATATGGATTTTGTAATAATTAAGTCAATCTCTCCTGCCCTTGCCTTTTCCATCATTCTCTGGAACTGTGGGCGGTTCTCACAATAGCCGGATATGCCCTGATCAGCAAATACTCCGATAAATTCATATTCCGAATTTCCGGTAATCAGTCTCTCATAGGTTTCCATCTGATTTTCAAGAGAGTCTTCCTGTCTTCTGCTGTCTGTGGAAACTCTGGCATAAGCACAAACCCTTTTCTTTTGTAAGACCGAAGCTGGTCGTTTGTTAATCACTTTTACTCGCACGTTACATCACTTCCTTCAAAAAACCTTTTCTTAAACTCCTGAATCCTTTGGAAAATGGCCTGTGCATCTTCTACCTTGTCAATGCACACCACTTCCACATTTCTCTTACTGCAAATCAACATGAACTCCATAAACTGTCCCCCAGTTACGGGCAATCGTGGCAGCCCTTATGGTAACCACCACATCAATCTTCTTTGCTGCGATTTCTGCTTTCAGACGATTAAATTCTTTTCTGTTCGGGTTGGCTCCTGAAGCTTCCTCAAAGAATATCTGCAAATCCCATTTCTGTTTTCCATATTCTTCTTCCAAACGCCTCATCACATCGTCCAGATATTTTTCATAGTCTCTGTCACGATGGTTGACTCTGCAGTAAAAAGCTACTCTATTTATCGTTCCTGCAATCACCATATAAATAAGTACTCCTTTCGTTTTTGGTAGTATATAAATCACTCTAAACCCCTGTAAAGTCAAGCAATTCTACGGTTTCCACTCACTCTTTTTTCACTCTGTCCAAACTTATTCAATAAAAAAAGACCAGACATTTCGCCTGATCTTTTCATCCTAATCACTTATTTTTTTCGCAACTGCAATATTGGTACAACTTTTTCCTCTACCTTTAAGGTATCTGGACGCAAATGAAGAAGTTCCTCCATATCTTCCGGATATAAAGTCACTCCATTTTTTTTGAATAAATCCAATATTTCTTTCGCCGTAAGTACATTTTGCTCTATCAGTAAATCAATGGCTCCTTGAAATATATTTTCATTCAAGGAATATGGTACATCGCCAGGTTCTTTAATTCTCCACCCATTTTTTGAAACTTGACGCATTAAATACTGATACTGGTTATCAGACATAATGCCCAACTGGTGTGTCCGGTAAATCATTGCCTGAATAGATACCTTCCACTTATTTTTTAAAAACTGATAATATTTTAAATCTGTAGGATATGAAGCAATGTCTTTACCAAAGCTGTCTCTAGGTAACAAAAATGCACTCGCAAACATGTTCGCCTGACGTTCTCTTGCTTTAAACTCATCTTTTGTTATAGCTTCCAGATCCTCACTCCATGGATGCAATAATATGTGTCCCAACTCATGAGCCATGTCAAAGCGAATTCTGCCTTCTGGTCTGTTTCCTAATGCAACTGCAATAAAATAAATATCATTTCCCGCCACTATAGTTCGCTGACTAAACGCATCTATTTTATCTTCGTTGGTATCAAATCCCGTTACAATTATTCCATTTTTTTCTAAAAGATACTGTAAATCCTTTATTGGTCCAGTACCAATATCCCAATATTTTCTTACCTGAGCAGCAATATCCTCTATTTCTTGAATTGCATCCTCGTTCTCACACTCAAATACATCATCACATCCTACAAAATCAACACTTGGTAAATTCATTTCAGGAAATGAAATGAATTCCAGAAGTATCTCATACATTTTTGCTACATATTCCAACTTAATACTCTGCGCTGTTCTATCTTTCTTTGTAGCACTTGCCAATGAACGAAAATAGGTTGTTTCTGTTTTTGCAGCATAACTATCCTTTTGAAAAAAGTAATCATACGGAAAGTTAAGCTCTGATGCCAAGAGCCTAACTTTCATATAATCTGGTGTGTTATTATCATTCTCATATAAGGAAAGTGACTGCTTACTGATTTCAGTCCGCTTCGCTAATTCAGTAAGCGTCAACCCTCTATACATTCTTGCACTTCTTAATCTCTCACCGTAAAACTTTTTTTCTATCATAATCAATATCTCCTGAATTTATTTTCAGGCCTTTTTCTCGATTTCCCGAAGTTTTGGCTTTATACCACTCTTTATAGCAACTAAGCCCTTCTTATCCGGCTTCGCATCTTCGTCTGTATATTCTGAAGGCCCAATATCTGTAAGCCGTGCAAAGTCTGGTTTAATATATTGCATAAGAGACGCTTCATCTACAATATTAAAATCTTTATCTAAAAACCTCAGTTTAATATCTTTGATTTCCCCATTCTCCGCTTTATATGCAATAATATAATGTTTATAATCTTCTTCTACATTAATCATTCCCTGACTAATTTTTTCAAAATCCTGTTCCAACACATCTGTATCAAAAATCGTGATTCCAAAATCTTCTAATGTCATTTGTCTTTCTTTCGCAATACAATCCTTATTTTCGACATAAAGAACTGATTGTAAATAGTGTGGATTTTCACGATTTTTCTTTTTGGGAACGCCAGACAATGTACCTTCTGTCATTATCGAATAGGTAATATGCTCTTTTCGATCAATGACCATTCTTCCAGACCAACCATACCTCTGGAAAGGAACAAGATCAATATCATCTTTCACCACATGTGTTCTTAAGTTTGTATTGATATTGTCCCCTCTTAGAAGTATAATCGCATTATTAGTTTCCCGATGATTTTCTCTTAAATATTGTTGCAAATCATCCCCGATAGCTTTCTCTATGCAATAAACAATTTTTCTGAGTAAATCATCATTGATTACAATTTGAGTATTTCTATTCACGTCCAACGAAATTACCTCCTGACTTTATTCTGTTTTTAATTTTTACATAAAACATTATTTTTGTCAAGTGGCACTTCGTTTTCTTTTTAATTTGTATACTCCAATGTTAATAACTAAATCCTGTGAACATAATCCAGTGCAATCCATCCATCACGATTTTTCTGATAAGATTTCAGAAGCCCCCAAAGACTCGCACCCTTACCTTCTGCTTCTTCCACAATAGTGAAAGCACCTTTTCCCGTGTACTTACCTGTTTTATCGTAGTCTGTTCCCGGACCCTTGCGGATGTTCAAATCTTCGATGGATACTCTCACAAGATACGGTGTAAATGTATCATTGGAATAAATCACTTTACCAGATTCATCACATACGGAATATCCCTCATTTTCATTTGCACACCTCTTGGCATTTTCCAAACTATGGAATGCACCCTTCTGTGTGGCAGCATCCGCCCATTTCTTACGCACACGGTACCAGACTTTCTCCGGTTCTGCTGTCTCGTTCTTAATTCCAATCATGGCATTTAAGATTGTAATAATCTTTGCACCATATCCGGCTCCTGCTGCCCATCCCCTTCCATCTGGATTTTCTTTCTGTCCAAGCCACTCCACATATTCAGCACAGCCTCTTGTAACATACTTAAATCGTGGATCAACGCATTCATTCTTCAAATCCACTGTAGAAGCATAGGCTTTCAAATGCTGAACCTGTGCCCTGATACCAAACTGTGGTGTATCAAAGGAGTTTCCTTTCATTCCACTGGAAGTCACTCCCATGCCACAGAAATTGTTCTGGTCGAGCGTAACTGCAGAACCGGAGAATCCAAAATTACCTGTTTCCAGACAGGATTGTGCAAAGGCAATATCACCACGGACACCCTCTGCCTTTCCCTCCAAAAGATAAAACGGAATCATATCAATAACCGACTGTGCAACATCAGGATTCTTTGCTTTAATATACTCTGTCATCTGCTCCACCGTTGCCACTGCATTACCCATAATCTTTGTAAGAATAGTTTCCTCCTCTTTCGTTACTCCATAATAAGAAGCAATGCATTCTACTTCCGCTTTGGCAAGTTTCTGCAGATTATTATCACTGGAAAGCCATTTTGTTGCTCTAGTGTTTGTATGGAATGAATGCTCCAGAATAATACCCGGTGTCCCTACTGCATTCGCACCACGAAGCACACCATAGTATTCTCAGTTTGTCCCCTGACGTGTTGCGATTCTTCCACTCTGGGCAGTTCCCATCACTGATTCCACAACCTTTGCCAGCTTCAGGCCAATATCCGTGCTGCTTCCATTTAAAAGGACATATGCAACCGGATAGTCCACACTCTCGTTTACACCGTTCCCTACAGCGTTGGAATGGACAGAAATAAAGAGGTTACAGCCTTTGGAAGCCGCACCTCTTTCATACAATGCTCTGTCCGTATTCTGATTTGTCCTTGTGGTTACCACACCGATACCAAATGCCTCCAACTCCTTCTTAAGGTAATTATGGAGTTTCCAAGTCATGTCCGATTCATAATAAGACGAAACCGCAGGGCTGCGGTTGTATTTACCGTAATGCCCTGCGTCCAGACATACCTTTATTGCCATGTTACTCATCCTCCTTTTTCTCATCCACTTCTTCGTGCAGCTGCTCCAATACCTCTTTCAGCTTCTTGGGAACCGGAAGTCCGATAAGGGCAACATTCTCAATAATGGAAATTCCCTCATTGGATAAGTAAAAGAAAATGACTGCGGTGCGGAGTACACTTCCGTTCTGGATGACCTGAGTATCAAGCACATGGCCGATACCTACCAGACAGAAGATTGCCACCTTTTTGCAGATGCCTTTAAAACCAACCTCGCTGGATATCTTTTTCTGTACGAATGCTGCCATAAGCCCGGTGGCATAATCGATGACAACAAACATAAGGAGTGCATACAGAAAACCATCCAGTCCTCCAAGAAACCAACCCATAAAGCCTCCTATTCCTGCAAATACATACTGCACTGTTGTTACTGCCTGTCTCATAACTGTTACCTGTCTTTCTTTGTTTTTTGGTATGAAAAAAACAGCCCGCAAAAGGCTGTTTGATTCCAAAACTATATCTGATTCGGCATACTGTCCCATAACCTCATATCTTTCTGACCAAGACTCCATATTGCAATCCCTGACACGCCATAGGTGTATGCTGCTTCATTTGCCCAATAGACAATGCTGTCCACATCGGAGTAACCGAAATATTATCCGGATATTTTTTATATAAAAAACTTAACACCTTATAACGTATTATAGGTGGCAGCATTGAAAAGGAATATAACACGTCATTTCTTGATCCAAATTCGTATTTTTCAAAATAGCTTATCAGCAGATATGATAGCATATCAAATAAACCATCTACCACATTATCAAAATCCTCTGAGTCAAACCCCTCTAAATATTGCGTATGTGTTGACTGATTTCCTTTGCCACGAACAGTTTCTACAGCTGTTTCAATGAATTCATGGTTAGGCAAATTTTTTATTCTATTTTGAATATTCTTTGCTCCTAAAGTTACTGCCTTATTTGGATCAATATCTAATATTTTTCGAATAACAACCTCTGCATATTTTCTAACAAAAGATATTCTTCCACTAACGGAAGTATCTTTATAAAATGTATCTCCGATTAAATCCGCAACTAAACTTTGATATGCGTTATTATTAAAATTGCTCATTAACTTATCCTCCTTATCACAAATTTACTTTTGCGAAAAAGTATCCTTTCGCCAAAATGTGTATTTCTTATTCCCCAAAGCCTATCCCCTGGGGTAAACCTCCAGTTATATCATCAGTCTACGGAAACAGAAACACACATCTATTTTATTTCCAAAATGGCGAAATCCTTTGATTTATTGGGCTTTTCTTGACAAAAGGCAGACTGTCTCCACATGCACCGTATTCGGAAACATATCCACGCACTGCACCTTATCCACGACATACCCCCGCGCCAGCAGCACCTCCAGATCCCGCGCCAGACTCGTCGGCTTACACGAAATATAAATCATATGATCCACACCATAATTGATAATCTTTTCCAGCGCCTTTGGATGAATACCATCCCTTGGCGGATCAAGCACAATATAATCCGGCCGTTCCTCAATCGTATCGAGCACCTTTAAGACGTCACCCGCCAAAAATTCACAGTTGTCCAGATGATTGAGTGCCGCATTCTCTTTTGCCGCCTCTACCGCTTCCTCGATGATCTCCACGCCCACAACTTTTTTGCAGACCGGAGCGAGCATCTGTGCGATCGTACCGGTACCGCTGTACAGATCATAAACGGTCTTGTCTGCCAGCATGTCCGGATTATCCCCGAGGATAAATTCGCGGGCTGTGGAATAAAGCACTTCTGCTCCGAGAGAGTTTGTCTGGAAAAAAGAAAACGGTGAAATCTGAAAACGCAGTCCCAACAGCTCCTCATAAAAATAATCCTGTCCGAAAAGTACTTCCGTTCCTTCGTTTTTTACGACATCCGCCACGCTGTCATTTTTTGTGTGGAGTACTCCTTTTAAGGTTCCTTCCAGGGAAAGTGCCAGAAGTACATCTTTCCATCCGGCTAAAAGCTGCTTTTCTTTTTCTTCGTTTACCGTTCCGGCATGTGGACATCTGCCCTGCTTTTCCAGCAATGCAGCCTCTATCTTTGCACGCTCGTCCGGCTCCTGCTCCTGTACATTTCTCCAATCCTGCGTCGTAGTGATCAGATCAACTAAAATCTCTCCGGTCTTTACTGCCTTTCGCACAAGAAGATGGCGCAGATACCCGGTATGACGCAGTCTGTGATAGAAGAAGATTTCCTGCTCCCTGAAATAAGCGAGCGTTGCCATGAGAATCGCACGGAAATCGCCATCCACGATCCGGCAGTCCTCTACCGTTACAATATCGTAAAAACTGCCGCGCTTGTGCATTCCAAGTGCCAGCGGTCCGTCCTTGTATTCATCTCCAAATGAAAATTCCATTTTGTTACGGTAAGCAAGCACACGCGGACTGTGTCTGATTGGCAGAAACTCATAAGCACAGGCATCCCCGATCGCCTGCTCTATCATGCCGCGTACCTGTGTCTCCTTGATCTTTAACTGTTCTTCATAAGGCAGACTCTGATACGTACATCCTCCGCACTGTCCGAAATGCCGGCAGGTATCTGCGGTCTCCCGTGGCGATTTCTTCACGGTTTCCAGAAGCCGTCCTTCCGCTTTTCCTTTTCGTACCTTATTTACTGCAAAGGAAACACGCTGTCCCGGAATGGTATTCTTGACGATGACGCTTTCTCCCTCGTCTGTCATCACAATCCCTTTGTTCGGGAATTCTACGGTTGTTACGTTTCCTTCTGCAATCTGCCCTTTTTTCATTCTTTTACTCCTCATGCATCATTCTGAATCTTATTTTCTTACAGAAAAAGGGACTACACAACTGCAGTCCCTTCTTTCTTCGTTCGGTTTTCTTTTTCTGCGCACCGCTCAAACTGCCTGAAAGTTCTCACGCTTCCGACAATGATTAGTCCTCTGTCTTGTCTGCGGAAGCATCCTTAGACTCTGCAGCCGGCTCATCATCCTCATCCTCGAAGAAGTCATTGTCGAACTCATCTTCAAAATCGTCCTCAAAATCATCCAGATAATCCGGTGTAAAGAAACGATAAATTCCATAGATTGCTGCTGCAACTGCGACAACGATTCCAATCACGGCGAATACAATCACGAATTTGGAAGGTTTCTTCTCCTCTTCTTCCTGTCTCTTCAAAAACTTATTAAGCTTTGCTGCATCCAAAACATCCCCCACTTTGGTAGATGCTAAAATATCTTCTACTTTACTCATGATGGCACTTCTCCTTCCTGCATTTTTAATTACATCCATTATAGCATATCTTTCCCTGTTTTCCTATGAAAAATTTGCGTTTATAAAAAATTTATCATATCTTTTTTAATTTTGCAAAGCTTGCAAACATCTTCTTTGTTCCGACTTTGTCGAAATCTACGGTCACTTCATAGTCCCTGCCCCCGGAAACAATTGCCATGACTTCTCCATCGCCAAATTTGATGTGGCGGACACGATCTCCCACCTGATAGGACAATGCTCCACCCGCGGAACCAAAATCACGCTGGTTTTCCACCTTTGTATATACCGGTTTTGTGGCTTTGGAGGAACGGAAGGTCGATCCATATCCCTCTCCCACTTCTTTTCCATATCCGCTTCCACCATAACTCGGCACCGTCCGGAATGCCTTACGCGCCTTCTGAAATGTGGACTGTTCGATGGGTTCTTCCTTTGTCTTTGGCTCATAAATCTTTCCGGAAAGAAGTTCCGACGGAATTTCCCTGACAAAACGGGATACTTTTCCATACTGTGTCTGCCCCCGCACCATGCGCACACGCGCGGAAGTGATTGTCAGATTTTTCTTTGCACGGGTAATTCCCACATATGCCAGACGCCGTTCTTCCTCGATCTCGGCCTGGGAGTTATCACTCGTAATAGACATATAACTCGGAAACAGTCCGTCCTCAAGTCCTGCCAGATAGACATTCGGAAATTCAAGTCCTTTCGCACTATGTAAAGTCATAAGTACCACATAGTCACTGTTTTCGTCAAAACTGTCAATATCCGCAACCAGAGCGACATTTTCCAGAAAGCCATTTAAGGTCGGAGCTTCTTCCCCCTCCGCATAATCCACAGCTTTGCTGATCAATTCGTCAATATTTTCGATTCTTGCCTCTGCCTCATCCGTTCCCTCTGCTTCGAGTTCTCTGACATAACCGGTCGTTTCAATAACTTCCTGCAGCAGATCTGCCACGGAAAGCAGCTTTGCCTTTGCTTTCATAGATTGGATGAACAACACAAACGGCCGGATCTTTGCTGCCGCTTTGCCCAGCCCCGGTACCTGTTCTGCCACACAGAGCGCATCATAAAAACTGATCTCCTGCTCCTGGGCATACAATGCCACTTTGTTGATCGATGCAGCACCAATTCCACGTTTTGGGATATTGATGATACGCCGCACCGCCAGATCATCCTGCCCATTGTCGATGGTCTTTAAATATGCCAGCAGATCCTTCACTTCCTTACGGGCGTAGAAATTTACGCCGCCAAAAATTTTATATGGAATATTTGCTGTAATAAAACGTTCCTCAAAGAGACGGGACTGTGCATTGGTACGATAGAGAATGGCACAGTCTTTATACTGATACTCTCCTTTGCGTACCCGCCGGGCAATATCCCTTGCCACAAAATCCGCTTCCTCTGCCGCCGTATCCAGCTGCTCAAAGGTGATCTTGTCCCCGGCTCCATTGTCCGTCCACAGACGCTTTTCCTTTCGCCCCTGATTGTTGGCAATCACAGCATTGGCTGCATCCAGAATATTTTGCGTGCTCCGGTAATTCTGCTCCAGTTTGATCACTGTGGCATCCGGAAAATGATGTTCAAAATTCAGAATGTTGTAGATATTCGCTCCCCGGAACTTATAGATAGACTGATCATCATCACCTACAACACAAAGATTCTGGTATTTTAAAGCCAGCAGACGGATCAGTTCAAACTGTGCGGTATTGGTATCCTGATACTCATCCACCATAATATAGCGAAAACGATCCTGATACGAGGCAAGCACCTCTTTGTCCAGTTTGAACAGTTCCACGGTTTTCATGATCAGATCATCAAAATCCAATGCATTATTCTGCTTTAACGCCTGCTGATATTCCCGGTAAACCTGGGCCTGTTTTCGTTTCACATAATCGCCTGCCGCGCGCGTCTCAAATTCGATCGGATCGATCAGCTCATCTTTTGCGGAGGAAATAGCAGAAAGAAACATTTTCTCTTTGTACATTTTCGTATCGATTTCCAGACGTTTGCAGATATCCTTCATCAGAGTCTTCTGATCATCGGAATCGTAGATGGTAAAATTGGTGCCAAACCCCAGCCTGTCAATATATCTGCGCAAAATACGCACACAGGTGGAATGGAATGTGCACACCCAGATACTTTCCGAACCATATCCAACCATCTGGTCAATACGCTCCCGCATCTCCCCTGCCGCTTTATTGGTAAACGTGATTGCCATGATATTGTAAGGATTAACCCCGCATTCCTCAATCAGATATGCCGTACGATGTGTCAGTACTCTGGTTTTTCCGGACCCGGCACCTGCCAGAATCAGAAGCGGTCCGTCGGTTGCCATCACAGCCTGCCGCTGTGGTTCGTTCAGTGCATCTAATAAGCTCATATCGTTTCTCCGTCTCTTTCCATAATTCATTATTCGTGTGTCTCATTATATCATAGATAGTCCGAATAGAACATACATTCTTTTGTTTTTTGAAAAAAGCATGAAAATGCCTTGTCATCTAGTTTTTATTACTATATAATGTGATATGAGGTGAAAATATGGACAACGAAGTAAAAGAATTTCTTGCTGCACTGCAGAAGAAACTGGTTTCAATCGATTACATCAAAACGGAAGACATTCCAAATATCGGTTTATATATGGATCAGGTCACGACCTTTATGGACGAGCAGTTAGAAGCCTGCAAACGCTATGAAGATGATAAAATTCTGACCAAAACAATGATCAACAATTATGCCAAAAACAATCTGCTCCCTGCCCCGGAGAAGAAAAAATATTCCAAGGAGCATGTGCTGACCCTGTTATTCATTTACTATTTTAAGAATCTGCTCAGCATCAACGACATCCAGTCCCTGTTAAATCCCCTGACGGAACATTATTTTGGCAACAAAGCCGGATTTAATATGGAAGATGTCTATAACGAGGTTTTTAATTTAGAGAGCACCGAGTCCGAGAAATTATTAAAAGATCTCGGAAAAAAATATGCTCTCTCCCGTGAGACGTTCCGGAAATTTCCGGAAAATGATCAGGAATTTCTGCAGAATTTCAGTTTTATCGCAGCGCCAGCAGCAGCTTCGTCGCTTCCGCCAGCTCAGCGTCCCGTTCGGGGCCGGGCTTGGCTTCCACCAGCCCGGTAATGCGCCGCCGCAGGCGTCCCAGCACCTGCTCCCGGTATTCCCCGGCCAGCGGGTCATTTTCCAGGTCCAGCGCCCCAAAGTACAGCGCCGCCGGAGTCTCCTCGGTAGCGCAGCCGGTGTACTGCGCCCGCAGTACCGTATACAGCTTGCCGTTCGCCCGGCAGCAGCGCTCCTCCCGCAGGGTAAAGCGATGGGTATACAGCCACCGCCGCAGGTGTACCGGCCGGGTCATGGGCTGCAAAAGGTAGGTAATGGCCGGGTTTTCGGTGTAGTCCCACCGGGAAAGGATATCCGCGATCAGCTCCCCACCCATCCCGGCGATCACTACCACATCCACCCCCACCGGCGCGATGCCGCACAGTCCGTTGGTCAGGCGGCACTCGCTCTGTGCCAGCAGTCCCCGGCGGGTCAGCTCCTGCCGGGCCTTCTCCAGCGGCATGGGGTTAATATCGGCCGCAATGCCGTAATCGCAGCGGCCGCCCTCCAGCAGAGCCGCCACCAGCAGCCCATGGTCGCAGCCGATATCTGCCACCGCCCGGCAGCGCGGCACCATAGCCGCTATGGTACCCAGTCTTGCATCAAGATGCTCCATTCCGGAACCTCCTATCTCTCTTGCCCAAAATGCTTTCTTCCCCCGGCCTTCCGGATGCGCGCAGGCACGGCTCCGCTCTCCGTCGGGCCGCCCCGCCAAAGCCGGGGCCGGCCCTCCCCCGCTC
>ERZ779890.2606-NODE-2606-length-17005-cov-2.998053_pt1 | contig 17005 bp, 4 predicted proteins | sample MGYA00511553_ERZ779890 | MGnify/ENA primary metagenome ERZ779890 (study PRJEB29588, sample SAMEA2152064) | human gut metagenome | biome: human gut; feature: human-associated habitat; material: faeces | place: Denmark | collected 2008/2010 ... | reverse complement strand
CACGTCGATGGTGTCCAGTCCGAACTGTTTCACTATCAGTTGGGCAAACTTGGGACCGATGCCTTTTACCAAGCCACTACCTAAGTATTTCTCAATGCCGTAAGCTGTTGCAGGCATCACCTCTTCCCATGACTGGCACACGAATTGGCTCCCGTATCTTTTATCCACCTTCCAGTCGCCTTCACACAATAAGACACTACCTGCGGGTACTTCCAACAGGTTGCCCACAAGTGTCACGAGGTCATTGTAACCTTTTACCTTAACCTTCATGACCGAATACCCGTTTTCGGGATTTTGGTAAGTGATACGTTCTACTACACAGCGAAGTTTCTGCATATTGTTTCTCCTATCCGTTTTTCTTTGACATCATAATTTGATTTCTGTTTATTGTCGTGTAGCCATTTGGTTCAGTTGAAGGACTTGACGTATTGTTGTCGCATTTACCGTAGTTGTAGTAGAAATACGGTTGAAACGTATTCCCAACTTTGTCAGTATTGCATTTTTGATTATATCACGGGCTTGTTGCACCTCATTGTCTTTATGAAAATGCCAACCATCTACTTCTATGACTTGTATTGGTTCTTTGGTAAGAGAATTGTAAACCAAGAAATCCACGTGTGAAAAGGGACTTTCTGCAAAAGTCTTTTCCTGCTCATTCAGCAAATCCCAGTCAGCAACCAATTTAGACAGAGGATAGTGACATAATATCTCCGTATTTGTCCATCTAAGTTCTTTAATAGCGTTGCACAAGAGATCGTACATTAAATTTTCAGACATGTATTCCGAAACTTGTGGATGAGCCTTTTCATACGCCAGCCGCTCCGAGGTATATTGCTTGTATAGCAAATCGAATACAGAGTGCAATTTGCTTTCCTTTACTTCAAAATTGTTATACTGAATATAGGCTATAAGTTGGGCCAAGTTTGTATCTTTCGGTATCTCATTTCCGTTGGTTACAATACACAAATGTGTTTTCGCACGGGATATTGCAACATTGAGCAGGTTTGCGTCATCTGAAAATTCAGTGGGAACATTATCCACCATACTCATTATAACAGTATCACATTCGCGACCTTGATATTTGTGGACGGTACTGGCAATGTCGCATCCCAATGCTTTGTTGATTTCATCTGCCTGTAAACGATAAGGAGTAATGATGCCTATGCTGCTTTCTTCATCCGTGTATTCGGGCATTACTTCTTGCACTATTACATCTATCTCTCGTTGATTGAATTTATCACGGGCATGATTGCCTTTGGCTGTTCGCACTACTTGTAGGACATTGCTTTCGTCATTGTCTGTAGTCATAGCGATAAGCTCTCCATGATAGAATCGTTGGTTGCAAAATTCAATAATTTTCGGATGACACCGATAATGTTCACGGAGCAGTGTGACCGGAGCATCTTTGAATATTTCTACACACGACTGCAGAAAGCTATGAGTAATGGCATTGTACGAATCGCTTACGTTATAGGTTGTTTGGATGGCATTGAGTGCTTGCGCTTCGTCACGACTTACTACATTAGGAAGCTGCTTGTCGTCTCCAACGATTACGGCATTCATGGCACATGATAGAGCCAATGCCCCCGTCTTTATATCTACCTGCGATGCTTCATCCATGATAACATAATCGAAAACCATATCTTTGCTAATACAACTTTTGGCGGAATAAGTCGTACTGAGTACCACCGGATATTCATTCAAGAACTCTTCGGTTCTGGATTTTATGTCTCGAATGGTAAATTTCTTTCTTGTGGCACCTGCATACTGTTTGGCGGTTTTGTTCTTCAAAAGTTGGAGTGAAGACGAACGCAAATCCTTTACACTTTGTTGGATGTTAATGGATTGAAGCATGGAAGAGATACGTTCCATTTCTTGCTCAATCTCTATTTTGCGTGAAGTGTAATATGCGGTTTCCAAGTCTGTGATTACTTGCGCAGGCTGCCCACCGAGAAAGGCATACATTTTTATCCCCATTGAAAAAGACCATTTCAGACGAAACCAGAGACTTATTTCCTTTCCATTCTCTTTAATCCTTTGGTAAGCATTAAGCAGATTCAGGAGTTTGGATGAAGGATTCTTTTGTAACCATTCATTTTGATAGGTCTCTTGGTGAAGCATATCGTTATACTTCGTCTCTTTCAGCAGTGCATCGTATTCCGCTTTTAATCGGGCTTGTTTGATTTGCCCGTCAAAACCTTGTGTCACATTTTGCAGTGCAACTGAGGCTTGTTGTGTTATAGTTGTCTCTTCAACTCTCCAGCCGTTTGTATCAGGATAGCCGAATTGATTGGCAATAAATGTTTCCTTGTTTTGAGCACTGCCCAGTTTTGCCACAATAAAACCAAGGTCTTCCTTTTCCAATTTTTCGGCTACATTATCTACTGCTGAGTTGTTGTTTGACACGACAAGGACAGTTTTACCAGCCATCAACAGATTGGAAATGATATTCAATATCGTCTGAGTCTTTCCTGTTCCCGGAGGACCTTGAATGATACTTACTTGATGTGTCAAAGCTGCTTCTATCGCTTTCTTTTGGCTTGCATTACATCCAAACGGATAGTATATTTGTTTTGGAATACGGAAAACGGTTAATTGTGTCTTGTCACCAAGATATTGTGCCAAAGGAACATTGTCGCGTTTCACATCAACCAATTCATATTGTCTGGACAGGATATTTTCTGCCTCTTCTGTCTGCAATCCGGTTTCTACGGCCAGTTTCTGTAAATAGTCCCATACAGAACCACCAGATTTGTCAATCGGAGTACGTGTTATATAGATGTCTTTCCCTTCAAAATTTTCATAATATCCGTTATTATAAGACACATGATAAAACGTATGCCTTCCATCCGTAAAGCGCAGTAATTCACTTATATTTGTAATGTGTCTGTTTTTAATATACAATCCCTTTTCTCCCAGGTCTATCGTATTTGGATGGGTAAGAAAAAGTAATCGATGCCGGTTGTAATTAAATACACGAGTGGATGATGAAAACTGGACAGACCAAAGTCCGTTTTTGTTCTCACGAATAGAAGAGACTTGTTCGGTTACAAACATCCGTTTGTCCCCTTGTCTATCCAAATCGACTATCATATATTGCCTTACATCCATATGTCAAATTTATTTTAGCAATTAGGGCCTTTGGCGAAAATGGCAATTGGAAAATCCATAAAACGAATCTTTTCTTCTTCTGGAAATTGTTGGATTACGAACTGAGCCACATCCAATTTATCTAACAATAAGAATGCCCCTGCTTTTACCATGTCAGAATCGTTTTGAGACAGTTGGAGCAATAAGTTAACTTCACTTTCGGTAAAATTTCGCTGTCGTTTAATTATTTGCAAAATATTTAATTGATGTATTGCTATCATTGAGTTATCACGTTCATTTTCCAAAAGCCATTCCGCTAACGATTGGGCAACTCCGATTATAAACTTACTCTTCTCTAATTTGCCTGACAATTTTAATTCATCATAAGCCTTTAGTATGTGAAGTAAATCCAAGTTTGCCTGTATAAGTACACGAGAATCTTTTATATAGCACTCATTGTATGCTTCTACAATTCTATCATAAGAGATGTTATCAAAGAGAACAAATCCCTTTTGTTCTAGAAAAGAAAATATCGGTACTCGAAACGGGGTAACATCATTATTCTGTATTACTTCGATAGATGATGTAAAAGCATTGTCTAAATAAAACTTTCCTCTATTGTCACTTTGGCATACTAAAAGCACATTTATATTTGCAATGCTTATCTTAAATATACCTTGTGGGTTTGTAAGTCCAATAGCCTTGTTCTCGATAAAAGCTTTATACAATTGGTGCATAGAAAAATCGTCCTTTTCCGTAAACACCTTATAATTTATCGGAGTCGTTATGTTTAAAGCATTAAGGACTGCTTGATGAATACTGAGATTTGATAACTGCTTATTTATCGTTGATAAAAGAACATTTTTATTAGACGCATTAATTGTTATTTCTGTATCTCCAAACTTTATACTTCCATATTCTATAAGTAGCTTGTAAATTTCATAAGCTTTTATCTGTTCATCTGTAGTATCAGCAAGTATTTCTAATGTACTTATACGTTTGGTCGATGGTGGTTTCTGTTCGGATTTAAGAAGGAATAAGTTTTCTAGTTTATAAGATACGCTCTCCTTTGTATAGGTTAAAACATAATTTGAGGCAACAATATCATTCCCGATATAAACACTTTCTTCTTTTTTGATGGTCAACTCAGGCATGAATATATTCATCAGACCATTTCCTATAGGTATTTCAACATCTTCCTTTGTTTTTAGATACAGGAAGGATTTAAATCCTCCAAGAAAGTCTTTCAGTAGATTATTTTTCTTCCCTTGAAAAGTAAATCCCCATTGGTAATCATGGACATTTTTGACATCTTCAATGCTAAACGGATTTTTTGAAGCAAAACTTTTCTGTTTGATACAATCTGATAAAAAAGCTTTTAATTCGGCCTCAGTCCAAGATTTATCCATGCTTAGTGGCTCAAATGGCATACTTCTGGTCTTTTGCTGTTTGTTTATAGTAGCAAGCAGTCCTCGTATCTCAATAGGAGCCATCTTCTTGTAGAATATCTTGTTATCGCCATTGGACATAACTTCTACAACAAAGAACACAAATCCTTCGTTCTTTGCGTTTCTTAAAAATATGGTCTCGATAGGAAATGTCTCTTTGGTCTTGAATTTTGAAACCTCTTTTCCTTTTACCTGAATCCGAAGACTTCCTATATAATTTTTCCTAATATCTTTTTTAGTTTCATATAGGTTGAGTTCTCCATCCCAATCAGGAGTTTTATCATTCTCCTGAATTTGGGGCGAGATTAAGTTACAAGTGTTGAAATAACGTTTTACTGCACCTGTAGCCAGTTCTTCTATGTCTTTTTTACTCAGCATAAATCTTCAATCAGTTATCAAATCCAAATTTGTTCCAAGCTTCCAGCACAAGGCGCTTGGTACGGTATTCACCTAATTCACGGATTTCACGCTCTTTTAGCACGCGGAATGTTTCGTTGATGCAGCCCTTTCCGCATATATCTTCAGGATCGAGAATGTAGCGAAGGTCTTCTGTGCTCAGTCCGTAAAGGTGGGCGAATATGGCATCCAGCTCTGCTTGCCATATGGCACGCTTTTCCTCGTCCCATATCACAGGCTCATCCGGCAAATCATAATCTTTCGGACATTCCTTACGTAGTTCTTCCATCCAACCGTCAAGGTCATGATTGAACCAGCAGAGGCGGGCTACACGTTCTACAATATCACGTCCATAACCTGATTCTTGTATTTGTTCCGGAGTAAGGAACGGTAATTGCTTCATCATAAAGAATCCCATACTTGAACCACCTACTTTTTGTTTAACTATGAAGTCGAATGTTAGAGAAGACAGCATGGCTAAAAGTTCGCAACTGGGGATAAGGCCCCGCGAAGTGAAAACGAGCGGGGCCTTATGCCCAGCACCAACGGTGCTGGGCATAAGGCTTGCTACGCAAGTCCGCTCATTCGTTGCGTTTGTTACATCACGAAAAGCTATATAGAAGTTATGATTCCATTGCCAAGTTATATTACCCTTAGAATCTGTTTTAACCAGTTTGGCTTGAACATCCTCCTGTTTTACCCAATACCATGGACGTAAAGCAGAGTTCGGATTCTTTAAGGTATCAATGGATGTTGCCGGAATAGAATTGGGACGTTGTACATTTTCTAATGGAAACTCACCATAGTGATGATTGTAGAACCAAATCATTTTTCCTTCATACAAAGGCACATAAAGTATATCATTAGCATTAAATTTATCTCCTATCTCTTGCGCACCCATTTCAAGCAGTTGCTGTCTTGTTTTGAACTGCGAGGAAGCAGTTGCCATATTAAAAAGCGTTGCTAAACGAATATCCCAAGGATTTTCACCTGTTTCTTCATTTACAAGAATAGGTGCCATATTGTATAATTTCTTTGTAAGTACGGCATCTCTACTAGTTCTAAAGACAGGACATGTTTTTGTATTTGGATTCAGTTTTGTAAAGTCTGCTGTCTCTAGTTTATAGATCCTATTGGGATCAAGTAAATGGTCCAAACGAGTTAAGTAAAATCCACCAGACACCTCACGTGGTTTATCCTGTCGTTTTCCAGCAGTAAGAAGGCAAAATTTATACATTCGATGAATATTAAATAAACCTTCTTTGTTTTCATATAGAGATATAAGCCGATTCTCTGTCACAAGTTTCTCAAAGAAGTACTTTGTGGAGTCCCCAAAAGCTATTGAAGTCGGTATAACCAATCCCCACGCTTTCTGGGAGAAATCCAAGCATATTTCAGCAAACAGAGAAGACATTTCAATTTTACCACGATTGGTTAAATTGAAACGGCCGGAATATTTTACATAACGTGACTGGCTGGCAATAGATTCTCTTACTACATAGTATTCGTTGAACAACTTGAAATTGCTTGTTTCAAGTTTGGCTATTAGCTTATCTCGCGCCGCTTGATTTGCGGCACTCACAATAGTATTGTCTTTTCCGACGAACCATTTTCCATCCTCCATTTGCAACTTATCCCAAGGTGGATTGCCACACATCACATCAAATCCACCACCATCAGCAAAGACTTCTGGAAACTCTATGCACCAGTGGAAGAAGCGGTTGACATGTGCCACTTCGTTCACTTCATGCTTGAACGAATCGGAAAGCACCTGCAGACCTTCCATTTCTTTGGCTGTGTAATCAAGATACTTTATCTCTTGCAGCGCATTATAAACGGTACGGGTGTAGGGAATATCAAGCGATGTAAATATATTTGTCTCTTCGTCAAATTGAGAAATAAAATCTTCATCTTTGAATTGTTTGAAGAAACTATAAGTGTAAATGTCGCAAGCACGCCGCAAACATTCTACACGTGGCGATTGCATCAGTTCTTCCCACTTAGACTGTTTAGTAAGTTCTTGCAAAAGCGATTCTTCTGGCAGGGCACTAATTTCTTTTACTTTTCCGGCAAGTCCTACTTGCTCGCTGTCAATGCTCTGTATGGCAATGTCTCCGCTAAACAATGTCATCGCATATCCTGCCGACTTGCCGTCTTGAACCAAAGCCACATCTTTAAGAGCTTCCTTATTCAAGTCTATAATCTTTTTCTTTGCTTCTTTATTCTTGGCAGAGAAAGCTTCTTTAGGCACACCTTTGAGCAATGTGTCGAGATTGGTGACACCTATCACAGAGTTTCCGCAACGCACATGATGGTCGAGGAATGAAAGCGGCTTACCTGCACAATAACCTTCAATCCAAAGCACGACTTTGCATAACTCCACTGCATCAGGGTTGTAATCGACTGCATAGATACACTTTTGAATGACCTCACGGAGTGCTTCACGGTAGTCCTGCGAAGCCGGATTGTCCTCACCTGTACGCAAGGTACAAATATACCATGCCAGTGTACGAGCCATAGCTAATACAATATGACCGGAACCGCTGGCGGCATCGCAAACTTTCATAGAGAGCAGGGAACGTACTTTCTCTTCAGTGGTTTGGCATTGGGCAATGCGCCCTTTGATAACCGGCTCCAATGTGGTGCGAATCAGATTTTGTACAAGGTCTGGGCGAGTATAATAAGAGCTGGATGACTTTCTATCCAGACCTGCACCAAACGTAAAGCCCCAATCCATGACAGAAGTACCCTGCGTGATGACGGCACGCATTTCGAGAATGCCTTCATATACAGAACCAAACTCCTCCACATCAAGAGAAGAATAGTTTATTTTCACTCGGTTCTGTTTTTCGTCCTTAAACTCGTTCAGACATGCGAAGGCCTCGAGGAGTTCCTTGTTGGTAATCCGACAGTACCGTAAGTAGTGGAGCGTATCCTTGTCGAACAAAATGCCGCCAAGCGGCTTGATGCAAAGGGGCGCACCGAAAGCACCATCCTCAAACAGGTGAAACGAGTCCATCAGTCCTTCCCACAGGTCATGGTATCTGCTGCTACGCAAGTGGGGTAACTCTGACAATCCACGCAGACGTGAGACTGCATAGAACTTTTTGTATATGTCCTGACAATGTACTTTTCGGTCGTAGTCGGCATCTTTATCAGGGTCGCCGATGTGATAAACCAAGTTTCGATCCTCTATGATGAAGAGGAACAACACGCGGTAGATGAAGTGAATCAATTCCTTGTTGAGTGTTTGGGAATTGGCTTCACCATTCATTATAGCCTGCCGAAAGGCTTCATTGCCATCGCCCTTGCCACAAACAACGGCACGGCCCAATATCTCCATCGCTTTCTGAACGGCATCACTTAGCCCGGCACGAATGCGGTTGCCGCTCTCAATGGAGCGATTGAACCATTGTTCCATAATACACGCATCATCACTGCTATGGCTGAAACGTGAAGTGTGCATCAAGCGGAACAGCAGGCAGAACTCGGCATAATGGTCTTCTTCCACCATACGCCGCAAGTCAAATTCGATATAGGTCAGTTTTACAAGTTGTCCGGTGTTACGAATCAGGCGAAGTACCTGCCCGTTGGTGACAATGCCATAGATATGCTCAGTGCTGTTGAGATAGTCGAGCATGGTGGCATGGGGCGATTTCTGACGATGCTCACCCTTTACACGCTGGTCAAGCGTACACTTATCCATCATATCGAGTTCGACGTCACCGGTTTTGTCGCCAACGATGATAACGGGCAACTGCCCAAGTTCCGGACAGATGTAGGGGATATCAAACTTGCGCTCGTTGGCCTCTATCTGGGTAGGTTGATAATCCAGTTGGTAGTCCAGACTGGAGAAGAAACGTTCCATCAGACGGCGCACGGACTTTGTGCCGTATGGGTCGCGAAGCATATTGCGCTCAGCAAAAAGTTTCCAGTCATTGCGCAAACTACTCCAGGCATTGTCAATCTTGGCCGTGAGAGAAACATCCAGATTGAAATCCTGTTCACGATTTCCCAGCATGGATAAGTCGGTTTCTATTTCATGCAAGATGTCATCGGAAAGAAGATGACCATATATGTGTATTGATGTATAATCCATGTGAATTTATTTATAATTGAGGAACTTTTGGCATATAGACAAATGCTGCGATAACATCCATCGGAAGCACCGGTCTCACCACCTGATATTCTGCTTCAGAAAGGTAGGTACGATATTGCGCAAACGAGCGAACGAGATTGTTGGCGCGTTCGGTAGCGATGTCATCGGTATGCCGGCGCAGTGTTGTCTCGTCAGCCACCCATTCCAAACGTCGCTTGAAAGTGTTGCGCTGGGTTACGAGGTCGATGTCCCCCGTGGCCTGTGATTCCAAGAACAGGCTGCGACACTCTTCTTCCGGCAGGAAATCGTGATTTTCTACTTTTCCTTTATAACCCAGGAATATCATTTCTTCGCCTACGAGCTGGCGGTCGCTATGTTTCGCTTCACTGATTACGGAACGGACACGCATCAAGAGCACCGTTGTTACCGTCTGTACCTTGTCGGTCTGAATCACCATGCCACGGCATGCTCCAAGATTACCTCCGTTAATGGTGTCATTGACTACTGCTCGTGAGAGGTCTTCCACAAAAACATGATTACGACCAATATACATATAGTTCTTAGGAGTAGGTGATGCAAACGAAATGCGTACCATCCCTTTCTTGTCTGATGCCCGTAAAAAATAAGGTTTAATATTTTCTTCAAGTTCGACAAGTTGGAAAGAATAACAAAGAGGCAAATTATCCGTTTTTACATTTATACCGGCATGACGCAGTTCACCAATGACAAAATCTCTGGTATCATAAATGTCACCAATAACTTTCTTGGCCTCGTTCAGACTTTCTACCAAACGAGTCGGATCCATCGCTTTGGTGTTGTGAGCAAAGTAGGTATGGGATTTCTTCTCAATTTCTACCGCACGCTGGATACGCTTGTCGTGTTCCTCGGTTGTTTCCTTGAACTCATCCATGTCAAATAGTGTAGGCTGGTGGATGAGATTCTTTTTTGTATCAAGTACGATAATCTCTTCCATGATGTTTTCCATCAGTGAAGAATCATTGTCGGCAATGGGGATATAGATACCCAAGGATTTGCGAATCTGGTTCTGCTTGCGATAAAGCACCTTCATGATAATCTTGTCCACCGGATTGGTATCTTCATCAAAAAGGGTAAAAATGGCTACTTCTTTCTCAGTTTGGCCAAAACGGTCGATACGACCGTTACGCTGCTCCATGCGGTTGGGATTCCACGGTAAGTCATAATGAATGATACTGTTAAATCCCGTTTGAAGATTGACTCCTTCTGATAGACAATCGGTACATACAAGGACATGACGAGGTGACCTTGACAGTTCGTCAATTTTCATCTTCCGGTCTTCATCCGTAAGACGGCTGGTAACGACTTCTATGGCCACATCTTTGTATCTCTTATCAGAGGACAAACATTTGGCTATATAATTTTTGCAATATTCGGCTGTCTGAATGTATTGGCAGAAAACAATAGGGTTATAATTTGAGTTTAATGCAAATTCCACATTCTTTGTCAACTCGCTTACTTTGTTGTCTTGCTTATTTTCCTTGATTTCACGAAGCCGTGTAATAAAAGAACGGAACTAGACCTTTTCGCTGTTGGAAGATTCTTCGTATGATTCTGGGAGTACATCATCGCCAAGAAGCCCGTCTTTCAGCGCATCATTGAACTTGTATGTCTTTTCCTCATCTTCCGCAACATCGTCAGAGTCATTGGAACGCTTGGCAATCTTGTTCTGTAACATACTGATGCCGGCTTCAGGACTTGACATGACGCCTCGGATTAGTGCCAATAAATCCCAATAAATATAGCGTTGTTTCACCTTGCCCAAGGTACGGGCTATCTTTACTCCCTCACGCACATAGTCTATAATATCCATCAAAAGTGCATGGTATTGTTTGCTAAGTGCATAAGTGGCATCAAACTGTACACGAGATGGAAAGATTATATCGTCACCTACATAAGGTTTTACGTCTGCTCGACGACGCTGAATGAAATAATGGGACAGTTCCTCACGCTGCTTTGCATCCTCTAAAGTGAAATTCCTGAATTCCGGCTTTAATAAGCCGATGACAGACTGAAATTCTTCGCTGTTTCCACTATGAGGTGTAGCCGTCAAAAGTACAATGTGGCGTTCCGTATTTGCCAAATCCGAAAGCAAGGAATGGCGTAATTGCTGCCCTTTGTTCGCACCCTTGGGCTTGGCGCATGTATGGGCTTCATCCACAATGATGAACTCGGGACAATGCTGCAAGAACATGGGCTTACGGTCGGAAGACTTGATGTAGTCGATGGAGATAATTTGAAATGGAACATCACGGAACACGCTTTGATTGGCACGCATATTCTTTTCCAAACGGCTGATAGTGCTGGAACGGATGATTTCGGCTTCCAGACCGAATTTATCTCGTATCTCATTTTGCCACTGTTCACAAAGATGTGGTAAGCAGATGACAGCAAAACGCTGTATCTCTCTGCGGTCAAGCAATTCTTTGGCTATAAGCAATGACTCTAAAGTCTTGCCAATACCAACGTCATCAGAGATAAGAAGTCGTATCTGTTTGTGTTTGAGGGCGAGAATCAGAGGCACCATCTGGTAGGGACGAGGTTCAAAAGAAAGTTTTCCCAAACACTGAAATGGCCCGGCCACGTCACGAAACGAGAGCCTGCACGCATTGTAAAGAATGCGTGCGGCTTCAGGATAGCTGTTTACACCCACATCTTCCGGTGATGGTTTGCGGAAATTGTATGAACTTACCGTGGAATCAAGTTTATCGCCATACAGAGGTTTATATAAACCAATGGTCTCGGCATCAGTTCCTCCAAGAGGCTTGATGACAAGTAGGTCTTTATCTGATGATTGTTGAACCACCCAAGGACGTGAGCGAAATTCAACGAGTGTTCCTGTCTTATAATCCATGTCTATTAACTTATGGGTGTAAATATATCAGAATGTGCGGCCACAAAATCTGCCAAAGGTGTAGCATAGTGCCATGCCATCACTATATAGCCGGCATCTTCAAGCACTTCACGCTTGTTCCTGTCATCTTCCTGTACTTCCGGCAAATCGTGGGGCGTACCGTCACAGAAGATGACAATTCTGTCACCATACATAAAATCCGGCTGCACGTAATACTGCTCCGGGAACATAGGCTGTGCCTTGTCCGGCAGGCGGAGTTTATGCTCATAAAGGTATTTCAGAAACTCGTACTCCGTACTACTATTGTGGTCACGGGCTGCTTCAAGAGCTTCGTATTGTTTATCGTAACTTTGGTACTGACCGGCAGAACGTACCTCTATATCAGCGTTCATCATGATGCAAAGCGTATTGTAAATTTTACGCACATCGATAAGTTGATGATACGGCTGGTTGTAATAGTTGAGTAGATTTGTATAGTCTGCCGGTATTAGTTTCTCACGCTCTTCATCAGAAAGCAGTGATGATTTTTTATAGCAAATTTCATAGGCTCGTTTTACAACGGCGTGATAAGAGGCTGGTTCAGCAACGAGGCGACTTAAAACGCCTAAAGAACCTTCCGCATTTTCATAGATGAGTACGTTGGGGATTTTCTCTTCGCCCATCACATCTGCACCTATCTCGCTGCCCTCAATTTGGAACACATCTTCTATGGCCTGCTTAAAGGCATAGAGAAATGTACGCACGGCTCCCTTGTCTCCAAGCGCAAGAGCTTCAAGCGGCTGAATATAGATGGCATTGGCCGTTGTTTCCGTAAACAACTTGACATACTTGATGTGACTGGGTTCTTCCGGATGTTCTTGCTGCTTTTGTGCATAATTTGTCATACGCTCTGAACTAATCCAGTCACCTGTTTTTGTGTCGAATGCAAATCCGTTTGCATTATTGTCATTCTTGGATTCAAGGATGTAAGTCAGGCGGCATGAAGGTATATATCGTATATTGGCAAGATGGGTACCATTGCCAGTCTTCAGTTCGCACATACTCATTGCATGCGTGTCATCAGATGAAAAGTAGGTCTTTAGTTGATAGAACTTTCGGCTACGTTCTTCTTCCTGACAAGTGATTTTTTCTGTTTCCTGTGCCACCATATCCTGTGATTGGATGCAGTAACCGGGGATCATTCTTGAAATACCATCGAGACTTTCACCTGTGATAATATCGGTATGGTGGGCTGCATTTTCCTGATTTTTATAGATTACTCCTGTCTTGGGATTATAGAAGAATTTATTTGGAGTCGGGTCACCTGTGAGCATCATACGTGAGATACGGAATTTCCCTCCATTATTGTAGATGATATTCTGCGGACCGAACTCAGTTAATGCTAATGATTTGGCACGACTCAAATACTCAACCTTGTCACTATTCTTATATTGTAAAAGAGCACGTTGAGGAAGTTTCGTGAAGTTATAACCGGGTAAAAAGCCTTCACTTGCAAAGTAACGGTATGGATAAAACTCATTTTCCTCTGCATTTTTACCTTGATTTTGACCAAGCAACATATCACGAAGTTCTATACCACGTTTTTCTTTTAGCAGGGCCTCCTTTTTCTCGTTGGAATTTTCTCCGTACACATTGTTCCGGAGAATAGTCTGCGCTTCTTCAATTTGTTGTTGCGCCAATTTATATAAGCTACGCCAGCGATTCAATGCCTTATCGAAATCAGCTAGATAGTTGTTGAGTATGTTATCCATCCAACTATTCGTAAACCAATATGGCAATTCATTAGAAATTCTGTTTGACAGATATTGGTCTGCAATCACCTGCTTAAAAATCTGTTTAGTCTCAGTTTTTCGCTCATCGGAAAGTTGAAGATGGTGTACGACTTCCTGCTTTAAGGTAATTGCATTAGCATTACTATAATCAACAAGGTCTGCAATGCCATTAGACAACTGAAGAATAGGGCATATTGAAAGTATCGTAGAATGAAAATGTGTAGAGAACAACTCTTCGTTGACCAATTCCATACGCGGAGCCTTTACCTCACCACTTACCATTTTCTCTGGATGACGAAGATAGTAATTCTCGTGGGAGTTACGGGGACGGCAGTATGTGTAGATCAAAGCCGCCTGACCGCTACGTCCAGCACGTCCGGCACGCTGTGTATAGTTTGCCGGCGTAGGAGGCACATTGCGCATACCGACAATAGACAGATCTTTGATGTCGATACCTAACTCCATTGTAGGAGAGCAATAAAGTACTGGAAATTCACCGTTACGGAACTGTCGTTCACGTTCTTCACGCTCTGATTTAGATACCTGTCCGGTATGGTCTTTGGCTTCCAATTTCACGTTCGCCATAGGGATCTGTTTGTAAAACTCTTGAAAATACTTATTCGGAGTATATACAATTTCATCGCCTATTGTCCTAATTTTGATGAGGTCGGCTCGAATATTCTTTTCATCGCCTTTCTCCCACAAAATGCAGGAATAGTACAACTGATAAGCACCGTCATTTTCTTGAATATAATTACCTAGTGCGGCAAATAATGACTGCATATAAGCGACATATTCTTCGGCAGAGTTGATTGTCACAGCACTTCCGTTTGCATTTAGAAAATCACGAACAAAATAAGCAAGTTTAGAGCGATAACCGGCAACCTCCTTACCGTATGACTTTCGCTTGTTTTGTGGCTTTACAAAACACAAAGCGTGAGCGGACGCAATTTTATCATTGTCATCCAACGTCCATGGACTTTTAAGATTCTCTCGAACCTGTTTTTCTGTATCCCTTGCTGCTTCTTCCGTTCTTTCATCAGAATAGATACACAGTTTATGACGCATATAGTCCAATATCTGAACGATGAAACGTTCTTTGCTCTCATCGGACAAACCCTCTAATTGAGGTATGTCATACAAACGTTCGCTGCCATTTTCACCCGTTATCTCATCATGAAGAAATTCGTAGTTAATTTTCAGTAAAGCACAATCTTCCAAATTGGGCATATTAACTTGCCAGTTTCCAGCCAAATCATCAAAAATGATAGTGCCCAAATATCTCTCCATGACACTTTCCACTTTCTTTGCACGACCACCACTCCAGTTTGGATAACGGAAGTAGTCTTCGTGAGAAAGGTTAAGATGTTTGAATACAAGTCGAGCGATTTTATCACTACCAACAGGATCTTCAGAGTTTTTTACTGCATTCCATATTGCAGAACGGATTTTTCCAATGCGTATAAAGTCGTTAAAGTGTCCGGCTTGAAGCGCAGCATCTTGACGAGCATCCACAAAGGTCATAACTTTCCTGTCAACTGAATCGACTCCGGCATTATTCATTTTAATAATATTCTCATAAGAAAGCACTGTAGTGGCCGTACTTCTACCTTCACTGCCAATTTTTGAAAGTTTTGACCATTCTTTACTGGAGCCCGAGAAAATGGCCTTGGCCGTCGGGTCATACTTCAAGGGACTTGGTATGTAGACCCCCTCAATTGATTCCTTCAATCCATCTGCACTTTCACTAATTTGTCCAAACACATTGAAATATATTTTCTTTGGAAATCGATCTGAGTATGTTTTCTTGAATTTACGATTTCCTTGTCTATCTAACTTATACCAATCTTCTGGTATGTCATCCGAATCGGGATCAAGCAGGAGGTCGTCTATACATTCATTGTTATGTGGCACAATGATATATCCATTATCAACGGATTGCTCCTGTTCTTCTTCGTTAGATTCATTTCGTTCGTCAAAATTGCGAGGAGAGAGTGTTCCATTACTAATTTTGACCGAATATAGTTCATGTCCGCTAAGACGGCTGAACATGATGGGATAATACATTACTTTGCTACTTTCATCTGACAACTCTTCACAATATAATTTTTCTTCTACAGTGATATATCTATCCCTTGGATTTCCCAAAGTAGCATAAACATTACCGGTTTGGGGAATAAACTGGTGAATTTTATAAGGCAAAAGATTGGTACCATGATTGACGTTTACTTCATTGCACCAATTCAGAACACCTATGATATGGGAAAAACACTTTTCTTGCGATATAGCCCCGTCTATATCGTGGAATAATTTTTCTGCAATATTTTCGATAGAACATGGCGTTCCTCTGAAATATTTCCGTTCTTCAACGTCATAACGCAACGCTACGTTCTGCTCAATCCAGTTTGTTGTGGGAAAATTCTGAATCAAAGTGGCGTTCAGCTCAGATGGTATAGGCGCAATGATTGCCGCAACCAAATCAGATTTAGTGTAATGTGGATTTGTTAAGCCGGCCTTTAAGGTTTCGTCTACTACTTGACTTGAATCATATGTGCTACCAAAAATGCAAGAAGCCACATCTGCAACCTTTTGGCGTTGTTCTTTGTAAGAAAGTTTGTCATCAGCCACCATAGTCGCAGATGTACCAAAACACAGTACCTCACCTTTTGCTTGTGCTTTAATGCGACGAATCAAAAATGACACATCACTTCCTTGCATACCACGATAAGTGTGTAGTTCATCAAATACGAGGTAATGCAAATTTTCAAGGAAACAATCTCTGAGACGTTTCTCGTCGCCTGCACGAGTCATCAACAACTCCAGCATCATATAGTTAGTCAATATGATGTTAGGAGGCGTTTGTTGCATCCGTTCACGAGCCTGCGAGTCTTCTTGTCCCGTATATTTCCCGAATGTAAATGGACATTTTCTCCCTGTAGTTTCTTCATATTGTTGCTGATAACGACCTAATTCTTCTGCCTGTGAGTTAATCAAAGCATTCATCGGGTACACAATGATTGCTATTGTTTTCTCAATGCAATCTTCTTGATGCTGTAAGACATAGTTGAAGATTTTAGCCATAAAAGTACGCGATTTGCCGGAACCCGTACCAGAAGTAACAATAAACTCTTTATTTTGGCATCCCAATTCAATTGCTTCTTGCTGATGTTTATAAAAGGGAGTATTAAAGAATTGTTCCAAATCCTTATGAATAGGAAGTCCCCTTTCTATCAATTGAGAAACACCAATGCCTTGGGCAAAGTTTGGATTGAATTGAATTAAAGCCTTAGGCCATAATTTTTCATCCTGA
>ERZ779890.2604-NODE-2604-length-17007-cov-3.852230_pt1 | contig 17007 bp, 15 predicted proteins | sample MGYA00511553_ERZ779890 | MGnify/ENA primary metagenome ERZ779890 (study PRJEB29588, sample SAMEA2152064) | human gut metagenome | biome: human gut; feature: human-associated habitat; material: faeces | place: Denmark | collected 2008/2010 ... | reverse complement strand
CCGCCGAAGAGCGGTTTCATACGTTAGCACGGGGTTGGCTTGCCTACCCCGTGACGCCAACGCATGCGCTACTACCGCCGAAGAGCGGTTGTAGAAGCCCGAGGCGAGCAAAAAAAAGACCGATGGTTGGGATTCCAACCATCGGTCTCTGTATCGCTACGTTCTGCTGTGCGATTACTTGTTGACAACACGACGCTCTTTGATACGAGCCTTCTTGCCTGTAAGGTTGCGCAGATAGTACAATTTTGCACGACGCACTTTACCAAACTTGTTGACTGTGATGCTGTCGATAAACGGTGACTCAATCGGGAAGATACGCTCTACTCCGATGTTGTCGCTCATCTTACGCACTGTGAAGCGTTTTTTTGTGCCTTCTCCAGAAATGCGGATTACTACACCGCGATATTGCTGGATACGCTCTTTGTTACCCTCTTTAATACGGTAAGCCACTGTGATAGTGTCGCCCGGTCCGAACTCCGGATGCTGTTTGCCGGTTGCAAATGCCTCTTCGGCAACTTTAATCAAATCCATTTTATTGTGAATTAATTAGTTAATAATTGTCGCAATATTCACAAGCCACTTGTCTTGCCAGAGATTACGAAAAGCGGTGCAAAGTTACATCTTTTCATCGTAACTCACAAATATACTGACTTATATTTTATTTTTTCTTTCAACAACCAACCCCAGGTAGGCAAGCCAACCTGGGGCTACGATTATACAACCGTCCTTCGGCGGTTGCCTCACCCCATCGTCCGCCACCCATCTATATGCGCTTCGGAGATGCGCTCCTGCGCCGACCGCGCGAGCGGTCACGCCTTCAGTTAACCCCCGACCGCGTCGGGGGTACACGCACCGACACATATGCGCCGCGGAGCGCCGCCGCTGAAAGAAGCATCGCATAAAAAGAAAGGATGCTCCGCCGCAAGGCGAGGCATCCCTTCTCTAACAATAAATTATTCTGGTAGATTAGTCTTTTAACTTCATCTTCAGATATTCGCGGTTCATACGTGCAATGTTGCTCAACGAAATGTTTTTCGGACACTGAGCGGCGCAAGCGCCTGTGTTTGTACAGTTACCGAAACCGAGCTCGTCCATCTTGCTCACCATAGCGCGGACGCGGCGTGCTGCCTCGACCTTGCCTTGTGGGAGAAGTGCGAACTGGCTGACCTTCGCTGAAACAAACAGCATAGCCGAACCGTTCTTGCAGGCTGCCACGCAGGCACCGCAACCGATGCAGGTAGCTGAGTCCATTGCCTCGTCGGCTGCCTCCTTTGAGATAGGTATTGCGTTGGCATCGCCGGCTCCGCCCGTATTGAACGATACGTAGCCACCAGCCTGCTGGATTTTGTCGTAAGCCGAGCGGTCTACCATCAAGTCACGGATTACGGGGAATGCGTGCGAGCGCCATGGCTCGATAGTGATAGTGTCGCCGTCGTTAAACTTACGCATGTGCAACTGGCAAGTAGTGATGCTGCCAACAGGTCCGTGAGGATTACCGTTGATGTAGAGTGAGCACATACCGCAGATTCCCTCGCGGCAGTCGTTGTCGAACACTACTGGCTCCTCGCCCTTCTCCACGAGCTGCTCGTTGAGCATGTCGAGCATCTCAAGGAAACTGATGTTGGTCGGCACATTGTCAAGTGAATAATCGACGAATTGACCCGGCTCTTTAGGACCGCGTTGACGCCAGATTTTTAACTTTATGTTGATTGTCTGTTCCATAATTAGCTAAAATATTAATGCCTAAAGGCGGGTTGTTATGACTTATAGTTACGTGTTTGAACCTTGATTGCCTCATAGTTGAGCGGCTCTTTCAGCAAGATTGGCTTTTCGCCCTCGCCGGCATACTTCCAGCAGCTTACATACATATACTGGTCGTCGCGGCGCTGTGCCTCGCCATCCTCTGTCTGATACTCCTCGCGGAAGTGTGCGCCGCACGACTCGTTGCGGTGGAGCGCGTCGATCGCCATAAGGCGGCCGATAGTGAAGAAGTCCTCAAGACGGAGTGCCTTTTCAAGCTCTACGTTGAGTGTGTCTGCCTCGCCTGGTACAAACAAGTTGGTGTCAAATTCTTTCTTCAAGTTGTCGATTTGCTCGATTGCCTTGATCAAGCCTTCTGCCGTACGTCCCATACCTACAAGGTTCCACATAATCAAGCCGAGTTCCTTGTGGATTGAGTCGGCTGAACGTTTGCCCTTGATGTTCATCAATCGCTCGATGCGTGCGCGAACCTTTTTCTCTGCCTCTACAAACTCAGGGGCGTCGGCTCCCGGGTGTTTAACCTTAATCTGGTCAGAGAGATAGTTCTGCATTGTGTAAGGCAATACGAAATAACCGTCGGCCAAGCCCTGCATCAACGCAGAAGCTCCGAGGCGGTTACCTCCGTGGTCGGAGAAGTTTGCCTCACCGATTGCAAACAAGCCCTTGACTGATGTCTGGAGCTCGTAGTCCACCCAGATACCGCCCATTGTGTAGTGCGATGCCGGGAAGATCATCATCGGTGTCTTGTATGGGTTGTCGTCGGTAATCATCTCATACATCTGGAACAAGTTGCCATAGCGAGCTGCGATGACATCCTCGCCCAAACGGTTGATTGCGTCGGAGAAGTCCAAGTAAACGGCATTGCCTGTTCCTACGCCGTAGCCTGCGTCGCAACGCTCTTTGGCTGCACGGCTGGCGATGTCGCGAGGACAAAGGTTACCGAATGCCGGATAGCGGCGCTCCAAGTAGTAGTCGCGGTCTTCTTCCTTGATTTCTGTCGGTTTGAGCTTGCCGGCGCGGATTGCCTCGGCATCTTCTTTCTTCTTCGGAACCCAGATGCGGCCGTCGTTACGCAACGACTCTGACATAAGGGTAAGCTTCGACTGGTTCTCGCCGTGCTTTGGAATACATGTCGGGTGAATCTGCGTGAAGCAGAGGTTTGACAGGTATGCACCGTGCTTGTAGCACTGCACTGCAACAGAGCCGTTGCAACCCATAGCGTTGGTCGACAGGAAGAACACGCGGCCGTAACCGCCTGTTGCAACCACAACTGCGTGTGCGGCGTAGCGCTCAATCTCTCCGGTGATAAGGTTGCGCACGATGATACCGCGTGCGCGGCCGTCTACAACTACCAAGTCGAGCATCTCGCGGCGTACGTAGCTCTTCACTGTGCCCTTGTTGATCTGACGGTTCAATGAAGAATATGCGCCGAGAAGAAGCTGCTGGCCTGTCTGACCTTTAGCGTAGAACGTACGTGACACTTGGGCGCCACCGAAAGAACGGTTGGCGAGCAAGCCTCCGTATTCACGTGCGAATGGCACGCCCTGTGCAACGCACTGGTCGATGATGTTGTTTGACACTTCTGCCAAGCGGTATACGTTGGCCTCGCGTGAGCGGAAGTCTCCACCCTTGACTGTGTCGTAGAACAAACGGTAAACGGAGTCACCGTCGTTCTGATAGTTTTTCGCTGCGTTGATACCACCCTGCGCGGCGATTGAGTGCGCGCGGCGTGGAGAGTCCTGGATACAGAAGTTCAACACGTTGAAGCCCATTTCGCCGAGTGTCGACGCTGCCGACGCTCCTGCAAGGCCTGTTCCTACAACGATGATGTCGAGGTGACGCTTGTTGGCTGGGTTCACGAGTTTCTGATGTGCCTTGAAGTTTGTCCACTTCTCAGCAACTGGTCCTTCAGGAATTTTAGAGTCAACTTTCTCGTCCGAATAAACGGCGTATTGGCTCATTATGCTTGTGCTATCAATAATTTTTTCTGACATGTCTCAATTAGTTTGAAGTGAATTAAAGAGCAAACTGAACTGTGAATACTACGGCTTGAATCAAGAACAATCCGATTACGATTGTTGCCCACCAGTTGCCAAGTGTTTTGAAACGTGGAATCCAAACGTTGTTGGTTGTGCCGAGCGACTGGAACGCGCTCCAGAAGCCGTGAGTCATGTGGAACCAAAGTGCCACAAGTCCGATGACGTAAACTGGCAATGTCCACATCTGGCCGAAAGCGTTCTTGATGTGGTGCATACCGTCGGCTGCCAAAAGAACTGCGCTGCCGTCACCACAGCTTGCGCCCAACTGATGGCATACCTCTACAAACTGCATCTTTGCCCAGAATTGAGCGAAGTGCACAATCATGAAGGCTACGATTACGATACCGAGCACGAGCATGTTCTGCGACGCCCACTCTACGCTTGCTGGCTTTGTTGTTACCGCGTAGCGGTCGTTGCCGCGCGCCTTGCGGTTCTGCATCGTAAGCCAGAATGCATAAATAATGTGTACAATGAAGCCGGCGGCAAGAATCGCTGTAGCGACCAATGCGTACCAATTAGCACCCAAGAACTCGCAGACCATGTTGTATGCGTCCGGAGATATCAGGGCTACTGTGTTCATTAATACGTGAAAGGTTACAAATAGGAGCAGGAAAAGACCGGTTACCGACATAACCACTTTTCTTCCTAAGGATGAATTTGTTAACCACATAGTAGTTCTGAAAATTTAGTTATTAATTAAGTTTATAGTTTTAATCCAAAATGCACGGGGCATAGTTCCCCGTGCAAAGTTACCTTTTATTAACCGAATATGGAAATTATTCTATAATTTTTTTACGCATCTCACTTTTGCCGCTTTGCGGTCGCGCTCACGGCGGAAACTGTCGAAGGTTTCAAAGATGTCGCCGAGGGCGATGGTGGAGTTGCTGACCTGACTTTCGTAGAGCTGGGCGCCGGTGGTGCCGGCGGATGCCTGCCCTTGAAGGGCGCCGCTGACACCGCTTATCTGCTCAAACAAGCGCATCTGAAGATTGACCATCTCGTAGGCGCCTATGTTGGTGGCGTTGCCGCTCACTTGCTCCGGACGGTCGTTGCCGCCGCGGGGATGGTAGGGGACTATGCCGTTGGGCTTCGACCATGCATAGCGGAGGTCGTTCCATGTGAAGCCTTCGGGAAGGATATTGTCGGGATAGAGGAGCACACCTTTCGCGCTGGCGCCCATCACGTGGTCTACAAGGGTGACGAGGCGGTTGACGTATTTCTGCTGGTCGATCACGTCCTCAACCATCGAATGCACCTCGCCGTCGGTCAGCGGATAGAGCTTCAACGCGAAGGGGTGGCTGCCGTGGCCGTAGGGACTGTCGTACTGACTGAGGACGGCGCCGTCGGGGCTGAGCCAATAGCATCGCCAAACGTGGCGCAGTTCCCAGCGGCGGTCGATGTCGGGGTCGTGAACCGGCTCTTCGGGTGTGCCGGGCTGGAAAAACCATTCGCCGGTGCGCCGGTTGTGGCAGTCGTAGCCCTCCCGGCTCTCGCGCCGCCACAGCTCGACCACGCGCACTCGCCCGGGTTTGCCGCTGCGGAAGAAGTCGGCGGTGCCTGAATCTACGGCGTCGGGCTGTGTCTGATAGTGGCGGCAGATGTCGAGGGCGCGGGTGCGGCTGCCGTCGCTGAGCCGCTCAACAAGAGTGGCAAGCGGCATGTCGTGCAGCTGACCGACAAGGTCGAAGTCGCGGCATCGGGGGTCGTCGCCGCCGCGGAACAGCATCTGCGACGGCGACACGTTGCTGAGCGCAACCCGTCCTTCCTCGCCGAAGTCAATGCGCTGGAAGCAGCACCCGGAGATGAGAAATTCTTCCATCAGACGGCTGTCGAGCTCGCCCACAAGGTTGCCGTGCAAAGGCTCCGCAGGTGCGGGTTCGGCGGCGAGACGGCTGCGGAACCGCCCCACCACGCTCTTGACCAACTGGCGGATAAGGTTGTTGGTCAGCGGATCTTTGCCGTTGTCGCGCAGATGCTGCCACTCGCTGACGCGCCGACCGTGCTCGTCGGTCATCATGTCGCACCACTGGTTGCCATAGGTGAAATTCTTGTTGCGCTCGCGTTTTTCTCTCAGCGGACGCATCCGCTCCCATGCCCTGTGTGCTTCGGCAAGCAGGAGCATGGCTTGGCTTGTATTCTCTGTGTTTTCCATAGTTCTCTTTTTTTGGCAAAAATACACCTATAACAATACAATCTGTCGCAAAAAAGAGACAAAAAAACAAACTTTTTTCATCGTCTTATTGTTGTCTACATATAAAAAAAATGAGAAATCTTTTTTTATTTGAAAAAAAATAAGGCTTTATCAAAAAACAAACGTATATTTGCAGAAAGAATATACAAATTCAAAATCATCAATAACTATGAACAAAAAAATCAGTTTGTATGTATTGGTCGGTGCTGTTGCATTGACTGGATGTAACAAGAAAATGCAGGACTTCGCTGCCGAGCATTTCACCACCAACCCTAACCCACTCGAAGTTGTGGGCGACAACGTTCCTGGCACAGTAACTGCCAATGTTCCTCAAAAGTTCTTCAAAAAGAACGCTGAGGTTACTGTAACTCCTTACCTTTCTTATGGTATGGACAACAAGGCCACTTCTCAGTCTTACACTTTCCAGGGCGAGAAGGTTAAGGGCAACAATCCTGTTATCAACTACAAAGAAGGCGGTACAGTGACAATCCCTGTAAACTTTGTCTACACTCCGGAGATGATGAAGAGCGACCTCTACCTTGACTTCAACGTGGTTCAAGGCAAGAAAGTCTACACTCTCCCTGCTGTGAAAGTTGGCGAAGGCGTTGTAGCCACTTCTACTTTGGCTGACGCTACTACTGTCACTCCTTCTGCTGCTGCCGACAAATATCAGCGCGTAATCAACGAAATCTGCGACGCCAACCTTATGTTCCTTATCAACCAGGCCAACGTTCGCGCTTCTGAGTTGAAGAAAGGCACAAGCGTTTCTAACTTCAACGAAACTGTTGCCGAGGCTTCTAAGGCTGACAACAAAGAAATTGAAGGCATCCACGTTTCTTCTTTCGCTTCTCCTGAAGGTGGTGTGAAATTCAACGCCAAGCTGTCTGAAAAACGTGAGCACTCTACTGTTAACTACTTGAACAAGAACCTCAAGAAAGAAAAAGTTGACAACTACGGCGACATCACGTCTGAGTTCACTGCTCAGGACTGGGACGGCTTCCAGAAACTCGTTTCCGAGAGCAACATCCAGGATAAAGACCTTATCCTCAGCGTTCTCTCTATGTACAGCGACCCTGAACAGCGTGAGAAAGAAATCCGCAACCTCTCTTCTGTATTCGATCAGTTGGCTAAGGAAATCCTTCCACAACTCCGCTACTCTCGCATCTCTGCTTCGATCAACACTATCGGTCGCAGCGACGAGGAAATCGCAGCTCAGTACAAAGAAGATCCTACTCAACTCTCTATCGACGAGCTCCTTTACGCTGCCACTAAGACTGACAACGTTAACGAGAAAGAGGACATCTACAAAACTGCCGTTAAGCAATATCCTAATGACTACCGCGCTTACAACAACCTCGGTATGGCTCAGTATGTAAAGGGCAACTACAACGATGCTAAGGCTAACTTCGAGAAGGCTGCTTCTCTCAACCCTAACAGCGACGAGGCTAAGATGAACCTTGGTCTTATCAAGATGATGAACAAGGACTACAACGGTGCTCGCGAAGCTTTCGGTAGCGCTGCTAACGCTGAAGGTATCAACGAGGCTATGGGTGTTTACTACCTCCGCCAGGGTGACTACCAGACTGCTGCCAAAGCTTTCGGCGACAGCAAGTCGAACAACGCGGCTCTCGCTCAAATTCTCAACAAGGACTACAGCGCAGCTCAAAGCACTCTCGAGGCTGTAAAGGCTCCTAACGCTACTACTTACTATATGATGGCTGTCGTTGCTGCCCGCACTAACAACGAACAGGCTGTATACGCAAACCTCCGCAAGGCTGCCGCTCTTGATGCTTCTATCAAGGACCGCGCTGCCATCGACAAAGAGTTTGCAAACTACAACGTAGCAAACCTCTAATCTGAGCGTTACAACAATTTATAGAAAAGGCGGCTGTCATGACAGCCGCCTTTTTGCTTTTCATCATCACCACATCCTGACATTATGAACCGAATCAAAACCTTTCTGCTCCTAATGATTGCCGCGGCTATCCACTGCAATGCCGCAAATTATCTGCGTGTGAACCAAATCGGATACCTTGTCGACGACGTGAAAGTTGCCGTGATTATGATGGAACACGGCGACGCCCCGACCTCGTTCTGCGTGGTCAACGCCGACTCCGGAAAGAAGACCGTGATGCACTCGGTGAAACCTACGGGCGAGTTTGCTGGCTTCGCTCAGACGGCACGGCTCGACTTCTCTAAAGTAAAGACTCCTGGCACATACTACATTACTGCAGCAGGGGCGAAATCCTCATCTTTCCGCATTGCCAACGACGCCTATGCCGGCGCACAGGAGGTGCCGCTGAACTATATGCGGCAGCAACGCTGCGGATGGAATCCGCTGATGCGCGACTCCTGCCACCGATACGACGGACGCCTGCAGCTGTGCGGCGACCGCGACGGTGAACACGTTGACGTGCGCGGTGGATGGCACGACGCAAGCGACTATCTGCAATATCTCACCACTTCTGCCAACGCTGTCTACCAAATGCTGTTTGCCTACTCGCAGAATCCGTCAGTGTGGGCGGATAACTTCCAAGCCGACGGCACTGAGGGCGCAAACGGAATCCCCGACATACTCGACGAGGCTCGCTGGGGTCTGGAATGGATGCTGAAAATGAATCCTGACGACAACACGTTCCTAAACCAGATTGCCGACGACCGCGACCACCGCTCGCCGGGACTGCCCAACAAGCAGATGGCCGACTATGGATGGGGTGCGGGGAAAGACCGACCTGTATACCCGTGCATCGGTAGCCCGGCGGGACTGAGAGAATACAAGAACCGCAGCCGCGGACTGGCTTCTTCGGTGGCGAAATTCAGCTCGTCGTTCGCTCTCGGCGCAAAGGTGTTTGAAACGCTCGACCCTGCTTTTGCCTCTACGCTGCTTAGAAAGTCGGGCGTGGCATACGATGTGGCGAAGGCAAACCCGGGCAACTGCCAGACGGTATGCACCGTGTCGCCTTATTTCTATGAGGAGGACAACTGGACCGACGACCTTGAGCTGGCGGCGGCGACAATAGCGGCTTGCTCTGGCTCGGAAAAGATGATGACGGAGGCGGTTGATTGGGAACGCCAGGAACCCGTGACTCCGTGGATGGGTGCCGACAGCGCCCGACACTATCAATGGTATCCGTTTGTCAACATCGGACACGCATTGGTTGCAATGCACGGCAACGAGCGACAGCGCGCCGAGGCACTGCGCAACATGCGCTGCGGCTTGCAGCGCGTGGCTGACAGAGCCGCCGACGTAAATCCTGCATTCTTGCACGGCATCCCTTTCATCTGGTGCAGCAACAACCTTACAGTGGCATTTGTGACGCAGGCGATGCTCTACCGCAAGCTGTCGGGCGACTGCCAGTTCCAAGAAATCGAGACAGCCATGCGCGACTGGCTCTTCGGTGTGAATCCGTGGGGTAAATGCATGGTCGTGGGGCTGCCCGAGAATGGCGACTATCCGCGCGACCCACATTCAATGATAAGTCACGGACACGACTATAAAATCACCGGCGGACTTGTCGACGGACCTGTCTACACTGCCATCTTCAAGTCGTTGCGCGGCGTGGTGCTGAGCCACGACGACGGATATGCCAAGTTCCAAGGCGGCGCAGCGGTCTATCACGACGACTATTGCGACTACAGCACCAACGAGCCTACGATGGACGGAACGGCCTCAATGACGTGGTTCCTCGGAGAGCTGGCGAAAGCCGCCCGCAGATAACCCTCCCGCGGCACTCTTACAAAGGCGTGCATCAATCAGCAGATCATTCCTTCATCAACTTATCATATAATGGCCATATCGCCCATTATATGATAAGTTGATTTTATTTGGAAGCTACCACCTCATATAAAATAATCTGAATTCACTGCTCGCCGACACTTATTGCAACTTGTCTGCCGCCGCCGATTATTTGCCGATGCGTATGTATACATCGTTGGTTATCAATAGTATAGCACTCTAAAAGGCACAACCATCAGGTTGGCAAATATCTGATAATGTGTAAGTTAGTGATTTTTAGCATCATTCTCAGCTTGTACCTCCATTTTGGAAAATAAAAGTAAGTGTAATTTCCTGAATATCAAAATGTGCGGTACAAAAACTTGTGAAAAATGGCGTTTTTATAATAAGAAACCATCGGTTGCGATACTCCTTCAATAAATAGGGATATACCACCAAAGCCTCGGATTTTCGAGCCTTGAACGACTGGTATTCGATAATGATAGTCTGCTGTTTGCGCACAGCGTCATATATGTCGCCTATAAATTTTGCCCCCCTGTATCCTGCCACATGCTCCATATCCATAGCCGAAACCGACGTGCCAGTATGTCGCGAAATCTGCTCGTTGAGTTTGCTTATTGTGTCGATAGAAGAAGCCAGCTGCGGAAAACCCTGCAACTGTCGCAATATGTCAAGAGCTGAGTTGAGAGCATCAAGACCTTCATCATTCAGCGGTAGATGCGTGATGCTGAAATCGGGGTCTTCGTACTCATAATATTTGTTTTCTCGAACCACTATAGGGGCATTATAGCCCAAACGGTCGCTTCGCATCAGTGCAAGGTCGTTCTGAAACGTGCGGCGACTCACTGGATTACTTCGCCCTTCAAATTCCGCCAACGCATCGGTACAGGCGTCAATCAAGTCGTTGATAGTCCAGCGGCGATAATGGTTCTGGAGACACTTGTCAATGGTGGAAATTCGTATGAGAGTGGCGCGATTGATAGGCATAATCAGATATTTTTTACAAAAGTAGCAAATTTTTCAGTAGTGCGCAAATCCATTGCGCACGCACATCTCAACTTTGCGGCATGAATATAAATGGAAAAACAACATCGGCTGAAATATTCACCGATAATATAGAGCAGTCAGCTCTCGACTGGATAACTGAACTGTGCGATCATCCGGCAATGGAGGGTGTGCCCATCGTGCAAATGCCCGACGTTCACGCCGGGAGTTCATGCAATGTAGGCACAGCCTATCCAATCGGAATGTATGTCAATCCTGACCATGTAGGAGTTGACATTGGTTGTACCATTTCCATGCACCGACTTTCGTTTGCTATCAACCCCAATGACTTTCCGTTGCTCGACCATCGCATCCGCGAGGTAATTCCGACAGGCACGGATATTTGCCAAAAGAACTCACTCAATGAAAAAGAATTGTTCCGCTTTCTGAACTCACAGTATCAGAAGGCCCGTTCGGCTACCCCTGACCTTATCAATGAGGCTCCTCGCATTGATGGACGTTTCATCACCGACTTCTGCCGTCGCATAAAACTTCAGGAAGGTATCTTCTACAAAAGTCTCGGAACACTCGGTGGCGGCAATCATTTCATAGAATATGGAGAAGACTCCGAATTAGGCGACGGATGGCTGACTATTCACTGTGGATCTCGGAATCTCGGAGTCAAAGTTGCCAATCACTGGCGAAATATTGCACAGAATCCCAAACGAGCGAAATACATCGGCTATCTTTGGGGCGATGCTTTGCGCGGTTATCTCTCGGATATGATTATAGCCCAGGCATACGCTCTGTATAACCATCAGATAATTCGTGACCGCATTTTCGCCATTCTCAAAAAGTTGTGCAAGGCAAAATGTGTCGAATCAATCGTTACCACTCACAATTATATATCGGTAACGGACGACGTGCCTATGTTACGCAAAGGTGCGATTGATGCTTCCGAGGGTTGTAAAGTGTCAATCCCGTTTAATATGCGCGACGGCATTGCTATCTGTATAGGAAAAGGTAATGAGCAGTGGCTCAATACCGCTCCGCATGGTGCAGGACGCATAATGAGCCGAGCCCAAGCCAAAAAGCAAATATCGTTGAACGAATTTGAAAATTCAATGACAGGCATCTATTCATCATCGGTCTGCCCAGGTACTCTTGATGAATCCCCGATGGCATACAAACCAACCGGGGAGATACTCGAACTTATCCGGCCGACAGTCGAGGTCATCGCTATGATAAAACCTAAACTTAACATCAAAGACAACGGAGAATGAAAAAATATATACAGATTACAGCCGGACGGGGTCCGGTGGAATGTGCCAGAGCCGTCACGCTCGTTGCCCGCGAATTGCTAAAGGCTTTCTCTTCGCTGCGACTCGCCGACTGTGAGCCTCACAATCAGGCGCATGGGTGCTTCATGTCAATGACATTCGCCACGGAAGAATCAATCCACCAGTCTGTTATTGACGAGTGGCAAGGCACGATACTTTGGCGTTCAACCAAGAATCCCTATCGTCCGGGACACAAACGCAGCAACTGGTTTGTAGGCATCAACTTCTTCGATGAAGTGTCGCTTCCACAGATTGATGAATCTGACATTATTTATGAAACCTGTCGATCGGGAGGCAAGGGCGGTCAGAATGTCAACAAAGTCGAGACAGCAGTGCGAGCAATTCATACCCCAACCGGACTATCAGTTAAATGCTCTGATGAACGCACCCAATCGCAGAATAAGGCTCTTGCAAGAGAACGCCTTCTATTAAAACTCCGACAACAGAACGAAAAAACTCTCGCCGATTCTCAGGCGCGCCAATGGAGCAATCACGACAACCTTGAACGTGGCAACCCCGTCAAAAAATTCTCGGGTTCATTATGAAATTTGATACTGTATCGCATTTTGATACAACCTGTCTTTAATTTTGCATCGTATAACAAAGTAACCGACGATTGAATTGTGGGCGAGCTTGCTCTTGCGACCGTCACGACGGCCACCTTTAAGAAGGTAAGCCTGAAACTTCTTGCAGAAGTCCTCATTGATTTTTGCGAGGGTAAATGTACCGTCGCAAAAATCATAGAAGTGCTGATAGACAATCTTCCACTTCTGGTATTTCTTGAAACACTTCTTGCGGAAGTATTCCAGAAAGTCGATGCGGAGCTTCTCTTTATCGAGGAAGCCGAACTGCTCGTTGAGCAACTGCTCAAAGCGGCGACAGCGGATAGCCTCCGCTTTTTCCATCATGGAGGCGTTGAACTCTCGTTCACGGGCATTAGCTGGATGTCCGTAGAGGTAGATTCCCAGCCCTCACGGCGGCTGAGCCTGTTGGTGTGAGGATTTCGGATCTGGGGATAGAAGTCGAGGTAGAGCGAATGCGGTCGCCCGATATTTCTTTTTTACGAAGGAAAACTTTAGTGCAGGTATTCATTGTATCTTGAAAGAGTTAAAAGTTTGACGCAAAGTTCGGTAGTGTTTGCATGGTGGAATCAGCCACCATCGCACCACTATAGCCGGATTCGGCTAAATCGTAGGTGGCGCAAGCAAATCATCCAGTTCTTTGCGGGAGAGATAGGTAAACTTGCCTCTCTTGGTACGGGTTATCTTGTATGTCTTGACATAGTGATAGAGCTGGTCTCTTGTCATGCCAAACTTTGCCATAGCCTCGGCAATCGTGTATTCAGCCGGAGGTTCAGGCTCTGCCACGACTTTAGCCACATCAAAATGATTCTTTGAATAGCGAACTTCTTTACCGACTTTAGTTTTCGGAATTCCTTCCTTGGAAGCAAGGTTGTATATGGCTGATAGTGTCATTCCGAATTTCTCTTGGATTTCAGCAACAGTGTGCCACTCTGTGATTCCCTCCGGAGTTGGTTTCTTTGCAAATGCCCGGTCAACATGGGCTTTGCTCCACATGTTTTTCCCACGATACACGGTCTTTGGGATTTTCTTTTGGATGCAGTAATTGCAAGTTTCTGATTATCAAATATTTGGAGTTCTAAAAGGTACAGAAGTCTAATTTTTTGTCATTTTTAGTCATTGTAACACATTGATTATCAATGAGTTACATATTGTCACATTCTTTTTGTAAGACAAAGATAATTGTATTTTGTTGAATTTCAAAGTTTTCCAGCAAATAAGTTACAAGAACGAGGTGTTTTTTATCCTTTTTTTAGTGATATGCCATTTTCATCAATGGCGTGCAATATCATGCAAATAGAATAAGTATTTTGGGGTTGTATTTAAATCTTTGTGAAGTAAGATAATATGAAGACTGATGTTGATTTGTATCGATTTTTTATATTAATGGATGGGCTGATGTTTTGATTTAATGATTATATTGACTACGGGTGCAATAAATTGATATAAGAGTACCAGTTTTTGATTTTTGCATGAATGATGTAAATATTGAAATCTAATTTGCAAATATAGATATTTAGTTATATTTTTGTGGAAAAACAGATTATATGATAGCAGAAATTAGATTTAAGAATATGTTCTCATTCAGAGACGAGGCTATATTAAGTTTTGAAGCTGATAGAAGTAAGGATATGGAGTCATATCATGTTGTCGAATTGGGGGGTGATGTGAGACTATTGAAAGTGGCTGTCATTTATGGAGCAAATGCTTCGGGTAAGAGTAATATTATTAAAGTTTGTGATTTTATCAAGTCATTCATTACTTATACTCCACTTAATAAGGCAGAACAAATTCAAGTAGTCCCGTTTCTCCTGAATAAAACAAGTTCAAAGCAGTTATCTGAATATTCGATTTCGTTCTATTTGAAGAATGAGGAGAAAGTTGTTTGTTATGTCTATTCAGTAGCTTTAGATAGATGGCACGTAGCAAAGGAAAGTCTAATCTATTATCCAAGTCAACAGCCTGCTACTATATTTGAAAGAAATACTGAGAATAACGTATCTGTTATTAAATTTGGACAGAAAATCAAGATGTCGCAAGCTGTCAAAGAGGAAATAACATTGAAGTGTTTGCATAATATGTCAGTTTTTGCTGCCTATATGCAGGTGAATACACATATTGTAGAACTAGAGACGGTTCTTCAGTATCTAACCAATCAGGTTATGCCGGCTATTGTACCTGCATCATCTTTAGGTCGTTATGCCGAAGAATCAATCAAGAATGAGTCAGCAAAAGATTATATTTTGAGATATCTGCAGGAAGCAGATTTTAATATTTCAAATATTACTTCCAAAGAACAGGAAACGCATAAGGGGCCGATTAATTATACTATGTATCAGCATAAAGTTTCATCAGATGATGGTAACAATGATTATTATGAGTTCCCGGAACTGTTTGAATCGGACGGTACTATCCGTACGTTTGGCTTGGCCGCTCAAGTGCAAAAGATTCTTGAAAGAGATGCTTTTCTTGCAGTTGACGAGATTGAATCCTCTCTTCATCCGAAATTGATAGAATACATCATTGAACGTTTTCTAAAAGAATCAGAGCAAGCCCAGTTGTTGCTCACTACACATTATGATGGACTATTAGGAGAAGAAGATTTGCTTAGGAAAGATAATGTCTGGTTTACTGAAAAGAATCCGGACGGATCAAGTGTGCTGTATCCTCTAACAGATTTCAAAGGATTGAATAGGATTAGTTCTCTCCAAAAGGCATATAAATTTGGTAAATTCGGTGCAGTTCCTAATCTATAATCATGTACTTTTATGAGAAAAGCAAGAAAAAATACAGCGACCAGACAGATTATTCATATCGTCGGTGAGGGTTTGACTGAATTATTCTATTTCAGTCATTTGAAAAAAATACTTGGTTATAGATATTCTATTTCTCCTCGTTTATTTGAAAACAATAGTATTGAGAAAATAGAAAAGAAGATAAAAGAACTTCTAGATGAAGATGTCTTTGTAATATGTGTTTTTGATGCAGATGTTAGCAGGCGTTCTGATGCAGAAAATAAAAAAATGGTGTCGCTCAAAAAGAAATATGAAAATAATGCTAATGTGATCTGGGATGATGATAGTACCATACATTATGCCGGGAATTTTGTGGTAGCAGACTTGAATTTGGAAAATGAAAACGATACTTTAGAAAGGGAATGATTATGAAATGTCAAGATATTAAACCATTTACATCCTGTGGGTCTTATTGCGTTAATATGACAATGCAGCAACTGGTAGATTCGATTACCAGAGATGAAAGAGACACGGGACTTATATTGGAATCGGAGTTCCAAAGAGGTCATGTATGGACCAAAGAGCAACAGATTGCTTATATTGAATACTTTTTAAAGGGTGGTATGAGTGGCAGAGACTTATATTTTAATCATCCGGACTGGTATCATAAGAGTGAAGGGGATTACCACGATTATGTATGCGTAGATGGCTTACAAAGAATTACAGCAGTACGTAAATTTATGAATAATGAAATTCCTGCATTTGGTGTTTATCGTAAGGATTTTGAAGATGATTTTTATTTTACATTTGATATTATGCGCCATTCCTTTAATTACCATGTGAATGATTTAAAAACTAAAGAAGAAGTTTTGCAGTGGTATGTTGAAATGAATGAAGGCGGTACTCCACACACCAAAGCAGAAATTGATAAAGTGAAAAGTATGATTTCCGGTATGTATTACAAAGAAACAGAAAAAGTATTAGGAATCCCAGAAATGTATCTTCATACATTAGATGATTTAATCAAAAATAATATTGCAGAATTTTATGTTTCCAACGGGTGTTGGTATGGAAAAATAAAAAAAGAAGATGACATCTATTATTTACAAGCTTGTAAAGATGACTCAGATAAGACGGTTATTAACGAATGGCGTATATCGGAAGATACTGTTTTTGATTTGCATATCATTGTTAGAAAGATAGATGAGAACCTATATGCAAAAGACGGCATAGAAAACGAAGAAATAGAAAGGGAATAGCATATGTATCATTATGGAGACAATAAGATGGACTTTTTAGATGCTGTACTTATCGCAAAAACAAGAGGTTTAGAGGAAGAAGTTAGAACTCATAATCTGGCTCCCGATTTGGTTTTAGCTACCAAAACTCTTGTAAATGGTATGGATGCGGAAATGAAGAAAGCAAGCGAATGTGGGTATGTAAAAGGATTTGCTGATGCAGAAAAAGAAAAGTACACCCTGGCAGAAAAGGTATCTGATGAACTTGATAAACTGGACAAAATAAAATCATTATTATACTCACATACTGATTTTTCCAGAGAAACTCAAGAAGTGAATTATGAATTAGTAGCTGCAATGTTTCATATTTTAGGTTTGGAAAGAGATCAAGATAAGGAAAAT
>ERZ779890.2601-NODE-2601-length-17024-cov-3.103365_pt1 | contig 17024 bp, 20 predicted proteins | sample MGYA00511553_ERZ779890 | MGnify/ENA primary metagenome ERZ779890 (study PRJEB29588, sample SAMEA2152064) | human gut metagenome | biome: human gut; feature: human-associated habitat; material: faeces | place: Denmark | collected 2008/2010 ... | reverse complement strand
ATCTTAGAAAACTTTTCGAGAGCGTAGACGATCCGGCGCGAAAAGAACTCATTTTTTCACTGATTGATGAAGCCGCTTTCCTAAAAGTGGCATGCTACCAGGCAAAAGAGGAGCTCAAAAAAGAGGGGCTTACGATTGAGACCAGGAACGCGGCTCAGAAGTTCACCAAGGCGCATCCGTCAGCCACGATTTACGACAAGTATTCCAAGCAGTATTCGAGCATCATAAACAGCCTGATAGACTATCTTCCGGTACACGAGAAGAAAAAGGTATCAAGGCTTGCGGCCATGAGAAAGTAATATGCCAAGAAGGAAAAAGCAGCAGGGCGGGTATATCCGTGAGTATTATGAGAAAATTACATCAGGCGAAATCATAGCCGGAGAATGGATCATACTCCTCTACACCATCATAATTGCGGGAATTGACTCCGGACGCTGGCTGTATGATGACAGCAAGGCGCAAAGAGCCATCAACTTCATAGAGAGTTTCTGCCACCACAACAAAGGAAGGAGCGACCTTATCAAGCTGGAGCTATGGCAGAAGGCTCTTGTATCTGTGATATTCGGCATCATTGACAAGGAGTCCGGATATAGGCAGTTCAGGGAAGTATTTATCCTCATCGGAAGAAAGAATGGTAAGAGCATTTTAGTGGCTGCTATCATGGCATACAGTGCCTATGTTGATGGAGAATACGGCGGTGAGCTCTACTGCCTTGCACCAAAATTAGACCAGGCGGAGATTGTGTACAATGATTTCTGGCAGATAGTGCAGGCAGATGACGAACTGGACGAACTGACCAAGAAAAGGCGCTCCGACATCTACATCGAGAGCCTAAACACGACAATCAAGAAGCTTGCATTTAATGCCAAGAAAGCGGATGGATTCAACCCATCATGCACCGTCAATGACGAGATGGAAGCATGGCCGGGGCAGCAGGGCTTGAAGCAGTACGAGGTCATGAAGTCCGGTACCGGTACAAGAAATGAGCCGTTGACTATTTCGACATCTACAGCAGGCTATGTCAATGACGGTATTTTTGACGAGCTTTTCAGACGTTCGACAGCGTTTCTGAGAGGTTCATCGCAGGAAGAACAACTCCTGCCATTCCTGTACATGATTGATGACATTGAGAAATGGGATGTTATAGACGAACTTAAGAAAGCAAACCCAAACATGGGAGTTGCTCTCCGCGAGTCGTTCTACATTAACGAAATCAAGATTGCACACGGCTCACTGTCAAAAAAATCAGAGTTTCTGTGCAAATATTGTAACATCAAGCAGAACAGCTCTGTTGCATGGCTGAGCTACGAGGATGTGGAACGATGCCAGAAAAAGAAAGCGGACAAGTCACCTGTGGAGCTGAGCCTTGAAGATTTCAAGGGATACTATTGTGTCGGCGGCATCGATCTGTCTAAGACAACAGACCTCACGGCGGCAGCAGTCGACATAGAAAAGGACGGCATTGATTACATCTTCGCACAGTTTTGGATGCCCCTTGAGCGCTATAAGGTGGCAATCGAAGAGGAGGGAGTGCCGTATGACATATTTTTGCAGCAGGGCTTCTTACGGATATCCGGAGAGAATCAGATTCAGTACAGGGATGTGTTCCAATGGTTCACAGACCTAGTCAGGATATACAAAATCAAGCCGCTCATGACAGGCTACGACCGTTACTCATCACAATACCTGATACAGGACATGAAGGAGAGTGGCTTCAAGGTGGATGATGTATATCAGGGGACCAACCTCACACCGGTCCTGCACGCATTCGAGGGCAATCTAAAGGACAAAAAGCTTGAAATCGGTGCCAACAATCTGCTAAAGGCTCATTTCCTGAATGTAGCCGTAAACATCGACATAAACGACTCAAGAATGAAGCCTGTAAAGATAGAGCCCCGGGCACACATAGATGGAGCTATGGCAGTGATAGATGCACTGACAGTCAAGATGAAGTACCACAAGGAGTACGGAAACCAGCTAAAAAACCTAAAAAGATAAGTCGGTCAATCATATCAGAATTGACCGGCTTTTTTTGATAGCATGATACTGAGGCAGATAGGAAAGGGGTGAGACATACGGGAATACTTAAAGATTTGGCCAATTTTAGAAAATGGAAATATATGCCTCTGCTCATATCACGAGGCGAGTATCAGCCAGGGAGCAATCTATACGAGAGTGACATAGTTGGAGCCATTGCAAACTGCATAGGCACAAATTGTGGAAAACTCAAGCCACAGCTCGTGAGGCATGATGCCAAGGGACTGACGGTCAGAGATGATTACTTGGCAAGAATACTATCGCTGAGGTGGAGTCCGGAAGCGACACCGTATGATGCACTCTACAAGATGGCATCAGACCTGGTATACAGATCCAATGCCTTTGCAGTCATATTCTACAACGACGATTTCACGAAGGTGAAGTCCATCAATCCCATTACGACCACATCACACCGAATATGGGACGATGAGAAGGGCAATACGTTTTTTAAGTTTACGTGGGAATATGACGGCAAGGAATATACAGTACCATATCAGGCGGTCATCCACCTGAAATCACGTTACAACAAAAAGAGATTCTTAGGCACTCCACCTGATGCACAGCTCAAGACATCACTGGAGCTGTTGGATGTGACAGCAGAATCGTTGAGAAACGTGGTCAGACAGTCAGCAAATCTCAAGGGATATCTGAAATATAACAACTTCATCGACGAGGATGAGCTGAGAGAGAAGGTTGTGAATTTCCAAAAAGCATACATGGACGCATCCAACGAGGGTGGTCTTGGCGGTCTTGATTCTTCGACAGATTTTCATGAAATCAATCAAAAAACACAGACCATACCGACAGTACAGAGCCAGTTCCTGCGAGAAAATATTTATAGATACTACAACTGCAATGACAAGATTCTCATGAGCCTGTTCAATGAGGCAGAGTGGAATGCATTTTATGAGTCGGTGATTGAGCCGATAGCGATACAGCTCTCACTTGAGTGCACCTTCAAGCTGCTATCAGAGCGCGAGCGTGGGTGCGGTAACAAGATAGTGTTCACCGCTGACAGGCTGCAGTGCGCCTCACTGCAGACAAGGACGAACATCGGAGCTCAGCTCTTCGATCGTGGAATAATCACCATCAACGAGTACAGAGAGCTGCTGTACTATGAGCCGATTGAGGACGGCGATGTAAGAATGGTATCTCTCAATTATGTCAAGGCAGACGAGCAGAGCATATATCAGATAGGCTCTGATAGTAATTCCGACAGCGGAACAAATCAGACAGGAGGTGATTAACGTGCCACATTTATTTAAAAATTTGGAAATCAAAAATCAGACAGATACAAGCGCAGACCTGTTCTTCTATGGAGATATCGTCTCCGACTGGTGGGGTGCATGGCAGGATGAAGACCAGTATCCGGATGCAATCAAGAATTTCCTTAACGAGCAGCAGGGCAAGGACCTGAATGTATATATCAATAGCGGAGGGGGCTCGGTATTTGCCGGAATTGCAATTTACAACATGCTGAGGCGTCATGCACAGTCCAACAAGGTGAATGTATACGTTGACGGACTTGCCGGCTCGATAGCTTCGGTAATTGCATTCGCAGGCTCCAATAAGCCAACGATTCCGTCAAATGCATTTCTGATGATTCACAATCCGTGGACGTCAGCGACAGGCAATGCGGAAGAACTGCGAAAGATGGCAGACGACCTAGACCAGATATCCACAGGCATTGTGAATATCTATGCAGAACACCTGAAAGAGGGTGTATCTATCGACACCATCAAGGAACTGATGGACAAAGAGACATGGCTGAACGGAGCTGAAGCTTCTGAATACTTCGATATCGAGACGACAGATGCAAAAGAATACGAGGCAGCAGTCACGGATTACGCTAAAATTCCGGAAAAGGTCAGAAAAACGATGGATTCGGCAAAAAAGAACAAAGACGCTGCAGACAGCGCCAAAAAGCGTGATCAAATTGCAAAAAAGCGTGATCAAATCAAAAAAATCACAATAAATAACTTCACGAAAGGAGATTAACATGTACAATGCACTAACCAAAGACGCACTCATGAAAATGAGCGCAAAAGATTTAAAGGCAAGACTTAAAGAGCTTAATTCATTCGCTGAGAATGAAGAGGGCGAGGCACTTGATCAGATTCTCGAGGAGGCTGACATTATCAACGGCATCCTCCAGGACGCAAAGGCAAGACAGAGACTTGCAGCTATGGCATCAGACGCAGGAACTTCTGATGATGACACAAATAAGGGCGAGGGCTCAAATGGAGCACTTGACCAGCTTTCAGAACGTGGAAAAAGTATTAAAAACGGCAATGCGGTAAAATTCGCTGCGAAGCTCGTGTCAACAAAGATTAAAAATGCTCTTTCCACAGCTCAGACGGTACTCCCATCACACGAGGCATCAGACCTGAAGCCAGCCTTCAACGATGTATCAAGCCTCATTGACAGGGTTAAGACCATCCCATTACAGGGTGGAGAGACATATCAGAGAGGATATGTTGAGTCATATGGAGACGGCGCCGACACATCAGAGGAGGGCGCTGACTACAACCCGACCGAACCAAAATTCGGATATGTAACCATCAAGAAAGAGAAGATCACAGCGTACACAGAGGAGCCGGAGGAGATGATTAAGCTTCCTGATGCTGACTATGACGGAGTAGTCGAGTCATCTGTGACTATGGCTATCAGGAGATACATCAGCCGTCAGATTCTTATCGGAGATGGCTCAACCTCTAAGCTTAAGGGTATCTTCTACAATCCGGTACAGGAGAATGAGCAGGTCATTGACCCTAAGACAGATATTACCACAATCACAGAGATTGCATCAGATACACTGGATGAAATCATCTACAGCTATGGTGGAGAGGAAGAGGTCGAGGATATCGCTGTCCTTATTCTCAACAAGAAAGACCTTAAGGCCTTTGCAAAGCTTAGAGACAAGCAGGGCAGAAAGGTATACACAATCGTAAATCACGGAAACACAGGAACCATTGACGGTGTACCATACATCATCAACAGCGCATGCAAGGCTATTTCAGATCCGGCAACTGCAGCAGGCTCTTATGAGATGGCATACGGCCCGCTCGAGAACTACGAGCTTGCAATCTTCTCTGATATCGATGCGAGAAAGTCAACCGACTACAAGTTCAAGCAGGGACAGGTTGCTTACCGTGCAGATATCTTCGTAGGAGGCTCAGTGGCTTCCAAGAATGGATTTATCCGTGTGAAGAAAGCGGACGCGTAAAAAAGGAGAAGCTTAAATGACGAGAGAGGAATTACTAAAAAGAGCAAAAATCAGAGTGAGAAAAAGCTCCACTGACATGCTGGATGAAGACGTAAGCCAGCTCATTGATGTCGCGCTCACAGACCTAAAAAGAATCGGAGTACATCAGACGTACCTTGATGAGCTGGAAGATCCTCTCGTGATTGAGGCGGTACTTAATTACGTCAAGGCTAATTATTCAATCAATAGCGATTATGAGCGCCTGATCGGGTGCTACAACATGACACTCACCAAAATTAAAGGTGGGAATTACAGACAGCCAAAGGAGTGACGTTATGGACGCATTAATCACTCTTATACATCCGGGCGAGACCGATGAAACTGACGAGAAGACAGAAGTTTTTGCGGAAGTCGAAAGCACCGGCCGGGATGAATTCGTGGCAGCAGGAGAGAGAGGCTTCAAGGCCTCAAATAAGTTCACGGTCTGGGATAACGAATATAACGGTCAGCCAGAGTGCATATACGACGGCAAGCGCCTCACCATATACCGCACATACAGACCGAGAAACGATGACAGGATAGAGCTGTATGCGGCAGAGAGAGTAGGCAGGTATGGAGGTTAAAATCACATCAGACGAGCTTGCAGAAACCCTCAACAAGCTCATGGAGGACTACACAGGAGCAGTCACAGAGATAGTCAATGAACAGGCAAAGGACACTGCAGAGTGGTCATCCGGTGAGCTGAAAAAGGGCGGACCATACCGGGAAAGAACCGGAAAGTATACCAAAGACTGGGACTCCAAAATCAGAGAGAAAAGAGTCTCGAAGCTGACCGGAGAGGTCACATACTCCGTTTACAACAAAAAGCACTATCAGCTGACACACCTGCTTGAAAAAGGACACGTTAAGCGCAATGGCTCGGGCAGAGTCAGAGCGTTTGAACACATTGCTCCTGTTGAGAAAGAAGCAGAGGAGCGATTTGTTAAAGGAATAAGCGAAGGGATAGAAAGACTATGACACTGGATACGATCATCGAGCGATTCAAGAAGCTTAATCTTCCGATGGCTCTTAATGAGTTTACGATAACGAACAGGACACCGGCACCCACATTACCTTACATCTGTTACCTGATAGATGAGACACAGCGTGGCCCCGATCAGAAGAATATGATTAGAGACATAAGTGCTTCATTCGAGCTGTACACCGACAGAAAGCCGGACAAAGCAATCGAATCAAGAATTGAGCGCGAGGTTCTGTTTGATGTTGAATTCAGAAAGAACCAGGTAAAGATTGACAGCGAGAACATGGTACAGACGTCATATGATTTTGATATCACCGAAAAAATTTGAAAAGGAGATAAAGATGGAAGAGAAAGAACAAATTATCTTAGGCTCGGGAAATGTGCATATTGAGACATTCGCGGGAACACTGCCGGATCCAACAGAATTCTGCAAAGAAACAAACAGAATGGCATATATCTCCGGCGGAGCTACGCTTGAGTACAAGCCATCATACTACACGGCAAAGGACGACTCCGGCAAAAAGAGTAAAACCGTCATGACTGAGGAAGAGGTAACGCTCAAGACCGGCATCATGACATTTAACTCGCAGGTCTTCAAGCAGATGTGCGACACTGCACGCGTAAGCGAGTTCACAGGAAAAAATAAGAAAACATACAAGAGAGTGAAATTCGGCGGAATTTCAAATCAGAGAAGAGAGAAGTATGTAATCTGTTTCCATTACGAGGATCCGGTTGACGGAGACCTCTACGTGATGATTGTTGGAAGCAATCAGGCGGGCTTTTCACTTGCGTTTGCAAAAGACAAGGAAACTGTCACAGATGCAGAGTTCAAAGCAGAGCCAATGGATGAAGAGGGCACTCTTATCGATTTCTACGAGGAGAGCGGCACTGCAAGCCAGGTAGTGGACTCTAAGGAATAAAAAATGTACGGCAGCACAGTAGGTCTGAGCTGCCGTTTTTCAGAAGAAAGGAAAGAATATGGCAAGCTACGCACTAAATTTCAACCAGATCAAGAGAAGATTTTTCCACATAACGCTCAAGGATTATGACATAAAAGGAAAGAATGGAGAAATAATCCACAAAGAGGGCGAGGAGCTCACAGTCAAGATGCCGGTCAAAGCTACATTCCACAAGCTGGCAGCAGTACAGAGCTTAGACACCAGTCAGATATCGCTTGACGATGCAATGGACACCATGGCAGAGGTAGTGGCAGAAACCATGTCCAATAACCTGCAGAAGAGAAAGATATCACCGAGAATCATATCGGAAAATTACGACTTTGAAGAAATGAGTATATTCATCACCGAGTATATGAATTTCGTACAGGGAGTATCTAAGGACCCAAACTAAAACTGCCCTATTATCCGGACGACTTCGGGGAAGAATCACACTTCCCACTCCAAACCAAGGGAGAGAAGCTTGTCATGGATTATACAGGGCTCAATTTGAATGAGATACAGCAGATGGAGCTGGACGAATACCTTTTCTACATGAGAGAGGCATACATCTATAGCCTGAATCAGACCGAGAAGGGCAGAGAGTACCTGGACAACTGCTGGCGAATTAAACAGACAAGGCCTGACAGACAAGCTTTAAGAAAAAAATTCGGAAAGGAGAGAGAAAACTAAATGGCAAAAAGCGTATTAAAGGGAATCACAATCGAGATAGGCGGCAACACCACCAACCTAACAAAATCCATTGATGATGTGAATAAAAAGAGCAGAAGCCTGCAGAGTGAGCTCAAGGAAGTTAATAAGCTCCTCAAGCTGGATCCTAAGAATACAGAGCTTGTCGCACAGAAACAGAAGCTCCTTGCTGAATCGGTCAATCAGACCAAAGAAAAGTTGAATGTGCTCAAAGAGGCAGAAAAACAGGTGCAGGCGCAGTTTGAAAAGGGCGAAGCCAGCGAAGAACAGTACAGAGAGATACAGCGTGAGATAGTTCAGACGGAGCAGGATCTTAAAAGCCTTAAGAAGCAGACGGAAGAGTTCAATAATCAAAAGCTCGACAACGTAGCAGATGGCTTTAAAAATGCAGGCGAGAAGATAACCGGAGTGGGCGAAAAGCTCAAACCTGTAAGCGCTACTGCGGCAGCGGTAGGCACGGCTGTAATAGCAAGCGCATCAAGCTTCGAGGATGCAATGGCCAAAGTGTCAACAATAGCCGATTCAAGCGTAATGTCTATGGATGATATGAGCTCAGCCATACTTAAACTATCCGACGACACAGGACAGTCGGCAAATGATATAGCTGAGTCTGTATATAATGCCATATCAGGAGGCGTGAACACAGCAGATGCCGTAACCTTCGTAGCTAATGCCAGCAAGCTTGCAAAGGCAGGCTTCACGGATACAGCAGCCGCTACAGACATACTTACGACATCCTTAAATGCATACGGTCTTGAAGCAAGTGAAACGGAGCATATAAGCGATATGCTCATCACGACGCAGAATCTTGGTAAAACCACTGTTAATGAGCTTGCAAGCGCAATGGGTAAAGTAATCCCAACGGCGAATGCAAATAATGTACAGATAGACCAGCTATGCGCTGCATACGCTGATATGACAGCCAAAGGTATTGCCACGGCTGAAAGTACAACATACCTCAACTCAATGCTTAACGAATTGGGAAAAGGAGGAACATCGGTCGACCTGATCCTGAGAGAAAAGACAGGAAAGTCATTTTCACAGCTGAGTGCTGACGGAAATTCATTGTCTGATATTCTCGCAATATTAAAGCAATATGCTGATGAAAATAACAAGAGCTTCAGCGACCTGTGGAGCAGTAGCGAAGCAGGAAAGGCAGCTATGGTATTGCTTGGAGATGGTGCAGACGACTTCAACAACACACTTGCTGCAATGAATGATAGCACCGGCGCAACGACAGACGCTTTTAACAAACTGGATACCGACAGCAATAAAGCCAAGAAAGCACTAAATCAGATAAAGAACACAGCAACGGATTTGGGGCAAGAGGCGCTGGCAATGCTTCAACCGATGATTGCTTCAGTGAGTGCGAAGGTTAAGGAGTTCACTGAAAATTTCAAAAACCTTGATTCGGGCACCAAACAGATAATTTTAACAGTCATAGCAGTACTTGCGGCACTGGCACCGGTACTCATCATCATAGGCAAGCTGTGCACGGCAGTCTCGAGCATTATCAACATTGCCAAGCTCTTACAGCCTGTGATAGTGGCAATCAATACAACTCTGGCCGCGAACCCTATCATGATAGTGATTATGGCAGTGGCGGCACTGATAGCGATATTCGTCACGCTATATAACAAGTGTGAATGGTTCAGAGATGCGGTTAATTCAGTATTTGAAGCAATTAAATCATTCCTTGAGCCGATTATTGAAGCAATCAAGGGCTTCATTGAAACCATATGGACCAAGATACAGGAGATATGGGCTCTGATAGAGCCATACATCATGGCAGCAGTCGACACACTCAGACAGATAGGCTCTGACATAGCACAGATATTTTCTGATTGCTGGAGCATCATTCAATCTGTGTGGAACCTCGTATCACCGTACTTTGAGGCTATCTGGGAGAATATCAAGGTTATTTTCTCGGTAGTAGGAACAGTGCTAAGCGGCTTCTTTGATGTAGCATGGACTGCAATCAAGGGAATATGGGATGTGGCCGTACTGTATTTCACACTTATCTGGGAGAATATCAAGGTTGTATTCTCTGTAGTAGGCGAGGTACTAGGCTCGTTCTTCCGTAATGCCTGGAACATCATCAAGGCGGTATGGGATGTGGTAGTGGCATATTTCTCAGCAATATGGACTGCAATCAAGGGAGTGTTCGCAGTTGTCAAGGATGTGCTGTCGGGAGACTTCAAGGGAGCATGGGATGAGATCAAAAATATCTTTTCCGGCTTTGCAAATTACTTTAAGACACTCTGGAATGCAGTCAAGACGATATTCAGCTCTGTCGGCTCATTCTTCAGGGATACGTTCGGGGCAGCATGGAACGGAATCAAAGCGGTATTTTCAAACTTTGGTTCATTCTTTTCCGGGCTATGGAACACAATTAAGAATACGTTCACAAAACTCGGCACATCAATAGCCGGAGCAATAAGCAGCTCCGTAAAGGCAGGAATCAACGGAGTAATCAGCATGATTCAGAACACCATTAACGGAGCCATCGGACTGATTAACGGAGCTATCGGATTAATCAATAAGATACCCGGAGTTTCAATCAGCAAAATAAGAAAATTAAGTCTTCCAAAGCTTGCAAAAGGTGGAGAGCTGCAGGAAGGACAGGCAATCGTAGCTGAGGCAGGCCCGGAGATATTACAGGTAGTAAACGGAAAAACCATCGTCACACCTCTGACCGACGGAGCCAAGAACAGGACGCTTGACGAAGCACTCGGCAAGAGAGGAACAGGAGACACAAAGGTAGAAATGAAGATTGAAAATTTCTATAACAACAGAAAGCAGGATATCAGAGAGCTCACAGAAGAGGTACTCGAGGTGGCTGCACAGATTAAAGAAAGGGATGAGGCGGCATATGCTTAAGGACTACATCAACAGCTTTACATACAACGGACACAGTTCATTGGAATTTGGTTTAGCAATCAATTCCAAAAATAATGTCTTTGGAGCTCCTAAGCCGGTAATTGAAAAAATCAATATCCCGGGAAGAGGAAATATTGTCTACAACGGCAAAACAGACGAACTTGACAATGGTGAGTATAGCGATTTCTCAAAAAAATACAGCTGTTTCATGATGCTTGACGACGATAACGATTTTTCGATTGAAGACACAGCGAGAGCCATTGCAGGATGGCTCTCAAAGGAGCCGGGCTACAAGAGGCTGGATGATACCTACGAGGAGGGCTATTTCAGAGAAGCCCTCTTCGAGAGCGAACTGTCAGCTCAGGACGTGGCGGCTATGCTTATTGGAAAGATAGACCTGACATTCACCTGTCATCCGTTCAAATATTCATATGCCGGGCAGAAAGTAATCACACTGTCACAGGCAGCCACAATATATAATACAGAGAAATTTACAGCGTTACCGTACATGAAAATATATGGTAACGGCACGGTGACTCTGTACATCAACAACAGGGCACACACATTCAAGGATGTGAACGGATATATTGAGGTCGACAGCGAGCTGATGACGGCATACAAAGACCATACGTTATGTAACAATCAGATGCTGACAACACTCTTCCCAAAGCTTGCAGCAGGACAAAATGACATCAGATGGAGTGGAAACGTCAGTAGGATAGAATTAATACCAAGGTGGTGTAGCCTATGATACCAATACTTTACGAAGCCAAAACAAGCGATTTCACAGGAAACGGTACAGGATTTTTAAGAGATGCAACAGAGTGTACAGTCAAAGAGGTGAGAAACGGCACCTTCGAGCTGACACTCAAGTACCCTGAAAACGGAGTGTATGCTGATAAGCTTACTGAGGATGCAATCATAAAAGCCAAGCCGAATAATAAGGATAATGACCAGCTTTTCAGAATATACAAATCCGGAAAGACAATCGCAGGAGTGAATACATTCTATGCCGAGCATATAAGCTATGAGCTGAATAGCAACCCGATATGTCAACCGGTGATTGAAGGAAAGAATCCACAGCAGGCAATTGAGCAGGTTCTTTCACAGGCAGCAGTGCCAAACAACTATACGGCATGGTCTGACATACAGACACGCAACAGCACCAGTGTAGATGATGTGGTCAGCGTCAGAAAGATGTTAGGAGGAGTCGAGGGCTCGATTCTTGACACATGGGGCGGGGAATATCAGTTTGACAATTTCACAATAAAACTTTGGAAAAGCAGAGGCAAGGATACCGGTGAGACAATCCGGTATGGAAAGAATCTGATCACAGCCGAACAGGAGAAGAACATAGCCAACACAGTGACTGCAATCTTCCCATATGCACGTTACAAGAAGGACGAGACGAGCAATGAAGAAATCCTCGTGAAGCTTTCAGAGGGCATCATAAAGACCCCAAACGCTGACCGGTATGCCAGGCTCAAATGCGAGCCGGTGGATTTTTCCGACAAGTTCAAGGATGGTGTAGTAATCACAGAAGACATGCTTCGAAAAGTTGCAACAGCGTATGCTCAAAGCGGTATCGATGAGCCGAGTATCTCAATCAAAGCCTCGTTCCAAGATATGAACAAAATCAAAGGAAATGAGAATCTGGCCACATTCAACAGCATAGACCTGTGTGACATAGTAACAGTCATCATTGAAAAGCTCGGCATCGATGTAAAGGCGAAGGTTGTATCATACACATACAATGTCCTTAAAGAGCGTGCCGAGAACGTGGAAATCGGAGAGACAAGAACCAACCTCACCAAGCAGATTACAGCTGAGAGCAAGGAACAGGCTGACAGAATAATAAAGACTGCCACATTCTCAGAAAAGCTGGAAGCGAGTCTCAAACAAAGAATCGCGGATACAACAGCCGCCATCACCGGCAACAGCGGCGGCTATGTAGTGCTCTATCCGCCCGAGAATCCACAAGAAATCTTTGTAATGGATACTCCGGACACCAAGACCGCCAAGAACGTGTGGAGGTGGAATAAGGCAGGGCTGGGACACTCATCGAACGGAGTTAATGGACCGTTCAACGTGGCAATTCAGCAGGATGGGACGATCATAGCCGACTTCATCGGCGCAGGAGAACTCGACGGCATGCTCATCAAAGCCAGAACGGTCAAGGCAGAGTCACTGTCGGTGGAATATAAAAAAAGTGTAACACAAGAAGCACAAGAGCTTGCAAATCAGGCAAAGAACAACGCAAATACCGCCACTGATGATAAGCTCAAGAACTACTCAACGACCAAAGAAATGAAATCAGCGCTGACAGTAGAGACCAGAAAAATAGAAACTAAAGTATCGGAGAAATACGAGACTAAAGAGATAGTAACGCAGAAGATAGCGGATGCAAATACAGCAGCACAGAATGCAGCAAATCAGGCAGAAAACAATGCAAACGCAAATCTTGAAAAGTATAAAACGGCGGCTAATGCTGCAATAGAACTAAATGCTAACGCTATAAAGAGCAAGGTCACGGCCGACGAAGTCACATCTCAGATAGAACAGAGCGCAGAAGCTATAAGATGCCAAGCCCAAAAGATATCCTGGAAGAGTGAAAATTCAGAGATGACGGAAGATGGAAAGTTATCTTGCCAAGGCGCTGAAATCAGCGGCACGTTCAAACAAGTTCACGGAGGCAAAAAATCAATAGATATCAACAACAACGAAGTAAAAGTATTTTCTTGGCAAAATAATGGCAATTTCGCTGGTGCACTGGGATCTGTATACGTTAAAAACACAGGGAGAGATAAAGTGGCACTTTGGTGCGACAACAATGATATAGTATCGATAGGTTGCCAACAAGAAGAGGGCGATACACCCAACGCAAATATAGATGCAGTAATACAGATTGACGCAAAAACCTACAAAGAACAAACGCCGTGGATTAGAAACACAGCTAGCGGGAAACTTTTCCCTGAAAATAAGGAAGGAATAACGGTTGAAAACGGATTAATCAAAGGTTGGGATATAGAATATGCCAGCGGAACCATGTCATTAATTAGTGGGCTCTCATGGAATAACACCGGCATCACGAAAGTCGAAAGATGCAACATCACAATTAAGAACGGAATAATAACAGGATGGAACACCACAAGCAACAACTATTAGGAGGCAAGCATGGAGCATAGTGATATAAAGACAAACGTGTACAAAACAAGAAACGATGCACAACAAGAAATTAATTCTATAGGCAAAACAGTAACAGGCACACCTGACAAAGTGAACAGGGAACCCGAGGAATGAGAGGATAAGACATGGCAGATCTACAAATAACACAGGAAATCACAGTAGACCTTGACGATAGAAGCCCTTTTGAATATGTCGTAGTAAAACAGGGCGATAAGAACTCAAGAATAGTGGCTGTGACACTCCTGCAGAATAAGCAGGTATTTGTAATACCGACTGGCACCACTGCCAGAATCAAATACTACAAGCCTGACGGCAGTGAGGTCCTGAATGACTGCACGATATCAGGCAACAAGATTCTCGTAACGTATACAGGGCAGATGCTTGCGGCATCCGGTACCGGCAAGGGTGAGATAATGCTGACAAAGGACTCAAAAGAGCTCAAATCAGCAACCTTTTACACCAAAATAGTCAGTTCAGTATACAAAGAAGATGGATTCACAAGTGATAAAGAGTTTTTGTCACTTGCATCAGTACTGAACACAGTTGACCAGGCATCACAGGCAGCCACCACGAATGCTAATATCGCAAAGCAGGCAGCAGCCAATGCAGATACAGCCACAACGGCCGCAAGGACTGCGACCACGAACGCAAATACTGCGACCACAAACGCGAACACGGCCACCGCAAATGCAAATAAAGCCACCACAAATGCAAATAATGCAACTACAGCGGCAAATAAAGCAGCATCAGATGCGAATACGGCTACATCAAAAGCCAACAAAGCGACAGAAGCGGCACAGAGAGCTGCAATCGATGCAACTGTCGCAAAACAAGATGCAGATGCAGCAGCTGGAGGTGCCAACAATGCGGCAATGAATGCCAATGATGCGGCATTGGAAGCAAAAGAGCAGGCAGAACTATGTAAGGATAAAGCCAATGGACACGGTATCACGTTCACAGTCACACCGGAAGGGTTACTCAACGTGAGCAAGGAGGATTAAATATGAGCGGAATAGATATTATTTCGGATACAACAGGAAAAGCAATCGCTGAGAGCATTAAAGCCCTCAGCACAAAAATGAGCGGCGGGAAAGTAGTGTACGGAGTGCACATCAACAGCGGAGACAGCAATCCATCAACATCAGTCAGATATCTGGCAGATGCAGCAGGCATGACACCGGCAAAGATGAACTATACAACAGGGAAGTTTGAATATGGCTCATGGGGGAACGCCTTCTTCCTGCCACGTCCGTGTATGCTCAAGACGGACGGAACGGTAGATTATTACCTGAATGAAAATGACTATAGCAAGAAAGCGGATGGTACAGCTTCAGATATCACGAATGTGAATTATAACGGCAATGCCATGATGGAGTGGGGAGACGGTACCAACCTGATATGGTGGAAGATAGAACCGGATAAGGGCAATCCTAACAGTGCAAGCCTTTATGTTGCCAATTATCAAGCAGATAAGGATTTTAAAAATCTAAACTTCATCGACATTAACGGCAACGAAAAAGCTCATTTCTACACACCGATTTATAACGGCTCTCTTGACAGCAATAACAAACTGCGCTCGATAAGCGGTCAGACAGTTATTAAGTCAAAAACGGCTAGGCAGGAAATGACATATGCAAGAGCCAATGGTACAGGCTATGAAATCGAGCAATATGTTGACAGACTTTTGATTAACATTTTACTTATTATCATGGGAAAATCTACCGAGACGCAAGATGTATTCGGACGAGGCATGAGCAGCGAAACTACCGATGGCGAGCACTTCCTTCTTAAAACTGGCACAATGAACAGCAAAGGATTATTTTGGGGTGAGAATGCCGCAGAAGCCGGAGTTAAAGTCTTTGGTATGGAGAATTATTATGGCAATCAGTGCAGAAGAACAGTTGGACTTATCCTTGCCAATGGTACGGCAAAGGTTAAATTATCCCCATCCGTAAAAGACGGAAGCAGTGCAACTAATTACAACACTGACGGAACCGGTTATATCGAGATACCTAATTCGACTCCTAGCGGTACAAACGGTGGATATATCAGAGATATGCTGTATACGGCATTAGGCATGTTCCCAACAGTGATTACAGGCTCGTCATCGACCTATTATCCTGACGGCTGTCGGTTTAATATTGCAATTATAGCCTTTGCTCTTTTCGGTGGCACCCTGAGCGAAGGACGGCATTGTGGTGCGCTCTACGTGTTCTTGGACGCCAAGGCTGATCGCTGGGGGTGGTACATCGGAGCTTCTCTTTCATACAAATAACTTGCAACAGGGAACATATTAAAATTTTAGTAATAAACAGAAAGGTAAGGTGCATTGAATATGACAGAATACAAGCTCGTAGAAAGTATGCAATCGGACAAGCCGCTTGATATTGATATAACATCTTCTCCGAATATCGTTTATCAGCGAAAAAATATTAAGTCGGTTGAAGCGACAGGAAGTGAAGATGATTTTGCCTATAAGCCTAAGCATTGGGAGTACGAAGAACGTGAGCTGACGCAGGACGAATACTCACAGTATCTTATTGCAATGGAACAGGCCAAGGCGATTAATGAGCACTCGGACAATGAAGCTATTGACAACTACACCATGCAGCTGATGAATGAGGGGGAACTGTAAATGAGGATACTTGTAGAAAGCTTTAAAAGACTTTATGAAAGCAAAAGAATCACAAAAGAGGAAATGCAGGCCAGAGTAGAGAGTGGCCGGATCACCGAGGATGAATATGAGTATATTACCGGGGAGAAGTACTCGAACGGAGAGAAAAAATGAGCCCGCTCGAGATAATATCGGGTCTATGTAATGTCACAGAGGAATTAGCCGATATCGTACAGAAACAGCAGACAGCGATAGAACAGTCGAAAATAGAGGAAGCAGTAAAAGCTGAATTAAGACAAAACATAAAAAGCACCGACCGGAAAATGGATATACTTGAATATAACATGAGAAGATATTGTGACACAGACGACATTGAGAAAGGAGAACGAGATGAAAGGAATTGACGTATCATCATACCAGGGCACAATAGACTGG
>ERZ779890.2586-NODE-2586-length-17109-cov-4.888355_pt1 | contig 17109 bp, 17 predicted proteins | sample MGYA00511553_ERZ779890 | MGnify/ENA primary metagenome ERZ779890 (study PRJEB29588, sample SAMEA2152064) | human gut metagenome | biome: human gut; feature: human-associated habitat; material: faeces | place: Denmark | collected 2008/2010 ... | reverse complement strand
GCGGCGAATCGCTGGTCTTCACCGCCGACCTGCTGGCCGAAAACATCCACTTCCTGCGCCGGGCGACCTCGGCGCGTGAATTGGGCCGTAAATCCCTGGCCGTCAATCTGAGCGATGTCGCGGCGATGGGCGCCCGCCCGATCGCAACCCTGCTCTCGCTGGCTATCCCGCACGACCTGCCCGAAGGATGGATCGAAGATTTCATGGAAGGCTACCGCGACCTCTCGGCCCAATACGACGTCGGCCTGGTCGGGGGCGACACCACAGCCTCGGATTCGGGACTGGTCGTCAATGTAACGGCCATCGGGCGCATCGCCGACAGCCATATCAAACGGCGCAGCGACGCACGCCCCGGCGACTTGATCGCCGTCGGCGGTTCGCTGGGAGAGTCGGGCGCCGGACTGCGCGATATCCTGGCCGGACGGTACGACACCCCGCTGGCACAGATCCACCGCAACCCCGCCCCGCAAGTCGCCGAAGGCATCTGGCTCGGCGAACGTCCGGAAGTGCACGCCATGATGGACATCTCGGACGGCATCGCCTCCGACCTGCGGCATATCCTGCACCGGTCCGGCGTAGGTGCCGAAGTCGATACCGAGTGCATCCCGACTCCCGTCGATCTCGAAACCGCCGTATCCGGCGGCGAAGACTACAAACTTCTCTTCACCGTCGCTCCGGAGAGCGCCAACACACTTCTGTCCAACTACCGGCTCCGTTTCGGCGATGAGTTCCACTTCATCGGCCGCATCACGGGCGGCAATCATCTCGAATGGCTCCGAAACGGCACCCCTCTGCCGGTCGATTGGCAGGGATTCCGCCACTATTGACCGGCGTTCCGAAAAGGTTGCAACAACCCGGCACATACCGTCCTCCGAAATATCCGAAGGTCATCCTCCATACCGCTCCTCATACCTTCTGCTTCTCCGCAGAAAGGAGCCGTTGCAAATCCGGTCCGCATCGCCCGCCGCAATATTCCCGCTGCAAGCGCTCGAAATCCCGGCGATTCACCGCAAGCTCTCTCCAAAACGAAGCCGACTTCTGCCGTACGACATCGGCACGGTCCGCCGCAAAAAATAAAGGGGCTGTGTCGAAATGAAAATTTCAGACACAACCTCTAAGGGATGTCAGAATGGATGCAAGGCATTGAGGGTAAGGGCGACAGGAATTTACTGCCGTAAAGATTTAGCCCGCATCCCGATAATGACGCAGCAGTGCGCTTTATAACACATCGCCGTATCTCCAAAAACTCTATCCACACGCATCGAAAGCCGCTTCATTCCACGATATAGACTTTCTCCCCCCGCCGCTGCATGCGATAGCGCTCGCGGGCGAATTGCTCCAGATTATCGTCGTACTTGAGCTCTTCGAGCAGCGTACTGTCCTGCTCGATCCGAGCGCGATAGATCGCCCTTTCCTGCTCCAGGATAGCGATATCTTTTCTGATCTCTATGGCGTGCAGCAGATTTCGTCCCACGATGAAAATCGTGAAAACCACGATGATACAAGTAATCACCACCCAAAACCGCTTGTCCAATTTCAACTGCATCTTCCGAATCCTTTAAGGAATATGCATGTATTTATGCGTCTGGATCGAAATATTCCACGCAGGATGCGCCTTGACGTACTCGACCAGCAGGGGCATGATCTCCTCCGACACGCTCCATTCGGGCTGCAGGAAGAGCTTGCACTCCCGTCCGACCTGTTCGGCGTTCCGCTCGGCCCATTGCAAATCGGCCTCCCGCTCGACGATGACCTTCAGCTCGTGCGCCCGCCAGAACGCCTCCGGCAGAGGCGGCTGCTGACGCTTGGGCGAAAGGCAAACCCAGTCGAAATACCCGCTGAAAGGGTGCGACCCCGAAGTTTCGAGAAATATCTTGAGTCCGTGCCCCTTGAGCGCCGAAGTCAAAGGCCCCAACGGGTAAAGCAACGGCTCTCCGCCCGTGATGACGATAGCCTGCGCCTGGCACGAAGTCGCTCGCCGCACCACCTCCGAAATATCGGTCGGAGGATAGAGTTTCGGATTCCACGTATATTTGGCATCGCACCAGCGGCAGCCTACGTCGCATCCGCCCAGGCGGATGAAATAGGCCGGTTTGCCCGTATGGAATCCTTCGCCTTGAATCGTATAGAAATCCTCCACCAGAGGCAATTTCCGCCCTCCGTCCAACAAGTCGTAATTCGTCGCTTCCTTCATCGGACTATTCGGTCACCACGTAAACATCCTTGTAATTCCGGCCCAACTGGTCGTAGTCCAGCCCGTATCCCACGATAAACTCGTTGCCGATGTGCATGGCCGGATAATCGATCGGAATCTGGCGCTGGTATGCTTTCGGTTTGAAGAAAAGCGTACACACGCGGATACTGGCGGGCTTCTTCGTCTTCAACTCCTCGACCATGTGTTCGATGCTGGCGCCCGTATCCACAATGTCCTCGACGATAATCACGTCCCGGCCTTCGATGTTGTTGCCCAGTCCTATCAGACACTTGACATCCCCCGACGAGGAGGTACCGCAGTACGAAGAGAGTTTCACGAACGATATTTCGCAGTTGAAATCGATCTTCTTCAGCAGGTCGCTCATGAACATAAACGAGCCGTTGAGCACCCCCAGAAACAGCGGATTCCGTTTCTCCCGGTAATCCTCGTTGATCTTCGCCGCTACCGCAGCCACGGCTTCTTCTATCTTTGCAGCCGGAATCATCACCTTGAATTTTTTATCATGCAATTTTATGACGTTTTCTTTCATCGGGATACGGATTTTATTGTTATTTTTACAAAAGTAAATAATTTGAGCCACAAAGTTACACAATCCGGAAGAAAAATTCTATGCTTGCAAAACTCATCCGCAGGATCAAATGTTGTTCCGTCCAGGAAATCCTGATGATCGTATCCATCATCATGCTCTTGATCGTGATCGCCAACCGAACCTCGGCAGGGATAAAAGCCAGATCGGCGTCTTCGGGACAGATTACACAACACCAAAAACAGGCTGCCCCACCGCAGGAGTAATCGATACGATCTTTTTTCGCAAAGTTGTTCCTACTGGCGGGAACAGACAAAATTTCCGACATGACTTTCAACTTCTGCCTCAACCTTTTTTTGGCTGAAAAGCCGAGAAACGCAACATGCAAAAAATCAGGAGCAAAAAAACCTATACTCCTGATTTTTAAAGCCTTTATTTTACCCATCCCCATTCAGCAAGATGCTAAATGGAAGTAAAATATATCCTCCGAAGCACTATTCCGATTCCTTTAACTTCGAAATCGGCATAAACCGGTTGTCCAATGGTTCCGACTTATGGATTGTGCGCACTCCATTAACGACAGCCACACAGTTGTCCGGCACATCCGTAAAAATTACGGCATTGGCGCCAATGCGGACATTATTCCCAACCTTTACCCCTCCGATTATCTTCACACCGGCTCCGATATATACATTATCTCCGATGACGGGGGCTCCCGGTCTCTGACTATCCGGCAATGTATTCGATCCGATCGTCACCTGTTGAAAAATCACGCAATTTTCACCGATAACCGCCCTCTCCGAAATAAAAACTCCAAATAAATCGTGAGGAAAAGTAATTTTGGATTTAATCCGGACATCAAATCCAATGTATGCCCCATATAGCAGCAAATTAACCTGCCACAAATATCATTTCAGTTTAGACGGACGGATTTGACAAGAACGATAGAAGTCCCCCTCCGATAAAATAGCCTGATAATCAACGGGGCAAATCCCTTAAATAGAAATAATAGCTCTTTCATAAATCCCTTTTCGTACCAATAACCGTTATACCAGCCCGGAGAAACCCATGAAGGCCATTGCCAAAATACCGGCCGTAATCAGCGCCACGGGAACCCCCTGCACGGCCTTGGGGACATCCTCCAGTTCGAGCCGCTCGCGAATACCGGCGAACAGCACCAGCGCCAATGCGAAGCCGATGGCCGTCGCCACGGAATAAACGATGCTCTGCAACAGGTTGAACTCCTTGGAGATCATCAGAATCGCCACGCCCAGCACGGCACAGTTCGTCGTAATGAGCGGCAGGAAAATTCCAAGCGCCTGATAGAGCGACGGAGACACCTTCTTCAACATGATTTCCACCATCTGCACCAGAGCCGCGATCACCAGAATAAAGACGATCGTCTGCATGTATTCGATCCCCAGCGGCACCAATACGTAAGTCTGAATAGACCATGCAACCACCGAAGTAAGGGCCATGACGAAGGTCACGGCAGCTCCCATACCGAGCGAAGTTTCGACTTTCGACGACACGCCCAGGAACGGGCAGATGCCGAGGAATTGAGCCAGCACGACGTTATTGACGAAGATCGCGCCGACGATAATGGCAAAATAAGAGAGCTCCATACCTATTTCTTGAGAAATTTATTAAACAATGCCATCAGATACCCCAGTACGATAAAAGCACCCGGAGCCAGCACGAACACCAACGGCATGTAGTCCGTAACACCGAACGAATAACCGAAGATGGCCCCGCTGCCCAACACTTCGCGGACAGCCCCCACCAACGTCAGGGACAGCGTGAAGCCCAGACCGATCCCGATACCGTCGAAGATCGAAGCCACCGGTCCGTTCTTCGAGGCGAATGCCTCCGCACGTCCCAGGATGATGCAGTTCACCACGATCAGCGGAATGAATACGCCCAGACTGGCATACAACGCCGGGACATACGCCTGCATCAGCATAGAGATAATGGTCACGAACGATGCGATCACCACGATAAAAGCCGGGATGCGCACCTTGTCCGGAATCAGGTTCTTAATCAGTGAGATGACCAGGTTCGACAGAATCAGCACGGCCATCGTCGCCACGCCCATACCGAAACCGTTCTCCGCCGAAGTCGTCGTACCCAGCGTGGGACACATGCCGAGTACCAGAACGAACGTCGGATTATTCTTGATAATGCCGCTCGCAAGTACTTTCAAATTATTCATTTTGACCTCCTTCCTGTGCATTGTTCACGGTCTGACTTCCTCGCTGGAGGCGGTTGGAACGGCCTTCACGCTCCAATCCCCGCTCTCGGTACCGCTCTTCACCCGCAGCTCGCGTCCCAGCCTCTGCATTCGGCCGAGCAGCCGTCGCGCCCGTCGCGGCTTCCGTTCCCGTTTCTTGATTGTTCGAAGCACCGGACGCACCATCCGCTCCCGCATCTCGGGTAGCCGAAGCCCCCGAAGTACCGTCCGCTCCCGCATTTTGAGTATTCGAAGCACCCGAAACGGTGTTCACGGCAGCTTCGACGCCTGCCTTTTCGCAATAGGCCTTATAAGCCCGACTCACGGCATCGACATAAGCCCGCGACGAAATCGTCGCCGCCGTCAGGGCATCCACGTCGCCGCCGTCCTTCTTCACGCCCAATTTCATTTGGGCCGGATTCCGGCCGACAAAACTCTTTTCCAGCGGATTGCCCGCATCGACCATCTTGGTACCCAGCCCCGGAGTTTCCGCCTGTTCGAGCACCCGGATATTGAGGATCTGACCATCGGGGGCAAAACCGACCATCAGCCGGATCACCCCACTGAACCCGTTTTTAGTCATCGATTCTACGGCATAACCCACCACACGGCCTTTCTCGGAAGCCGTATGGACCGTCACCGGCAAGTTCTCGATCGTATCGCGCAACACTTCCGTTTCGTCGAACTCGGGCAGCACCTGTTTGAGCGCCTCGCGGGTCGCCTTGACCCGTGCCTCGGCAATCGGCTCCTCGGTAATCATATGGACCGCTCCCACGCCTGCGGAAGCGAGCAGTGTGATCACGAACAGCACCATAACCATATTGAATAATGTACTCTTCATCCTCCGCTCCTCCTATTTTAACCCGAAACGCCGGGGTTTGACATATTTGTTGATCAGGGGCACGACCGAATTCATGATCAGGATCGCAAATGACATACCCTCGGGATAGGCGCCCCACAAACGGATCAGTACCGTAATGATGCCGATGCCAACTCCGTAAATCAGCATACCGGTATGCGTCATCGGCGAAGTCGAATAGTCGGTAGCCATGTAAACGGCACCCAGAATGGCTCCGCCTGCAAGCAGATGGAACAGCGGGAACTCCCACAACGCTTCACCGTGCATACCCTGTCCGAGGCCGACCAGAAAGACGAACACGGCCATCGTTCCCAGGACCGCCACCGGAATATGCCACGTAATGACTTTTCTCCACAGCAGATAGACGGCTCCCACCAGCAACAGCAGGGCCGAGACCTCACCCAGCGAACCGGGGATCGAACCGAAAAGGACATCCTGATAATTGACCGACGTATGCGACACCAGCTCCGCTTTGACGGCTGCCAGCGGCGTCGCTCCCGAAAAAGCGTCGGCCAACTGTCCGACCGGACGGGGAAAAGTCGTCATCTGCACCGGGTAGGCGAACAACAGGAACACACGACCCACCAACGCCGGATTGAACGGATTCTTGCCCAGCCCCCCGAAAGTCATCTTGGCAATGGCGATCGACACGAAAGCGCCGATCACGACGATCCACCAGGGCAGCGACGCCGGCAGGTTGAAAGCCAGCAGGACGCCGGTCACCACGGCCGACAGGTCGCTCACCGTACAAGGCCCCTTAAGCAGAAATTTCTGAATCAGGTATTCGAACAGCACGCAACTGGCCACCGAAATACAGGTCACCGCCAGGGCGCTCCAGCCGAACGCCACCACCGAAAACACCAGCGCGGGCGTCAGCGCCAGCAGAACGTCCCGCATGATCTTTTGCGTCGATTCCGAACCATGCACGTGCGGAGCGGGTGCTACGATCAATTTATTTGCCATACGCTATCTCTTTTTTCTTATTTCTTGGTTGCATGGGCGGCGGCGCGGGCACGGATCAACGCCCCGACCTCCTGTTTTCCCATTCGGATAAAGTCCAGCAGCGGAATATCCGCCGGACAGGTAAACTGACAGCAGCCGCACTCGATGCAGTTGGTCACCCACTCCGCTTCGAGCCGCTCCCACAGCTTGCGGCGCGAGAGTTTGGCCATCAGATAAGGCTCCAATCCCATCGGGCAGGCCGACACGCATTTGGCGCATTTGATACAGGAGCTCTCCCGACCACGCAGGGCTGCCGCCCCCCCGAGCACCGTAATACCCGAACAGCCTTTGACCACCGGTGAGGCGAGGTTGCTCATCGCCCGTCCCATCATCGGCCCGCCGTTGAGCACTTTCACATCCCCGGCCGGCACGCCTCCCGCAGCCTCCAACAGGACAGCCACCGGCGTTCCGAAACGGACGAGCAGATTTTTCGGAGCCTCCATCTGGCGGCCCGTAACAGTCACCACCCGCTCGATCAAAGGTTTGTTCTTCTGCACCGCATCGTACACGGCCACCGTCGTCGAAACATTGCAGACGACGGCCCCCACATCGATCGGCAGTCCCGGCGGCGGCGGAACCTCCCGACCCGTAACGGCTGCGATCAACTGTTTTTCGCCCCCCTGCGGATAACGGACCCGAAGCGGAACGACCCGGATTCCGGGGTACGACGAAGCCAGCCGGCTCAATCGGGCGATCGCATCCGGTTTGTTGTTCTCGATTCCAATCGAAGCGCCGCTCACGCCGAGCGCCCGCATCAGGATCGTGACGCCCACGAGCAGCTCTTCACTCCGTTCGAGCATCACCCGATGGTCGGACGTCAAGTAAGGTTCGCACTCGACACCATTAATAATCAAGTGCTCGACCTTTTTCCCGGCAGGCACCGTCAGTTTGACCTGCGTGGGGAACGCCGCACCGCCCATACCGACGATACCCGCCTCCTTGATCCTGGCAAGAATCTCCGGAGCCGAAAGCGTACATTCGCGCACGAGCTCCTTCGAAGTGTCGATCCCTTCGGCCCATTCATCCCCCTCGCGACGAATCGTAATCATCATCTGGCGGATTCCCTGCCCGTTGGGCAGCATATCCACCCCCGTCACGGTGCCCGACACGGGCGCATGGATATTGGCCGACACGAAACCGGCGGCTTCGGCGATCAACTCTCCCACCTTCACCTTGTCGCCCTTGGCCACCTTCGCCACCGCCGGCGCACCGATATGCTGCGACAAAGGAACATTCACCACCTCGGGCAACGCCAGCACTTCGACGGCCTCCGCCCGACTCAACTTGTTATCCGACGGATGTACTCCGCCTCTCGGAAATGTCTTCATAGCGTTTGTTTTCGGTTTTATCGTTCGGATCAGGATTCGGTTTTTTCGGTCTTCTTCTCCTCCGAAGCCGGCTTCTCTCCCGCTGCCGACGCTTGCTTCGATGCAGGAGCGGCTTTAGGCTCCTTGGGCAGCGGCTCCATACCGACCAGACGGATGGCCCCGGTGGGGCATTCGTTCACGCACTTGCGGCAGAGCTTGCATTTCCAGGAGTCGATGAAAGCCAGGTTGTTCTGGATCGTAATGGCTCCGAACGGACACACTTTCTCGCATTTTCCGCAGCCGATACAGCCGGCTTTGCAGGCTTTCATCACCACCGCCCCTTTGTCTTTCGATACGCACGCGACGTAAACCGCCCGCTGCTTGGGCCATTTCTTCCGCAACTCGATAATTGACTTGGGACAAGCCTTGACACACGCGCCGCAGGCCGTACATTTGTCGAAATCGACCTCTGGAAGCCTCGTTTCGGGATTTATCGCTATAGCATCGAAGTTACAAACCGTCACACAATCCCCGTATCCCAGGCAGCCGTACGTACACCCCGTTTCTCCGCCATAGAGCGAAGCAGCCACCGCGCAGGACGTAACACCGTCGTACGCATTGATCCGGGGACGTTTCTCGCAACTGCCGCCGCAGCGGACGGTAGCCACCTGGGGCTCCTTCTCCGGAGCAGCCTTGCCCAGGTAGGCAGCGACGGTCTTCATCACTTCGGCCCCGCCCACCGGGCAGAAAAGCGAAGAGATATCGGCCCGCTTCACCAGCGCATCGGCCAAACCGCGACATCCGGCGAATCCGCAGCCGCCGCAGTTCGCACCGGGCAGCATCTTTTCGACCTCGTCGATCCGGGGATCTTCCTCGACCTTGAACTTTTGTGCCACGAAATAGAGGATCAGCGCGGCAAGGATTCCCAACACGCAAAGTGTAAGCACTGTGTAAAGTAATACCTCCATATTATTCGGATATTGTGAAATGAATCGCATTATCGATCTTCCGGCGCAGAAGCCAGAGAATCCCATAGTACAGGACGACAGATCCCAATCCTGCAAGTACCGCCGCCCCATCGCCCGCGCCGAGCAGATAGCATACTGCCACCACGCCGATCAGGACGACGAAAGGCACGACATAAGCCAACAAAACCGCGACCGCTCCCGTACATCGGGTTATAGCGACCGTCACCCTGTCACCGGGACGATACGTCGCCGCAGCCGGAGTACGTATCTCCACGATTTTCTGCCCGGTCTCACCCAAACCGCAGGCTTCGCGGGCCTTGCAGCTCCCGCAGGCGCCATGAGCCGTAATTTCCACACAAACCCTCTCCGCACCGACGCGCTTCACCACCCCGCTATGTTCGATACGGTCCATCGGGTCACTTTACATATTTATGGGTCAATGGCATACGGTACTCATGCCCGAACGAGGAGGACGAGAGTCGAAGCACCGGCGGATACTGAAAACGCTTCTTTTCGTTGCGCATGACCATCGCATAGATTTTCTGCACCTCGTCGCTGTCGAATCCGGCATTGATGATCTCTTCACGCGACTGCCCATCTTCGATCAGACGGTACAGGATGGCATCCACCACCTCGTAAGAGGGCAGCATGTCGCTGTCCTTCTGGTCGGGCCGAAGCTCCGAAGAAGGCTCTTTGGTCAGGATGTTTTCAGGAATGGGAGCACCGAATTTCCGGTTGATATAGCGGGCCAGGTCGTACATCTCGGTCTTATACAGATCGCCCGTCACGCTGAAAGCGCCGCCGGTATCGCCGTAGAGCGTACAGATACCGAGCGCATTCTCGCTCTTGTTGGAACAGTTGAGCAGGACATAGCCGTTCTTGTTCTGCAGGGCCATGAGCATCAACGTGCGGATGCGGGACTGGATATTCTCCTCCGTCGCATCGAAATCCGTACCACCGATCACCGGGATCAACGTATCGACGATACTGCGGTAAGCCTCCGTGATCGGCACGACATGGAACTCGATACCGAGGTTTTCGGCCAGTTGCTTAGCATCCTCGACCGATCCTTCCGACGAAAACTGCGAGGGCATCATCAATCCCCGCACGTTCTCCGCCCCCAGCGCTGCAACCGCCAGACAGGCGACCACGGCGGAGTCGATACCGCCCGAAACGCCGACACAGGCCTTTTTATACCCGTTTTTAACAAAGAAATCCCGCAGACCGCAACAAGCCGCCTCGTAAATGAAGCGGGTACGGTCGTTCACCGACACAGGAACGGACTCGACGCTGCAAGAGGGATTTTCGGTGTCGAACACCTGAAAGTCCTCTTCGAAACTTTTCAGCAACCGCACCAGCTTGCCCCGGTTGTCCATCACGCCCGACATCCCGTCGTAAACCAGTTCCGTAGCACCGCCGACCTGATTGACCATCACCACATTCTTTCCTTTGACGTAGGCGATATTCCGGATTACGTCGTACCGACGGCTCAAGTCGCCCTTGCGGTAGCGGCGGGCATGGATGTTGATGACGGTTTCGACCGACTTGTCGAAATCCGGGGTATGAAAAAGATCGTCGCCTACGACCAGCGCACAGCGGCAACCCCGTATCGTAACGTATTCGCAACCTTTCGAAGGGGTCAGAAACCCCAATTCGCGGCGCACGGTAATATTCTGTTTTCCCACATAGCGGACGACTCTTCCTTGTTGAATCAACGCTGCGGCACTGATCGTCCCCTCTTTGGTGAGAATCGGAAGCCCCACAATCGCATCCACCGTATCGCATTCGGCGGCAATCCGCATCAACGCATCTTCGCACTGTTCCAAAAAAGGATTTTTCCGCAACAAATCGAACGAAGGAGCACCGCTGATCGCCTGCTCGGCAAAAACGACGAGGTCTGCGCCTTCGGCTTTCGCACGACGTACGGATTCGATGATCTTGTTTGTATTTCCTTCGACGTCGCCGACCGTATAATTCAATTGAGCCAGAGCTATCTTCATCTATCGGGTATTTCAAAAAATTACATCATCGCAAAGTTAATTATTATTTGGAAAAAACAACGATTTCGCGGCAAAAGTTTCATCCGAATGCAACGATCGTATCGGAAAAAAACAACCGGGATTTAGAAATCTTCATTCGGAAAAAGAGACTGTCTCCGCTTCGACTCAACGAATACAACCCGACCTCCCAGAGGGATGTCGGGCTACAAATCGTTCTGTTCCAAATGCTTGTTATTGCTGCTCTTCGGGATCGGCCACCAGAATACGACCGCAGTATTCGCAAATGATGATCTTCTTGCCCTGACGGATCTCCATCTGGCGCTGCGGCGGGATCCGGTTGAAGCATCCGCCGCACGCATCGCGTCTTACCGTCACCACTGCGAGTCCGTTGCGTACGTTGCGACGGATTCGCTGATAGGCCTCCAGCAGCCGTTCGTCGATCTTGGCCTGCGCTTTAGCCGCCTGAGCCGTAAATTCCGCCACCTGCGAGGCCGTTTCCGCTTCGATGCTCTGCAATTCGGTCTGCTTGGCTTCGAGGTCCTTTCGGCGCTCCGTCATCAGGGCCTCGGTCTCTTCGACCTGCGCCTTTTTGACCTTGATTCCGGCAGCATACTCTTTCAGACGCTTTTCGGCCAGTTCGATTTCCAACTCCTGATACTCGATCTCCTTGGTAATGGCATCGAACTCGCGGTTATTCCGGACGTTGTTCTGCTGCTCCTTGTAATTGCCGATGAGTATCTTGGCCTGATCCACCTCGCGCTTGCGCTGCTTGGAGAGGGCGTTGAGCTCCTCGATTTCGGCATTGATATTCTCGACACGCGCCTTCAAACCGGCCAATTCGTCGTCGAGATCCTGCACCTCGAGCGGCAGCTCACCCTTCACCTTGTTGATCGAATCGATCTGGCTGTCGATCTTCTGGAGATCGTAGAGGGCCAGGATTTTCTCCTGCATCGAATAATCAACTTCAGCTGTCTTTTTCTGTGTTGCCATATCGTGTTTTTATTGTTTAGACGGAACTATGTAACCGATCGGATTACGTGAATTTACACTCTTGCGAACCGCAAAGGTAAATAAATTTTTCGATAAAATATCAAATAAAATATCGATTGCGCAATATTCGCTCTCGAAATGGCCGATATCGGCCACCACGAAGGCTCCGTCGGGGGTCATGAAATCATTGTATTTAAGGTCCGAAGTGACATACACATCGGCCTGCGCACGACGCGCTTCGCCGAGCAGCGAGGCTCCTGCCCCGGTACATACGGCCCCCCGCCGCACCTGCTCCCTGACCAGCTCGGAATGGCGGATCACCTGTACCGACAGACGCTCCTGGATACGGTGCATAAAATCCCGCACCGACATGGACTGCGGCAGTTCGCCCACCACCCCGAAGCCGACCCGCCCGTCCGCAGGATCGGTCGGCTGCAGCACCCGCAACTCTTCCACGCCGAGCATCTCCGCCAGCCGCCAGCTCATGCCGCCCGGCGCACTGTCCAGGTTGGTATGACAGGCGTAGAGCGCTATTCCCCGGCGGATCGCCCGCTCGACGCACCGCTCCACATAAGAGGCCGAATTGAACCGCTTGAGGGCATGGAAAACGATCGGATGGTGCGTGATTATCAGATCGCACCCCGTCTGTTCCGCCTCATCCAGCACCTCTTCGGTCACATCGACGGCCAGCAGCGCCTTATGCACTTCGTCCTCGGGCCGTCCCACGATGAGACCGGCATTGTCATACGACTCCTGCAAACGGAGCGGAGCATATCGTTCGATCACTTCGGCAATATCCTTGATTTTCATGATCCTACTACATTATTTGAAAAGGCGATTATATTTTCAACGTACCATATCCGACGGTCGCTTGTTCGCGGCCTGTGCTCCCGTCCATAATGCTGCCCACCCCGAAATCCTCACCTCGAAGGGACTTGCGGCGCTACGCGCCCCAAAAGATATACCGAAGTATCGGGTTCGTTCGCATACCCGGTCGGGCCTATCGCCGTAGCGGTCCGCAACGTCACCGCCCCCTCCGAATCGGAGGCGAAGGCAAAATGTACCCGCCTGCCGTATTTCAAAACGTCCGTCTAAAACAACGACTGTTCATAGAAGGCGAACAACTCCTTGCTCTCCGCCTCCTCTTTCTCCTTCTTGCGCCGGGGCTGACGCGCCGCCGAACGTTTCGGCGCCGGCTTTTCGCTCCGGGGACCTGGTTCGATCACCTGCACAGGTCCTTTACTCTCCGCTCCATCCCCTCCGGCATCGTCCGCCAACTCCTGCGCGGCAGGCTTCTTCCGGGTACGAACCGGGAGCGCCGATACTTCGGCCGCCTCTCCAGCCCCATTTTCCGCGACAACCGCCCGGTCCTCCGCACTCTCCTTGAGTTCGGCCCGCACCTCTTCGAGCAGGGCCCGGACACGCTGAAGACGTTCGAGCAGCTCCGCATCGCGCGAAATGGTTCCTTTATTCTGTTTCAGACAACGGGCGGCTCCGTCGAGGGTCATGCCCCGCTCCTTGACCAGATGATAGATCAATTTCAGGTTTTCGACATCGGCCGGAGAAAAAAGACGGTTGCCCTTCTTGTTCTTCTGCGGGCGCAGGATATCGAATTTCGTCTCCCAAAAACGGATCAGCGAAGCATTGACGTCGAACATCTCCGACACCTCGCCCATCGAATAGAATAGTTTCTTGGCCATAACATGTACAATTACAGGTTGAATATCCGCAACGAGTTGGGATACATATTGTTTACCCGGTTCTGAATCCGCTTGGCGAAACCCAGGGCCGCTCCCCCGTGCGTCACCAGATTCATCCCCCCGGCGAAAGCCGCAGCCTCCGCCTCCTGCTTGCGCAGAAACCGCAGCGCCTCCTCTTCGGACAACTCGGCAACAGGCACCGCTCCGCGATCCAATCCGCAAAACATCGCCAGCGCATGATCGGGCTTGAGCCGCTCCTTGAAGATCTGCCCCATCGCAACGCCCGAGGCGATCACGCGCAGCGATTCGGCCAGCATTTTCACCGCCTCGTACTGCGATTCGTAATACGCATAATAGACATCCGCCACCGCCGCAAAACGCATCCGCCCGGGTTCGGCGACCCAACGGGCTAGTTCCGCACACTCCCTGCGTCCGGCGGGCGCGAAAATCGTTCGGCGGGACTTGGGCACACGGACACGGCTTCCGCCATCGGACACCTTACGGGCCACCGCCGCAAAAAATCCCTCGCCCCGGGTCCGGTGCGGATAGAAACGGAACGTCCGGAAAGGACCGACCCGACCGCAAACCACACCCCACGCCGGCGGGCAATCGAAAGCGGTCGATTCGACGATCTCTTCACCCGCTTCGGCCAGCAGTCCCTCCAGCGACCCTTCGTTTTCCAGTCGGTTGAACGTGCAGGTACTGTATATCAGCAATCCGCCGGGACGCAGCGTCTTCCACGCTTCGCGCAGAATCTCCGCCTGCCGGACGGCACATATCTTCACATTGTTCTCGCTCCACTCGTCCCGTGCCTCGGGTGTCTTGCGGAACATCCCCTCGCCGGAACAGGGGGCATCCACCGCCACGATGTCGAACCATCCTTCGAGCACCGCGATCTGTGCCGGCTCGTTCACCGTCACCGCCACGTTTCCCAGTCCCCACTTGCGGACGTTATCCGCCAGAACAGCCGCCCGCTGGCGATTGACTTCATTCGCCACTACCAGCCCGTCGCTGCCTGCGAGCGACGCATAGAGCGTCGTCTTTCCCCCCGGCGCGGCGCAAAGGTCCAGAATCCGTTTTCCGGCGACCTCCTCCCCGGCCAGCACGTGAGCCAGGAACTGCGACGAAGCCTCCTGCACGTAATAAGCCCCGGCATGGAAAGCCGGATCGAGCGTAAACGAAGGCCGCTCCGTCAGGTAACGTCCTGCCGGCGACCAGGGAATCGCCTCGGCTCCGCTCCAGCGGCAGGGACGCTGCGGATGCAGGCGGACGGATGTCGGCGCCGGGCCTTCGAGCGCCTCACACAGCGCACGCCCCTCCTCCGGTCCCAGTTCGGCCATAACCCGCCGCGTGAAAGATTCCGGCAACATAGGGACTATTTTTTAGCGTTTTCGAGCTCCTCCCGCTTCCGGTCGAGACGAGCGCAGATCTTCTCCATCACCGCAGCATCCGCAACGAAATCCTCACGATCCTTATCGATCACGAGCACTTCGCCCCGGTAGATATGTTCGATCCAGTCGTCGTAACGGTAGTTGAGCCGCCGCAGGTACTGTTCGTCGATGTTCATTTCGTAGGCGCGACCCCGGCGGCGGATCTGCGAAATGAGCGTCGGCACGCTGGCCTTGAGGTAAATCAACAGGTCCGGCCGGGGCACCAGGTTGGTAATCAACCCGAAGATACTCATATAAGTATCGAAGTCCCGACCCGACATCAGCCCCATGCGATGCAGGTTGTCGGCGAAAATATAGGCATCCTCGTACACCGTCCGATCCTGAAAAATATCGACCGGACCGCTGCGCAGAATATCCATCGTCTGCTGAATGCGGCTGCCCAGAAAATACATTTGCAGATTGAACGACCAACGATTCATATCGTTGTAGAAATCCCCGATGTAGTCGTGATAGCCCCAGGCTTGATAGCCCATGCCCTTGAGCGCATTGCCCAGGCAGAACGGCAGATAGTTGGTGCCCGCCACATTGAAGCTGGAATCCGTCTTCGTGCGGGACATATCCGGATAAAGCCCCATGCACATGGTGTATTCACCGTTGGTGGTGACGGACTGGAACGTGCCGTAGTAATTTTCAAAGAGAATACCCGTATGGCTCAGCTTGTAGAGCGTCGGCGTCAGCTCCTCGCTGATAAACCACGGGCAGAAGCTCTCGGCGCAGATGGTGATGAGGTTATAGTCCTTAAGAAGTCCTGTGTAGTTGTTTTTGCGGGTGGGTGTTGCATTTGATAGATACTCGTCTGTGGCCTTGAGAATATCGCTGTCGGTACTGTCTGCAAGAGCCGTAAAATCGATGCTTTCGATCACGTTATAGGAGTTGCTGCTGTATGTCCGCGGAACATCGCTCATATTCAAGGACGACGGCGTGATCATAATGCTGCCGCTGCCGCTGAAGAGCATGTATCGAAGCTCCTGCGCCGTGGTGGCCAGCATACCGATTTTTTTATAACTGCTGTCGGTGGAGGTGTTCACATTGGTGAAGGTACGATAGACGGAAAAGGCGTTGTCCCGTCCAACATACATGAGTCCCGTGACCGTCAGCAGCAGTGCGAGGAGCACGGCAAAGGAGGCCATAGTCTGTTTCCAGCGCAGCCGCAGCTTCAGAGCCTGCCCCCTTCGCAGGGCAAGGCAGAGGATCACGGCAATCAGCGGCAGCAGGAGGAGCAGGATCTTCAGCAGATTTTGGCGGATCCCATAGAGAAGCTGCGAGTTGAAATTGACGACCACATTTCCGCCCATGCCGATCTGGCTGACGGGCATGAAATCCCCGAAGATGCAGTGATAGACCAGCTGCACCTCGGCCAGCAACACCTGTGCTGCGACCAGGAAAACCCCTGTGATCTGGCGCAGAACCTTTGGCAGGCTTGAGACTACCAGCGTGCAGAGTGCGCCCCCCAGCAGGCCAAACAGGACAGGATATCCCGCGTACCGGTCCATCGAGCCGAATACGCACAGATGCAGGCACAGCTCCACATAAACGCCGGTCAGGCAGAACAGCAGGAGATTTTTGCGCCACGTATTCCAAAGGCCATGGCTCATGGGCACTGCCGCTTCAGCAGTAGTGCCAGAGCCTTGATTTGTATTTGTCATGGATACATCGGATGTTTTTTCTTTGAGCATATTAGTTCTCCCGTTGGGGCTTTTTTAAAAAGCTTTGTAGAATTTCAGCTGAATATGACAGATAGAGAGCTTATCTTAAAACAAATATTGAAAAAAGGCAACGGTTCCTGTAAAAAATTAGGAAAGATTTACAGGTCACGCGGAGAATTCTATGCACCAAAGTCTGTCAACCGCAGCTTTGCAGC
>ERZ779890.2581-NODE-2581-length-17138-cov-7.298191_pt1 | contig 17138 bp, 12 predicted proteins | sample MGYA00511553_ERZ779890 | MGnify/ENA primary metagenome ERZ779890 (study PRJEB29588, sample SAMEA2152064) | human gut metagenome | biome: human gut; feature: human-associated habitat; material: faeces | place: Denmark | collected 2008/2010 ... | reverse complement strand
GACCGGCTGCCGCTCAGCGAGGTGCCGCCCATGACGGAGAAGGAGTACTTCACCCGCGGCTGCACAGCGCTGCTCGACGCGGTGGGCGGGGCCATCCATCATATCGGCAATATCCACAAGTACGCCCGTCGGGAAGATGTGCCGGAAAAGACGCTGTTCATCATCACCACTGACGGCTGCGAAAACGCCAGCCACCGCTACAGCTATGAGACGGTACACAGAATGATTGAGCGGCAGAAAACAAAATACGGCTGGGAGTTCCTGTTTCTCGGTGCAAACATTGACGCGGCAAAGGAAGCGGCCCGCTTCGGCATCGCCGCTGAGCGTGCAGTAAACTATAAATGCGACGAGATGGGCACAGCGCTCAACTACGATGTTATCAGCGAAGCGATCTGCACCGTTCGCGCCAAAAAAACACTCGGCGCTGGCTGGAAACGCCGCATCGATGCGGATGTGCAGAAGCGCGGGCGGTAACGAGAGTATCCAGAGCAATTTGGGACAATCAATGTCCCTATAAAAGTACATTTGTCATCCGCATATTGACATGAAATCGCTTTTTTGTTACCATAGCGTCAGATGATATGGAGCGCGTATGCCCCTGTCAGCTGACGCTATGCACAATTATGGCCCCAGACGGGGTATATTGTTTGGAAAGCAGTTAGTTTTATCTAACTATCTGCTTGCAACCGCAGGTTAGAGCGGTTTAACAGTATTTCGGAGGTGTGAACCATGCAGATTTTGGAGCACGGACAGGAGCAGGAACAGACGCTGCTGTTCTTTCCCTGCACAGCGGAACCCGTTTGGGCATTCACGGACACCATTGCGCTGCTTTCCCAAAAATGGCACGTTTTTCAGGTGGTATTCGACGGGCACCAGCCGGAGTATCTGGGAGATTTCACCTCCGTGGAGCAGGCCGTGGATGAAGTAACTGCGTATTTAAAAAACCACGGTGTTGTCCGGCTGGACGCGGCCTACGGCTGCTCTCTGGGCGGCGCGTGCCTGACCCGCTTTCTGGCGTTGGTCGAGATTCCCGTTGACCGGGCGATCATCGACGGCGGAATCACGCCCTACCAGCTTCCATATCCAGTACGAAAGCTGATATTGGCCCGCGATATCCTGTCCTTCAAACTCGTAGCAAACAGCCGTAAAATTCTGGAGGCGGCATTCCCTCCGGAACGTTTTACCCTTCCCGGACATGACCCCGTGAAGGAGTATTACACCATGGAAGTGTATCTCAAAACCTACTCCAACCGGACGATCCACAATTTTTCAGGAAGCTGATGTATAAAGCATTTCTGCGGGCAAAGTCGGCCTGTGACAAATGGCACGACTATGAGATGGACGTCGCACCTCTCGACCCGGACAAGCCGATCTACTACGAATTCACAGCCTGCCCGGCGGCGGAGTTTGCCATCAAGCACGGTCTTACCGACATCATGCCCGCCCTGTGCAACGTGGATTTTGCGTCCATGGAGTTGATCCACGCAAAACTGGTGCGCACCACCACCTGTGCGAACGGCTGCAAATGCGACTATACGATCTGCGGCGACAAAGACCCGTATCTGAACAATCATCCCGAATACCGCGACGAGGCAGGATACAGAAGGAACAAATAGGTCCGGAGGCAGCTATATGCAGACATTTCTCGGAATTTTAATCCCGTTTCTCGGAACGACGGCCGGAGCGGCCTGTGTGTTCTTCATGAAAAAATCGCTCGGTGATCTGGTTCAACGCTCCCTTGCAGGCTTTGCCGCAGGCGTAATGGTGGCCGCCTCAATCTGGAGCCTGTTGATTCCGGCGATCGAGCAATCCGCAGCAATGGGAACGTTTGCTTTCTTCCCGGCACTCCTCGGCTTCTGGCTTGGCGTGCTGTTTCTGCTTGCGCTTGACCATCTGATTCCGCATCTGCATGTCGGCAGTGAGCAGGCAGAGGGCCCCAAAAGCAGGCTTGCACGCACGACCATGATGGTGCTGGCCGTCACGCTGCACAACATTCCGGAGGGCATGGCCGTCGGCGTGATGTACGCGGGCTTCCTTGCCGGCGGCACACAGATCACGGCGGCAAGCGCGCTGGCCCTGTCCATCGGCATCGCCATTCAGAACTTCCCGGAGGGCGCGATCATCTCCATGCCGCTTCGCGCGGAGGGGCAGAAAAAAGGCCGCGCGTTTCTCGGCGGCGTGCTCTCCGGCATCGTGGAGCCGGCCGGCGCGGTGCTGACGATCCTTGCCGCGCAGTTCATCATTCCCGCGCTGCCGTATCTTCTGAGCTTCGCCGCTGGCGCGATGCTCTATGTAGTCGTGGAAGAGCTGATCCCCGAACTATCGCAGGGAGCGCATTCCAATCTCGGTACGGTGTTCTTTGCCGTGGGCTTCAGCGTGATGATGGTGCTGGACGTGGCGCTGGGTTAAAATGATGAGGGTACCGCAGCGGTCACTATGGCCGCAACCTCACCACGACCTCCGGCGATGTCACGCTACACGTACCCCGGTTCAAGGGCGTACCTTTCGAGACTGCCATCATTGAGCGGTATCGTCGCCGAGAAAGCAACGTGTCGTCAAAGTTGCGCATGAACATCGAACCCCGACGTGCCACCATGTGCGGGAACACGCCGAAGAGCTTTTCCTGCAGGTCGTGCTTGTGAATACCATCATGATAATAGAGTCCCGCCTGTGCGCCCCAGCAGATGTGAAACGTGGAATAGACGTACATCTTCGTTTCGATTTTCGCCGGTATCAGGGTTCAAAACCAGAATCTGCAGCGGTCGGATGTCCTGTGTCACGGTGCGCGTCTCCTCCTTCACGGAGATGTTTTCGCCGGCAATCCGTTCGGTATTTTGATCGGTATCGGGGTTCCTCCTCATTTTTTCACAGTCAGACAAAGAAAGGCGGTCATGGACAACGCACCCATGACCGCCTTTGGAAATTTGTTCGAGCAGCTCTCAGAACAAACCAAAGACGTTCTTGCACATCATCATAACCATACCGATATTCATGCTGCGCACCGTCCTTTCGTCTGAATTTCTTGGGGATATTGTAACGTATTCTGCAGGACTTGTCGAGAAAAGCGCTTACAGGAGCCGATACGTCCAGCCCATATCATCGGCAACCGTCCCGGTTTGCATGCCGTAGAGCGTATCATAGAGCTTCTGCGCCACAGGACCGACCGTCCCATCCGCGACCTGAACATCCGTGCCCATCACATTTAGCCAGCCGATCGGCGAGATGACCGCTGCGGTGCCGCTGGCGAAGATTTCCTGCAGGCTGCCGTCCTTCGACGCGGCAACGACCTCGTCGATCGAGAGCTTCCGCTCCGAGACCTTCACGCCCCACTTTTTCAGCAGCTGGATGACAGAATCGCGCGTGATGCCGGGCAGGATCGTGCCGGAATCGAGCGGCGCGGTGATAACTTCGTCCGCGATGCGGAAGAAGGCGTTCGACGTGCCGATCTCCTCGACATACTTATGCTCCGCCGCGTCGAGCCACAGCACATCCTTGCAGTTATATTTCATCGCGTCCTGACTGGCGCGCATGCCGCCGCCGTAGTTGCCGCCGACCTTGGCATAGCCCGTACCACCGTGCGCCGCGCGGATGTATTTGTCCTGCACATAGATGCGCGTCGTGGCCAGGCCACCGTCGTTTGCCGCGTAGTAGGAGCCCGTCGGGCTGAGGATGATCATAAATTTGTAGTGCTTGGCCGGCAGAACCGAGAACGAGACCTCATCGCCGAAGATGAACGGCCGGATATACATCGCAGTGCCCGGCGCGGAGGGAATCCAGTCGCGATCCGCCTCAATCACAGCCTTGACCGCCGCGAGGAACAGGTCTCCCGGCAGCTCCGGGATGCACATGCGCTCATTCGTGCGGGCCATACGCTTGATGTTCATGTCCGGCCGGAAAATCTGGACGCCGCCGTCCGGCGTGCGGTAGGCCTTCATGCCCTCAAACATCATCTGTGCGTAGTGCAGCACGCAGGACGCCGGCTCGATGAGGAACGGCTCGTGCGGCACAACGCGCCCGTCGTGCCAGCCCTGTCCTTCGTCATAGTCCATGACGAACATATGGTCGGTGAAGTATTTCGCAAAGCCCAGCTTCGTCTCGTCGGCAGGACGGGGCTTGGGGTGCGTAGTCCTTATCACAGGGAAGTTGTATTCCATTTTTCATTCCTCCTGATGTTCATAGTACATATAAAAGCTGTTTGTAGGGGCGGAGCATCGATCAGACCCGATAGAGCTCCGCCCTCCGGTCGCGAAAGACATTGATGGAGCTCCGGATTCCATCCAGCATCTCCAGTTCACAATCCGCGGCCAAAATCTGCTCGTCCTGCCCGCCGACGGCGAGCAGCTCCCCCCACGGGTCGATGACTGCGGAAGATCCGCCGTAATGTGTCTCGCCCGCGTCGCCGCAGGAATTGCAGCAGATGACGAACGCCTGATTCTCAATCGCCCGCGCGACCGTCAGCGCCCGCAGATGTCCGATGCGCGCCGCTGGCCACTGGCTCACGACGAAGAGCATGTCCATCCCCTGCACGGCGAGTGTCCGCGTCAGCTCCGGGAAGCGGATGTCATAGCAGATTACAAGGCCGCAGTCGTGTCCGTCGAGCCGGAAGCGGCAGAGATGATCGCCGGGCGTGAAATACGCATGCTCGCCCATCGGCGTAAACAGGTGCGTCTTATCATACTCTGCGACGCAGTTCCCCGTGCGGTCAAAGACGCACGCCGTGTTATAGACCTTTCCGCCGCGCACATTCGCGACGCTGCCCGCCACAAGATTCACGCCAAGCTCCGCAGCCAGCCCGCCGAGTTCGCGTTTCACCCGCGCGCAGTCCCGCTCGGCCAGCTCGGAAAGACGCTCTTTCGGGAAAAACCCGGTGTTCCATGTTTCCGGCAGGACAACCACGTCCGGTCCGCTCACCATCGCTTCGCGGATGAGCCGCTTCGCTTTCGCGAAGTTCTCCTCCGGCTGCGCGAAGAGCATGTCCATCTGGATGCAGGCGGTCTTCATCCGGCGAACTCCTTCCCAGCCTGAAGCGCCTGCATGTTGAGGTCGAAAAGGTCGGCCTTGCGCGCCGGGATGACCTTGTGCAGCGCGTCCGCGAGGCTCTCCTCCCGGACACACCCGGTCTTCGCGATCAGCGCGCCGAGCAGGATCATGTTGGCAAGCGTCGGCATTCCCATGTCCATTGCCATCTTCGTGGCCGGGACGTAATAAGCCTCCACATCCGTGCGCGTAACCTTGCGGGCGATGAGCGTGGAGTCGAGGAAAATTTTTCCGCCCGGCTGCACGGCGTTTTCATATTTATCGAGCGAAGGGTTGTTCATAACCATGAGCACGTTCGGCGTGTTTACGATCGGCGAGCCGACCGGGGCGTCCGACAGAATGACGTTGCAGTTCGCCGTGCCGCCGCGCATCTCCGGGCCATAGGACGGCAGCCAGCTGAGCTCCCGCCCTTCGATGAGGCCCGCGTAGGCCAGAACCTTTCCGGAGAACAGCAATCCCTGTCCGCCGAAGCCCGCAATCACGATTTGATGATCTGCCATCTCTCAGCCCTCCTTGTCTCGGTAGACACCCAGCGGATAGTACGGGATCATCTTCTCGTCGATCCACTCCAGCGCCTTCTGCGGCGTCAGGCCCCAGTTCGTCGGACAGGCCGACAGCACCTCGATCAGTGAGAAGCCCTTGCCCTCCACCTGATAACGGAACGCCTTTTCGATCGCTTTTTTTGCGTTTTTCACGTTTTTCACATTGTTCACGGTCACGCGCTCGAGATACGCCGGGGCCTCCAGCGTCGCGAGCATCTCGCAGATCCGGATCGGCCAGCCGCAGGTGTTGACGTCGCGTCCATAGGGCGACGTCTGTGTGATCTGGCCGGGCAGAGAGGTCGGGGCCATCTGGCCGCCCGTCATGCCATAAATCGCGTTGTTGACAAAGATGACCGTGATATTTTCGCCGCGCGCCGCGGCTGAGACGGTCTCGCAGAGGCCGATGGACGCGAGGTCACCGTCGCCCTGATAGGTGAAGACGATGTTGTCCGGCAACGACCGCTTCACACCCGTCGCGACTGCGGGCGCACGTCCGTGCGACGCCTCGACCATGTCACAGGTAAAGTAGTCATAGGCCAGTACGGAACAGCCGACCGGCGCAATGCCGATCGTCCGGCCCTCGATGCCGAGCGTGTCGATCGCCTCGGCGACGAGCCGATGGATGATGCCATGCGTGCAGCCGGGGCAGTAGTGGAATACAGCGTCGGTCAGCGCCTTCGGTTTTTCAAATACAACAGCCATCAGTCGTTCCCTCCTTCGTTTGCCTTGCGGATCGCGTCCAGCACCTCATCCGGCGACGGGATCATGCCGCCCACGCGGAAGCAAAGGTCGACCGGCTTTTTGCACGCTACCGCCAGCTGCACATCCTCGCGCATCTGGCCCATGTTGAGCTCCACGCAAACGAACCGCTTCACCTGATCAGCGGCCTTGCGCAGCGGTGCCTTCGGGAACGGCCAGAGCGTGATCGGCCGGATCATGCCGGCCTTGATGCCCTGCTTGCGCGCTTCGACGATCGCGTTGCGCGACACGCGCGCGGTAATACCGCAGGACACGATGCAGACCTCGGCGTCCTCCATCATGAACGCTTCCCACATGCACTCATTCTTCTCGATCTCGGCGTATCGCTCGAAGCGCTCGATGTTCAGCCGCTCGAGCTCTGCCGGGCTGAGGTAGAGAGAGTTGACAACGTGATGCTTCCGCTGGCACTTCGTTCCAGTGACGGCCCAATCCTTTTCAGTTGTGTCCGGGTCACGCGCCTCCGGCAGCTGAACGGGCTCCATCATCTGACCCATCGTGCCGTCAGCCAGCAGCATTGCCGGCATCCGGTATTTTTCCGCAAGGTCAAACGCCTTTCCGGTCAGGTCGGCCATCTCCTGAACCGACGCCGGAGCCAGTACCAGCACATGGAAGTCGCCGTGGCCAGGTCCGCGCGTCGCGAGGAAGTAGTCGGACTGCGATGGCTGAATGCCGCCGAGGCCGGGCCCGCCGCGCTGCACATTGACAATGACTGCGGGCAGATCTGCGCCCGCCAGGTACGAAATGCCCTCGCACTTGAGCGCGATACCGGGGCTGGAGGACGAGGTCATCGCCCGCTTGCCCGTCGCGGCCACGCCGTAAACCATGTTGATGGCCGCGATCTCGCTCTCGGCCTGCAAAAACGTCCCGCCGATCTTCGGCATTTTCTTCGCCATATAGGCCGCGACCTCGGTCTGCGGCGTGATGGGATAGCCCAGATAGTGGCGGCACCCGGCGAGGATCGCGGCCTCCGCGATGGCCTCGTTGCCCTTCATCAATACTTTTTCCTGCATCTTCCTGCCCTCCTTACTTTTCTACCGTAATGACACAGTCGGGACACATCGTCGCGCAGAACGCACAGCCGACGCACTTGTCCGGCTCCGTCAGCTCCACGGGCGCATGTCCCTTTTGATTCAGCCGCGTCTTCGACAGCGCCAGCAACCCCTTCGGACAGGCGTTCACACACAGGCCGCAGCCCTTGCAGAGTTCTTCCTGAAATATCAGTTTTGCCATCTTGTTCCTCCATTTATCGTAATTGGTAATATAGCTTCTGGATCTCCATCGGGAACAGGTTTGGAATGCTCCCGCGCAGCGCGTCGCAGAGCCGTGCAGCGCAGCAGGTCATCTTGAGCGGCAGCCCTGCCCGCGCGGCGACCGCCTCCGCATAGGGCATGCTTGACAGCACATCCGCCGCCGCCGTCGCCTGCCCGAGATTCGTATTGTTGACGACTGCCGTGAACGGCAGCCCACAGGCGGCCTCGATTTCCCGCAGCACAAGGATCGTATCCGCTACCGTCCTTGTCAGCGGCCGCGCCCGGTTGATGACGAACAGCATCTCATAATCACCCTCCGCCCGGATCTCCGGAACATAGCGCCCCAGTGCCAGCGCTCCGCGGTCGTCTCCGCCGATGTCCAGCACGCCGCATTCTCCCCGCTCCGCAATCAGCGCGTAGGTCTCCTTCGGCATGGCCGGAACATCGAGATTCGAATTTGCAAACGGTGAGACGATCAGTCCGATCCCCTCTTTTTTCAGATCTTCTTCTGAATCCTTCGTCCGGAAATAGGGATTTACAATGTCAAGATCGGCCACAGTCACGGCTTCGCCTTTTCGCCGGAGCCACCGCGCATAATTCAGCGCGATATTCGTCTTTCCACTGCCGTAATGTCCGGCAAAAAGCGTTAGGCGTTTGTGTGTCATGGCCGACTCCTCCTTCAGAGCTTGCTTCTGATGATTTTTCCGCTGGTGGTCTTTGGAAGCGCTTCGCGGAATTCCACAATACGGGGATATTTGTACGGCGCAGTATGCGTCTTGACATAGGTCTGAATTTCTTTTTTCAGCGCGTCCGTGCCCTCGGTGCCCTTGACCAGTACGATGCTGGCCTTGACGACCTGCCCGCGGATCTCATCCGGGGCGGCAGACACACCGCATTCGAGCACATACGGCAGCTCCATGATGACATTTTCGATTTCAAACGGTCCAATGCGGTAGCCAGACGATTTAATGACGTCATCCGCACGGCCGACATACCAGTAGAAGCCGTCCTCGTCACGCCAGGCGAGGTCGCCCGTGTGGTAGAAGCCATCGTGCCACGTTTTTGCCGTGACCTCCGGGCTGTTGTAGTATTCGTAGGCAAGTCCGCAGGGAATGCCGTTTTGAATGTTGATGCAGATCTCCCCCGTGTCGCCGGCCTCCGCTTCATGCCCGCTGCTGTCCAGCAGATGCACATCGTAGAGTGGGACAGGCTTGCCCATAGAGCCGATCTTATGGCTGTCGCCAGCCAGATTGCCGATGATGAGCGTCGATTCAGACTGCCCAAAGCCCTCCATGATGCGCATGCCGGTCGCCTTTTCAAATTGGCGGAAGACCTCAGGATTGAGCGCTTCACCGGCGATAGACGCATGCTGAATAGAAGAAAGATCAAATCGGGACAGGTCCTGCTTGATCAGCATGCGGTACATCGTGGGCGGCGCACAGAATGTCGTGATCTGATACTTCGCAAACATCGGCAGAATTTTTTCTGCATCAAAGCGGTCGAAATCATAAACAAACACAGCCGCCTCACACAGCCACTGACCGTAGAGCTTTCCCCAGAGGCTCTTGGCCCAGCCGGTGTCGGAGATGGTCAGGTGCAGCCCGTCCGGGTTGACCTGATGCCAGTATTTTGCAGTGATAAAATGTCCAAGCGGATATTTATAGTTGTGTGCTGCAATTTTCGGGTATCCGGACGTACCGGAGGTAAAGAACATGAGCATTGGCTCGTCGCCGCAGGGCGCGTCGTCCCTGCGCGTATAGCGGCGGGAAAACAGGCCGTATTCCGCATTGAAATCGTGCCAGCCGTCCCGGCTGCCGCCAACCATGATCTTTGTCAACTTCATCCCGGTGTCGGCCTCTGCAATGTCGACATGGTACGCAGTATCGCCGTCCGCCGTGCAGAGAACTGCACTGACGCCCGCTGCCTGGAAGCGGTAAGAGAAATCATGCTCCACAAGCTGATTGGTAGCCGGAATCGCAATGGCGCCGATCTTGTGCAGACCCAGAATGGCAAACCAGAACTGGTAATGCCGCTTGAGCACGAGCATCACGCGGTCGCCGCGTCGGATGCCGAGCGAGGTAAAGTAATTGGCGGCCTGGCTGGAAGCATCTTTCATGTCCTTGAATGTGAACCGCCGCTCCGTTCCATCCAGAGCCACATGCAGCATGGTGAGCTTTTCAGGCTTTTCACGGCCCAGCGCATCCACAATGTCAAATGCGAAATTGAAGGATTGCTCATTTTTGAAAGCGATGGACTGCAGTTTCCCGTTTGCATCCTCGGGCGCATCGACGAAGCGGGTGTAAATGCGCGCCTCCGGATCCGGACTCTGCGCCGTCTCGATCATGGCAGCGCGGTCGCCGCCGGCCTCCGGGAGGCTCGGCTCCTGTGGGCGGAGCACGATCGCATAGAACAGGCAATCCTGACCGTCCGCAGCAACCATGCCGTGCGGAATGGAGCTGTCATAGTAGATGCAGTCGCCTTCATGCAGAAGCTCGGTATGTCCGCCGACCTGAACTTTCATACTGCCGCGAATGACAAGATCACATTCCTGCCCGACGTGGCTGGTCAGCTCAATGTCCGAATAGAATGCTTCATCAGAGTATTTGTTTTCAACGAACAGCGGGTCTGCAATGCGGTTCTGAAAGCCGGAGGCCATGTTGTAATAGATCATCTCATGGGCCTGCTCGATCTTCTGTCCATTACCCGCGCGTGTCAGCGTATAGGATCGAAGCTTTGGGCTGCTGCCCTCGATGAGATCTGTAACGTCAACGCCAAAAGCCAGCGCGCAGCGGTAGAGAAAAGCGAAGTTGAGGTCGCTCTGCCCGGCCTCACAGCGAAGATATTCTTCTTCGCTCGTGCCTGTTTTCAGCGCCATCGTCTGCGCCGAAAAGCCGGAGATCTCGCGCAGCTCTCGGATGCGTCCCGCCATTTCCTGAATTTTGAAGTCCAGCCCTGTGAGTGTTTTTTTCATGGTGTTACCTCCGTGGATGCAAAAAAGCCCGTCTCAAAGAAATGATTCTTTGAGACGGGCTGCATACAGCATACCCGCGGTACCACTCAAATTGCACCTGCCTCACGGCAGATACCACTCATCGACTTCCAGCAAAGTCTAAGCACTGACGCAGCTGACGCGGGAGAGGTCTACTTGCCATTACGGGCGTTCTTCTCTCCGGCTCGGGAGCTACAAATTCTGCGCATCTGTTACCGGTTCACACCATCCACCGGCTCTCTGAAACAGGACTTGCGCGGAACCCTCTCCGTCGTAGCCTTTATTGTTGTTAAGAATCATAACGAAAAAGTATGCAATTGTCAAGAAAAATTTTCGGTGGTTTTCTGTTGTCATCATCCCTGTCTGCCGGAGCTGCATATTGGGGCAAACCAGCGCAACCCAGAGAACACATATTGAGCGTATGCCGGTCCGGTTCAATCGCCGCATCGTCGAAAAATCCCGGTCATCAGAGCTTGCTTCGGATGATCTTGCCGCTGATGGTCTTCGGGAGCTCTTCTTTGAACTCCACAATTCTCGGATACTTATACGGCGCGGTATGCTGCTTGACGTAGTTCTGGATTTCCTTCTTCAGCTCCTCCGTGCCCTCGGTGCCCTTGACGAGCACGATGCTGGCCTTGACGACCTGCCCGCGCACCTCGTCCGGCGCAGCGGACACGCCGCACTCAAGCACATACGGCAGCTCCATGATGACGTTTTCGATCTCGAACGGCCCGATGCGGTAGCCGGAGGACTTGATGACGTCGTCCGCGCGGCCGACATACCAGTAGAAGCCGTCCTCATCGCGCCAGGCGAGATCGCCGGTGTGGTACCAGCCGTCGTGCCAGACGGCCTTCGTGCGTTCCTCGTCCTGATAGTAGCCGAGGAACAGGCCGCAGGGCAGCTGATCGCCGCTCGTCTTGATGCAGATCTCGCCGTTGACGCCGTCGGCGACGGGGTTGCCGTCCGGGTCGACCAGGTCGATGCCGTAGCCGGGGATGGGCTTGCCCATGGAGCCGGGCTTCATGAGATTGCCGGTCAGGTTGCCGATGCCGAGCGTCATCTCGGTCTGGCCGTAGCCCTCGGCGATCTGCAGGCCGGTAGCTTTGCGGAACTGATAGAAGACCTCGGGGTTGAGCGCCTCGCCGGCCGTCGTCGCGTGCTGGATGGAGGAAAGATCGTACTGCGACAGATCCTGCTTGATGAGCATGCGGTACATCGTGGGAGGCGCGCAGAACGTGGTGATGTGATACTTGGCGAACATGGGCAGGATCTTCGAGGCGTCGAAGCGGTCAAAGTCGTAGGTGAAGACCGCGCCTTCGCACAGCCACTGGCCGTAGAGCTTGCCCCAGAGCGCCTTGCCCCAGCCGGTCTCGGAGATCGTGAAGTGCAGGCCGTCGGGCTGGACCCAGTGCCAGTACTTGGCGGTCACAAAGTGGCCGAGCGCGTATTTGTAGCTGTGCATGGCGATCTTCGGATAGCCGGTCGTGCCGGAGGTGAAGAACATGAGCATGGGATCTTTGCCGCAGGGGGCGTCCGCCTCGCGGACATAGCGGCGGGAGAAGAGCTTGTACTCGTCGTCAAAGCTGTGCCAGCCCTCGCGCGTGCCGTTGGCGATGATCTTCGTGACGGGCAGGCCCGTCTCCTCGAGCGCCAGATCGACCTGGTGGGCGGTGTCGCCGTCGGCGGTACAGACGATGGCGCTCACGCCGGCCGCCTGGAAGCGGTAGGTAAAGTCGTGCGCAAGCAGCTGGTTGGTCGCCGGGATGGCGATGGCGCCGAGCTTGTGCAGGCCGAGGATGGCGAACCAGAACTGATAGTGCCGCTTCAGGACCAGCATGACGCGGTCGCCGCGCTTGATGCCGAGGGAGGTGAAGTAGTTGGCCGCCTGGCTCGAGCCGTCCTTCATGTCCTTGAAGGTGAAGCGGCGCTCGGTCATGTCGTTCGCCACGTGCAGCATGGCAAGCTTGTCCGGGCTCCTTCTGGCGATGCCGTCGACGATGTCGAAGGCAAAGTTGAATTCGTCCTCATGCGCAAAATGGAGCTCCTTGAGACTGCCGTCCTCGTTCTCCACCGGCTGGACGAAGTGCGAACACAGAAGATGCTCGGGCTGGACCTCCTCGACGGCCCGGGGACGGACGACGATGGCCTGCTCCTCCTCCGTGCTCGCCATGATCATGGCGAGGAAGGTGCAGTCGGCGCCGTCGACGGCGATCATGCCGTGGGGCGTGGAGCTCTTGTAGAAGATGCTGTCGCCCTCGTGGAGCGTCTCCTCGTGGTCGCCGACGCGCACGCGCATCGAGCCCTTGAGCACGAGATCAAATTCCTGGCCGCCGTGGGTGGTGGTGTGGATGGGCTGATGCTGCAGCTCCTCGGAATACTGATAGGTGACCCAGTAGGGCGTGGCCAGCTTCTGGCGGAACAGCGCTGCCATGTTGCGGATGGTGATGCCGTCTTCGGCGGCGGTGATGAGGCCGCAGCCCCTGCGTGTGACGCTGTAGCTCGAAAGCTTGGCCGACTGGCCCTCAAGCAGATCGGTCAGCTCGAGGCCGAAGGCCAGCGAACACTTGTGCAGGAAGGTGAACGGCAGATCGACCGTGCCGGTCTCGTAGCTTCTGTATTCCGCTTCCGTCACGCCGGTCTTTTCAGCCATCTCCTTTTCGGTGAAGCCGGTGATGCGGCGCATCTCGCGGATACGGAGCGCGATCTCCATCAGGGGGCTTACGGCGGGGGTCGTTGTTGTCTGGGTCGTCATGGGGGATTCCTCCTTCAAAAATGAAAAACAAAAAGCTCGCCTCAAGAAACCTCTTGAGGCGAGCTGAAAATCAAGCCCGTGGTACCACTCAAATTGCGGCAAAATTCCTTGCCGCCGCTTCAGATCCCGACAGATCCTATCCCTTAACGCGGGCAAACGGAAGACGCCTACTTGCAAAACGCAATGTGTTCGGGTCTTCGACTCGGAAGCGATGGGCCTGTGGAGGTCCTGCTGCCGGTTTGCACCAACCACCGGCTCTCTGAAAGCAGTCTGTCCGACCGTCTTCGTCATCGTCTTTGCTGATTTGAACTTACCCCATTTTTTTATCACAGACGCTGCCGTCTGTCAAGACCCTGTGAAATTTTTATCGATCCTGCGGTGATATCCCCCTCAAGTCGGGCCTGATTTTTATTGAATTTGCTCAGCCGTCTTCGCCGTGTCGATCCCGGCCGCGCCGTCGAGCCCCAGCTCGCGCGTGGCGTCCTCACGCATCTTGTACTTGAGGATCTTGCCGGCCGCGTTCATCGGGAAGGCGTCTGTGAAGCGGATGTATTTCGGGACCTTGTGGCGGGCGAGGCTGGCCTTGATATAGGCGAACATCTCGTCCTCCGTGACGCTGCCGGGCTCCTTGAGGATGATGCAGGCCATGGCCTCCTCGCCGTATTTCCTGTCCGGCACGCCGATGACCTGTACGTCCTTGACGGCCGGGTGGGTGTAGATGAATTCCTCGATCTCCTTGGGGTAGATGTTCTCGCCGCCGCGGATGATCATGTCCTTGAGCCGCCCGGTGATGCGGTAGCAGCCGTTTTCATCCCGGCAGGCCAGATCGCCGGAGTGCAGCCAGCCCTCCTTGTCGACGGTGGCGGCCGTGGCCTCGGGCATCTTGTAGTAGCCCTTCATGGTGTTGTAGCCGCGCGAGCAGAACTCGCCGTTGACGCCGGCCGGCACCTCCTCGCCGGTCTCGGGGTCAATGATCTTGCACTCGATGTGCGGGAAGGCGTAGCCGACCGTATTGCACCGCAGATCGAGCGGGTCGCCGCAGGCGCTCATGGTGCTGCCGGGGGCGGATTCGGTCTGGCCGTAGACGCTGACGATGTCGGTCATGTGCATCTCGTCCGGTTGGGCGGCCCGGCGCATGAGCTCCGGCGGGCAGCCGGAACCGGCCATGATGCCGGTGCGCATGTAGGAAAAATCGGTCTTTTTGTAGTCTGGATGGTTGAACATGGCGATGAACATCGTCGGCACGCCGTTGAAGCAGGTGATGCGCTCCTGGTTGATGCAGGCGAGCGAGACCTTGGCCGAGAAATACGGCATCGGGCAGAGCGTCGCGCCGTGCGTCATGCAGGAGGTCATGGAGAGCACCATGCCGAAGCAGTGGAACATCGGCACCTGGATCATCATCCGGTCGGCCGTGGACAGATCCATCCGGTCGCCGATGCACTTGCCGTCGTTGACGACGTTGTAGTGCGTCAGCATGACGCCCTTCGGGAAGCCCGTTGTGCCGGAGGTGTACTGCATGTTGCACACGTCGTCCGGCCGCACGCCTGCGGCCATGCGCAGGATCTGTTCGCGCGGGACCAAGTTGGCCCGGTCCATCGCCTCGTCGAAGGTCAGGCAGCCCGGCATCCGGAAGCCGACGGTGATGACGCTGCGCAGGAACGGCAGCTTGCGGCAGTGCAGGGCGGAGCCGGGCTTTGCGGCGGCCAGCTCCGGGCAGAGGGTCTGGATGATCTCACGGTAGTTCGAGTCCAGACAGTGGTCGATCATGACGAGCGTATGCGTGTCGGACTGCCGCAGCAGATATTCCGCCTCGTGGATCTTATACGCCGTGTTGACTGTGACGAGCACGGCGCCGATCTTCGTTGCGGCCCAGAAGGTGATGAACCATGCGGGCACGTTCGTGGCCCAGATGGCGACCTTGCTGCCCCGGCGCACGCCGAGCGAGACGAGCGCGCGGGCAAAATCGTCCACGTCGTCGCGGAACTGCGCGTAGGTCCGCGTGTAGTCGAGCGTCGTGTATTTGAACGCGTACTGGTCCGGGAATTCCTCGACCATCCGGTCGAGCACCTGCGGGAAGGTCTCGGAGATGAGGCTGTCCTTCTTCCAGACGAACTTGCCGGTATGCGCGGCGTTGTCGTAAAGCGTCTTTTTCTTGCCGCGCGGGGAATCGAAGCGGTGCATGTAGTTGACGAAGTGCGGGAAGATGACCTCCGGATCGGTCAGGTCCGGCATCCACTCCGGCTTCCACTCGAGGGAGATAAAGCCGTCATAGTCGATGGAGGACAGCGCCTGCATCATGCTGCCGACGGGCAGCGTGCCCTCGCCGATGAGGTTATACGCGCCGTCGTCGTCCGAGTCGCGCAGGTGGACGTGGCGGACGTAGGCGCCGAGGTTTTTGATGGTCGTGTCGGCGGATTCGCCGTGGTCCCGGTAGGGATGGTGCATGTCCCAGAGCGCGCCCAGCTGATCGCAGGCGAACGCGTCGAGCAGCGCGCGCAGCCGGGCCGTGTCGGAAAAGACGCCGCTGGTCTTGAGCAGGATCGTGATCCCCTGCGTCTCGGCGGCGGGGAGGAGCGTTTCGAGCGCGGCGGAGATCCGCGCGTCGTCATCGCGCTGTGCGGTCACGGAGACATACGGACACTGCACGTCGTGCGCCAGCTGCATGAGGGCGGTCACGGTCTCGGTGCAGTCCTCGCCCGCGATGTCGCAGGCGGTATCGAAGCACGGGATGCACAGGCCCTTCTGCCAGAGCTCCCGCGCCGTCGCTGCGGCGGTATAGCGGTGCAGCGGGCCGCCGCGGCCGGTCAGCTCCGGCGTTTTGTGGACGTTATAGAGCTCGACGCCGCCGAAGCGCATGGTCTCGGCCATCTGCACCTGCTGCTCCCAGGGGATCTGCTGCCAGCCGCGTGTGGAAAACGATACATTCATGTGCTGCTTCCTCCTCAGGCGTTCGCCGCTTCTTCGTAGACGATCTTGTTGATGGCGTTGAGATACGCGTGCACGGACGCGCCGATGATATCGGTCGAGATGCCGCGGCCGGAATAGAGCTTGCCGCCGCTGCGGAGCTTGACGACCGACTCGCCCATGGCCTCGCGGCCCTCGGTGACGGCCTGGATCTGGAAATCATCCAGCTCGTAATGGCGGCCGAGGATCGATTCGATGGCCAGGAACGCCGCGTCGACCGGGCCGTCGCCCAGGCTCACGCCCGAGAGCGTCTGGCCGTTTTTCGTGAGCTTCATCTGCGCCGAAGCGCTGATGGTGTTGCCGGTGTTGATGACGTAGCTTTCGAGCCGGTACGTCGGCGGCACCTGCAGCGCGGCGGAGGCGATGATGGCGTCGAGCTCCTTCTCGCCCACGGTCTGCTTCTTCGCCGCGATGCGGCAGAAGGCCTCGTAGACCTTCGCCTCGTCCTCCTCCGAAAGATCGTAGCCGAGGGCGGCGGCCATCTTCATGACGGCCTCCTGCGTGTCATGCACGGTCAAAACTGCGCCGGAGGAGGTCTGCACGCCGTTGTCAAACGGCGAGAGCTGGCTGCGGCCCGTCTGACACATCCAGGCGATCTGTGACAGCAGGCGGTTCATCTGCGTGAACTGCAGCGTGCTGACGACGCCGAAGTCCTGGGCCTTGGCCGCCAGCAGCTTCGCCAGGTGCGCGAGGTTCGCGGTGTCGACACAGTAGGCCGCGGTCTTGATCTCGCCGGCCCCGGCGGCGATGGCGCTCACGGCGCACGCGTCCGCCATCGACAGCGCGTCCGAGCAGCTCACGCCGAAGCGCACGTCTTTCGTCTGCGGCACGGCTTCATAGATCCC
>ERZ779890.2577-NODE-2577-length-17144-cov-9.144011_pt1 | contig 17144 bp, 29 predicted proteins | sample MGYA00511553_ERZ779890 | MGnify/ENA primary metagenome ERZ779890 (study PRJEB29588, sample SAMEA2152064) | human gut metagenome | biome: human gut; feature: human-associated habitat; material: faeces | place: Denmark | collected 2008/2010 ... | reverse complement strand
GGTTCAAGGTATGTATAGGTAAGAAAGTAATGTATTTCGATTAAATATGAAAGCAGAATGGAGCCTTGGTTTCACTGATGCGCTAATAAAGAAATTAAAAGGAGAATAAAATTATGACCGAAGAACTTGTAACATTAGAAACAGCAAAGTCGCTGAAAGAGAAAGGGATGTTTACAGATATAGAATTTCCTCCGCAATCCGTTGCCCAGAAGTGGTTACGTGAAACCAAAAATATTCATATATGTGTATATAACTGTGCTTGTGGCTATGGATACGAAATATCTAAAGCTGACAATGGAACTCATATAACTAGTTCTGTTTATGAAGGAACAAATGACGGAGGAAAATGGGATACCTACGAAGAAACACTTGAAGCAGGTTTACAGGAAACATTAAAATTGATATAAAAATGAAAAGAATAATTACTGTCCAAGACATGATTGACGAACTAATGTTAGTTGTCAATAAGGATGCTGAAATAAATATCGTAATGAATACAGGAGATTATCAAACTGAATACATTCCTGATCTATATGATTTTTCTGTCATTGATTTTACTGATGTACATCCTGATGATGGAAACTCGGAAAATAAAGTGGTAATAGAAATGTTTCGTTAAAAGAGAAATAAATAACACTCAAAACATAAAAGAAATGAATACAACTTTTGAAAGATCGTCTAATAGTACCGATGAATGGTACACACCGAAAGAAATTATAGACGCATTAGGTGAATTTGATTTAGACCCATGTGCCCCCATGCACCCTCTTTGGCCTACTGCAAAAATCATGTACAACAAGCAGGACAATGGTCTTATACAAAATTGGGGGGGGCGAATTTGGCTTAATCCTCCGTACTCCAAACCGCTTATGTGGCAGTTTGTAGAGAAATTGGCAGAACACGGCAACGGTATAGCACTACTTTTTAACCGATGTGACAGCAATAAGTTTCAAGACATCATCTTCAAGAAAGCAACCGGTATGATGTTTTTGAGGAATCGAATAAAATTCTTCCGTCCAGACGGAACTCGTGGGGATTCTCCTGGCTGTGGCAGTATTCTCATCGCTTTTGGTGAGGATAATGCAGAAATATTGAGAACCTGCGATATTGCAGGCAAGTACGTTAGAATAAATTAGAATGACAAAAAGATGAATAAAGAAGAATTTTTAAGCAAAAGATACGCCATTGATTTAAAGCTAAAAGAATTGAATGGAGAAAGGGAACAGTTGGAAAAGGAATACATTGAATCTAACCAAGGATTCCCTATTGGAAGCAAAGTCTGTATAACGGTCCTGGCTCATGAAAGGATATTAGTTCCCGAAGCGAAGAAGTTAGCCTATATTGCAGATTATGATATTGATGATAACGGAGAGGTTGTACCCTCTTTAAGAATTAAGCGGGAATTCCCCTGCCTGAAGGCAGGGGATAATAGCGCTTTTGTTCATACATTCTTTTGGTTTTCTATATATTTTCTTACCGTTTCCTCGGATATGCGACCAACAGATTCTACAAAATAGGATCGTGTCCAAAGTGATGGTAATCGGCTACGCAGCCATTGGAATTCCTTTCGTAAGCAAACCGAAGAATAACCCTTCAATTGATTTATTACAAAATGAATGGCGTATGTAGATTTGCTTCGTATAAAAAGGTGAACATGGTCAGGCATGACCTCCATGTTTTCCAGGGTGATTCCCAGTTCGTCTGCTTTCTGCTTCAACAGGATTTTCAATCGTTCATCTACCCCGTTTACTAGTACTTTTCGCCTATACTTTGGACAAAATACAATGTGATATCCTAAATTGGAAACGCAATGTGCATTTGATGTGTATCTTTTTGCTAATGTCATAAAAAAAGTTTTTTTCACTTGCAAATATAAGAATAATATTATATATTTGCAATACAATTAATAACAAATAATCTATGCTGAGAGCCTACAAATATAGAATCTATCCGACAGACGAACAGAAGGTATTGCTTGCCAAGACTTTCGGCTGCTGTCGCTTTGTCTATAACTGGGCACTCAAGCTAAAGATTGAAGTATATGAACATGAGAAAAAGTCCGTATCATACAAGACTGTTCAGGATATGATGGTTAACGAATTGAAGAAAGACAAACAATGGCTTAACGAAGTAAATTCACAAGCCCTTCTTAATTCCATCCGCAATCTTGACACCGCCTTTAAGAACTTTTTCCGTGATACTCATGCAGTAGGCTTTCCTAAGTTAAAAAGCAAAAAGGACAGACAGAGTTTTCAGTGCCCCCAGCATTGTGTCGTGGCTTTCGACAAAGGAACAATAACCATACCGAAAGTAAAGGATATTCCTGCTGTGTTTCACCGCAAATTTAAGGGAATGGTCAAAACCGTCACCATCAGCATGACACCATCGAGAAAATACTTCGCTTCCGTATTGGTTGACACGGATATTGAAGAACTTCCGACAACACCGACACATGGCGATACGTGTTTGGGTATAGATTTGGGTATCAAATCACTTGCCGTATGTTCTGACGGGAGAACGTTTGACAATCCGAAAAACCTGCAACGAAGCCTTGACCGTTTGAAACTACTTCAAAAGCGGTTGAGCCGCAAACAGAAAGGTTCTGCCAACCGAAACAAGGCACGCATCCGCGTAGCTAGGTTGCATGAACATATTGCCAATTGCCGTAAGGATAACCTTCACAAAATCACCTATGCACTGACGCACGACAGCCAAGTGCGTACCATCTGCATGGAGGATTTGAACGTGAAAGGAATGATGCAAAACCACCACTTGGCACAGGCAGTAGGTGACGCATCTTTCGGGATGTTTCTTACGCTGCTTAAATACAAATGCAGTTGGTATGGTGTGAACTTCATTCAGATAAACCGATTTTCTCCAAGTTCAAAGACCTGTGGCAAATGCGGATATATCTATAAAGGATTGAAACTTAGCGATCGCAGTTGGATCTGCCCGGAATGTGGCACACACCATGACCGTGACTTCAATGCAGCTTGCAATATAAAGGAATTTGGCTTGAAAGCCCTACCCACGGAGCGTGGGAAAGTTAAGCCTGTGGACTGTCATAAAAGCAATGGCAGGAAGAAGCAGGAAGAAGCTCACGCCTAAAGCGTGAGTAACTCACAGAAGGCTATAATTGAATTAGTGTAAATCGAATTAGGAATGAATATGAGTGGAAAAGATGTATTAAGGCTATTACTTATCAGTTACGGTTTTTGCCGTAATATTGAGATAAGTACTTATATTGGAGATGGTGGATGGATTGGTTACGAAGTATCGGCTAGTAATGACGATGGCATTGAATACTATGCAGTAGATTGTGAAGGTTTACTTTTTCATATATACGAGATACAGAAATTTATGAGAGATGAAAATATTGAACCTCGTTTAATGCTTGGAAACTTTAGCAACAAACATCTTCTTTCAGATGAGTCTTTAAATAAGCTACTGAATATGTCAGAGAATAAAAATTACTGTAAAACAAACCCTTATGAATAGGCGTAAAACTGATATAGATATGAACAATTTAAAACTATATATTGCCCGTGACGAAGGCAAATGGGATGAAGATGTACAAAAGGCAGGAGAATTGAACCTGTTCTACGATACTCCGGAACTTCTGTTTGATATAGACGAACGAATATCATATTGGGGTAATTCCCGAAAGATAGCGAATATTCCCTCTTATATGTATCCTCAAATCAAGGATAAAGAGTGTTATGTTTTCAACAATCTTGAATTATACAAAAGTTTTAACTGATAATAGAGAGGATAGGGAATTTCCCTATCTTCTCTTTTCGTATTTTCTTTTCATTTTTCTTCTTTCCACCCGTGTCATTCCCATGCTTTGAGCAATACCGAACAGGATTTCCTTTTCCGAATCGTTAAGCATATCATATACTTCTTCTTTGCTTTTTCCGCTAATCATAGCCATAAAAATCTTTTTCATAATGATTTATTTTAGTTTTTTCTTACAACAATCGCAAATTTCGTCTTTTATAGGCTTTGTAAATAAAGCACCTACATATCCTGCAAGATATCCGGCTTCTTCTGATGAAGGCTTTATGCCGTAATAGTCAATTATATGACCAATCATGTGTTGTTTTTCATGCTCCAGTGTATTCATAAATTCTTCATCAGACGTACTGTGACTGATAATAATTACAGTACACTTGTCGTTTGAATATGTGACACCATAATTGTATTTTTCAGTCTTTATCTTATCCGTTATCCTGTTCAGCAAATGAAAAGGACAGCCAATATATTCCAGTCTGTATATCGCTCTTAAATAAGAGTATTTATCCACAGAATAGAATACATCAACCGTCCAATCATATTCCTCAATGTATAGTCTTTGTCGTACCATAGCAATCAGATATAATCCTCCCAAGAGAAAGGTGTTCCACAAGCTATACATTTTGCGTAATACTCGTCAAGAGCACGGGTAGGGCTTCCGTCAACATCGTCAAGATAGTCTTTTACAAACATACAGGCATATTGCTCATTGACTATGGATGAACCCATATAGTCGGCACGTACCATATTCAATACATAAACCTTGTTGTATTCCACATCATTCTTCAACTCAACATTGAATTGCTTCATTAATGTTTCCACTTGATCCTTGTCATACGGGTGTATTTTGTTTCCGTTCCTGTCTTTCATTTTGGAAACGGCATATTCACATAATTTCTTAGAGAAGTTCCATCCGTGTTCTGCAAGATATTTTTCCATTCCCGAAGGAAGTTTCTCATATACATCTAATCTCGTTCTTTCCATAGCTTTTGTTTTTAAAAAGATAGCCCGTAGCAAACCACTACGGGCTTAAACCAATTTAATTAGCGTCTACGTCTGGCGTAAGGACCAGTACCTTTGACTCCGCGTCTTTCTCCGTACTCATCATCATCATCCCAAATACGCCCATCATCGTCCATTCTTCTACGCATTCCACGCTCACCGTAACGTCCATCCATTTCCTCCATAGCGTCACGATAACCTTCTTTATACGCTTTTTCTAATTCCCGGTCCATATCTTCACCTTCAAAGCTACGGCCCATTCCATATACTTTCCAACCCATAGTGTTTATTTTTTATTGTTGTTATTATTATTGTTTGTATGTTGCACGTCAGGCAATTTGATACCAGAAGCAGCAAGTTGTGCAAGTATATCCTTTATCTGTGACAATTCACCTTTAAGTTCCTTCATCTCCTTGTCCTGCTGTGCCTTTTCGGCAAATGCAGGATTCAACGCTGTAAGCATCTCATCGCAGCTTTTGATTACTTTCTGATGGTATTCCACAGATTCCACAACCCTTACACTACTTATTTTCATTGCTTCTATCTCTGCATTGATGGCATCCTTGCTTTCCGATACAACCACATTTCCGCCTACTTGGGAAAAGTCTGCTATACTAAGATTGGCTGGCAACTTTTGAAAATCAAGAGTATCATCTCCAACCTTAACTTTCACATCCACAACCATTTCATTTTGCGGAAGAGGATATGCTGTATATCCGTTCTGATATTTAGGAACAGGATTTGAAACACTTACCACAGTGCCCACATCACATCTTGGGTTTTCCCCTTTATGCAATATGAAAAACTGCTGTCCTTGTCGTATTGATTGAAACATACTTATTCTAACTTTTTAATATCATTTTACAGTGCTTCTAGCCTGTGCGGCAGTAGCAGGTGCAACGATATGATTAACTACTTGAAATATCCCATTACATTTGTCGTAATAGACAAAGTATTTATTGCCTTGTGAAATCTCACTTGATGGCATTTGATCTCCAGAACCGTTTACCAAAGGAACCTTGCTTGTGGATGTTGATGTGGTATTTGTCAGTGTGGTAGCCACAGAAACAAGATACCCGTCAGATCCGGCAGCAGGAACATGATTTACACTCAAGAGCAAAATACCTTGATTTGGCAATCGCCTGAACAGGCACGGGCTAATACCATAGATAACCTCTGAATTTGTCGTGTCTGTTGTTACAGAAGATGTCCGAACAAACGGTATCCCTCCAAAGTCAAGTCTATGTACCCCTCTGAAACGGTTAGCATTATATCCCATCATATAAGGATTAAAAAAATAACTCATAACTTTTCCCTTTCTTTAAAACTTTACTATTTTTGCATCGGGATAGATAGGAGCGATCAACCTATTGAAAAGGGTTTGCTAACGCCCTTCCCTCTTTTTTATATGTTAGCATCACTAAAACGAGTTAGCAATGACAAACGAAGAATTTATTAAGAACATCTCCTTGGAAGGAGAAATTTGGAAGGACGTAATCGGATATGAAGGATTATATATGGTTTCTTCATTGGGAAGAGTGATTTCACTAGAAAGAAAGGTTTCAAATGGGAAATCATTTAGAATCGTTCCTTTTTCTATAAAAAAGCCTAATATAATCAATGACAGTCAAAATTATAAAAGGTTTGAATATCACTTATATAAAAACCACAGAGAAAGAAAGGCAATAACAGCCCATCGTCTTGTAGCCACTGCCTTTATCCCTAACCCAAATAATTATCCTTCAATAGACCATATAGATGCGAATCCATTAAATAACAATATTAACAATTTGCGATGGTGTGATAACATTATTAATATGAATAACCCTATTACAAGGGAAAGGCTTTCTGCATCTAAAAAAGGGAAATTTAATACTAGAAAAAGTAAACCTGTTGTTCAACTAAAAGACGGACTTATTATTGCAAAATATCCTTCCACAATGGAAACAAAGCGAAATGGATATACACAAGGATCTGTCAGTGCTTGTTGTAGAGGAAAACTTAAAAGCCATAAAAATTTCCAATGGATGTACTTATCCGATTACGAAGCCCAATTCAATAAGTCAAAGAACTCTTAACTAAACTTTAGCAATTGCAACCACAGTTGTCACCAGCAGCATAACCTGCACCAAAACCAGCCATGAACGGATAACCATATCCACAACCGCAATTTGGATTAGGCACTATATAGGATGGAACCGGGCACGGAGCCTTAAGTTGGCCAACTATATTTGCAGTCTGGGCCTGTTGAGAAGCAGCCAGAGCCAAATTGCTGTTTTCCTGACGTAACTGCTGAATTTCACGTTGCATTTCTCTCTTTTCTAACTCGCAGAATCCACTTTGGATGATTTGAGTTTGAGCGTCTATCTTACTTGACAAGATGTTAAACTGAGTGTTTGTATTGCTTGTCAAAGTATTAGTCTGCTCTACAGTAGCCAAACGGCTATCACATCCTTGACGTTCAATAGCTGTACGGATATCGCAGCAGCAAGAAGCAAGCTGAGAACCGATAGCTGCACTATTGGACTGAATTGAGTTGATGATCTGTTGAGAGGAAAGACCTACCTGATTACCAACTTGCTGAATCTGTCCTTGAATTTGGCAGATAGCATTCTGCAACTGTTGAGTAGAGCAGTTCAAAGAACTAGCCAACTGATTGATAGCTGTTCCGTTTCCTTGAATAGCGTTCATCAACAATTCACGTCCTGCTTCATTGTTCAATTGAGCAGGGATTCCGTTTGCTCCATTGCCAAACCCGTTACCGAATCCGTTACCACCCCACAGGAAGAAGAGCAGGATAATCCAGATCCAATAACAACCAGCACCACCCCAAGCGTCTTGATTTCTGTTACCATTCATCAAGGCAGCTACAAGATTGGGGTCTAATCCTTTATTCTGCAACAGTGCAGGAATCATTGACATAATACCTGCGCTTTCTCCAGCGGCAGGATTGTCGAACATAAAAATTTTGTCTGAACCCATAATATTGTAATTTAATGTGTGTGTATTATAACTCCCGTAAAGACTGTGCACTCATCTTTACGAGTGTAAATTTACAACATGGATTGCCTAAACAAAAATAAAAATTTCGCAGTATAACCTATTGTGTTTCAGATGGTTTAAACTTGTTAAAATAAGTTATTTACTTGTGGGTTGTTTTTCCTATTCGTATATTAGCGGAATAATTTTAAAATAGAGGAATTGAAGATGAAAGAATTAAAAAAATGGAATAATAATCCAATAAAGATTACGTATTTAATACCTAGTGGAAACAAGTACGCTTATATAAAATTAGGTGACACTGTTGATCTGACGAACGGAACATATAAAATAACCGCTTTGGATAATGAAGAAAACATTTTCCAAGCGGTTAATATGGATAATAAAGATGATTGTGTTATAATGTATGCGTATGAGGTTGTATAATTTCCCTAGCTTTTAGTCTTGTATTTGCCCCTTGACTTCTTTGGACGTATAAGCCCGTTGTTTTTAAGAGCATCCAATGTTTCTTTCAAATAAACGGGTTTTGTCATTCCTTGTACTCTCACGGGAGATAATAACGGTTGTACGGGATGAAATTTAGTACCTTTGTATGTAAGCCTTGCAAACTCGGTGTCACTCACATCAAGATACTTTATGGCATTTTCTCTATCAAAATAAGACGGTATGATAGTTGATTTGTTTATTGCGTCAGTAAGGAAGTTGAACTGTTCCGCATCAACATTCGAGTTTCCGCTTTTCAATGCTAGAGATATCCCGTCAAGTAAGGAAGCTAATATAGTGTTATAATTCATGCCCATGACTTACTCGATAGATGATATGTTTGCTGTTCCCGTAACACTCACCTTGCTTCCTGGTGTGACTGAAAAATATTCCACCGTTCCTGCTGGGAGAAGCATTCCTGTTGGTGCTATTCTGCTTGATCTGCTTTTCGTTTCATGTACCAATGAGATACGGCATCCATCCGATGTCGCTACTCTTATAAGGTTTGACAATGCTGTGTATTCCTTATCGGTTATATCTTCCGATGCTGATATTCTTGCAGCTACGATACCTTTTAACGCTTCATCCTTTGAAGCGTTTTTGGTGGAGAAATACCCACCTATCTGTTGTTTATCATTGTTCTCCATATCCTTTCAAGTAAGATTGTTTCACACTTTCGGCAAACTCGTTCAGCTTTACATAATCTGGGTCAAGTTTGTTTAAAATACCTTTTCTGAGAGCCGCTTCTTCCTCTCCGTTTGGAAATTCATCCTTTATGGCGGCATCTACCGTTTTGTCGTATGATACAGGGTTCTTTACACGCTGTACATCGGCTTTCCACTTTTTGACGAACTTTTCCTGTACAATATTTCCCATATCGTCCGTTTCGGGTTCGTCAACTTGTTCAATGTTTAAATGAACATTGCTATATCCAGTGCCTAAATCAAAGATAAAGGCAGGCTTCTCGTCAAAAATCAAACCTCTTTCCATGTTGTTGTATTTCGTTTATTTTTTGAATATTCCCTAGAACATGACTTGCACATCCATGACCTTCCATGCCCTTTTATTAAATAAAAATCATCAATAGGAAGTTCCCTCCCACAAACTTTACAATATTTTATATTCCTATCTTTTACAGTTGGCAATATTCCGTGTAACTCCCAGTTATTTAGTGCTTCTATATAAGCATTGCTAGCTTGTTCTGCTGTCGAGAAAACCCCTAAATAATATCTTGTACGGTTAATAGAAATACACGAACCGTACTTATTTATGTTTTTGTAATACTTAACGCCTCTTCCGTATTTGTTAGTCTTGCTTCTTGCTGTATTTTCTCTTGTGTGTATTTGTCTTAAATTAGACAATTTATTATTCGTCTTATTTCCATCTATGTGGTCTATAACCAATTCATTATTCCTTTTATTAAAGGAATTAAATACAATGGTATGCACTTTATATGTATGTTTCTTTCCGTTTTTACTCAATACTACACTCATATATCCACTTTTTTCAAGATGTGTTTTTAACTTGACACCTGTTTTTAAAGAAAAAATATAGCCTTCGTCTGTAACACAGTAAAGACCTTCATAATTTACTACATTTACTATATTCATATTGTTATTATTTTTAATGCAAATATAGCAAAATTATTCGTATTACCCTAATAAACTATCCGCATTTGGTTAGATTTTTAATTATGCAAACTTAAACATTATTAATATATTTTGCAAGTTTTGGGAGGGGGATTTTTCACTTTGTGAAAAATTAGGCTTGGGTTATTGAACAACGAAAGCCGCCACCGATGTTCGAGATCGCATCCGAAGGGGCATTGAACGCACTACCAGACCGCAGAGAACAAAAGTCGTGGCTCGACCCACCACCAAAGAAAACACCACGCCTTCCAATCTTACCCGAACCTGCATTTCCCGTAAACCAGTTGTAATGGCATTCCCCCGTGTGAAGATTGCTTCCCTTGACCTCTCCAATAAGAGAGTTCTTAAAGTTCTTCGTTATGTATCCTTCACCTCTATCCGTAGAACCGACAAAATCATACGTATTCTCAAAACCGTAAGATTCCCCGGGATTCTTATCTGTGGCTACATTGTCCGTAGTCAGATTGTTTACGTCATAGGTCTGATAAATATCTATGGACGTAGAATCGTGCATGACACAATCTATCCCACTGTACCACATCCATATATCTCCCCACCCGGCAATACGTCCGCGAATGATAGGCTGTGTGAAGCATATCTCTATTTCACGGTTTGTCACTTCCGCATTGTCAGGAATACTCCATCCGCTGGTTACAGTTGCATTGACAAACTTGGCTACGATACCCGACATCTCCCCGTCAGCCAATCCGTTATGACCTTGGAAGTTGTAGTATTTGTATTTTGTGCTTTCATATTCAAACTCGGTGTCGGGAGCGACATTGTGTTCCTTTGCGTATGACATGGCAAGCTGTGCTTCAAACATCTTCATGCAAGGACGGTAGTTGTTTATGAGTTGTGAAAAATTGTAAGTCGTTCCTGTTTCGGACGCCTTAAATCCTTGCCCGTTCATCTTGTAATACACATAGGTCTGACCGTCCGCCTTCTTGAACCTGACGCCTGTCATTTTTCCCTAGCTTGACGCATCGGGGGCTGAATCGTTGGATGATATTCCTTTTCCGCAAACAGACTGTGCGTGTAGGTCTTTTGTTCTGAACTTAATGAACAGAAGCGTGCACCATACTTCAAGGTCAAGGGCGAACGCATTGGCGTAAGGATAGTTCTTCGTGATGTCCGGGTTCTTTGCCCTAGCGTATTTCTCGTAATCAAAACGTGACACGTTTGTCGTAGGCCATCCATTTCCTTCCATTATGTTCACGCCTAGATTTCCTGCTGATGTTGTTCCTTTTACCGTGTTGTCAAAAATAGATCTCTGCTTCCCATCCTTTATCGTGGAATAACCGATACTCATTCCGAACGGCTTTATCTCTATGGCCGTATCGCCACCGTATGTAAATGGAGCATCACCGACAAGCCTTCTTTCATACGTATCATCCGTCCCTCCGTTGATTATCCAGAAAGGCTTGGTGTTTACAAGCATGATGTCACTTCCGTCATCTGTTACATCAGTTCCGTCAATAACAATATTTGACGGGCTACCGTCAGCCATTTTGAAGAAATTGGTCTGGTCAAGGAATCCTACTACCTTACCGTCCTTTACCTTTGCCACACGGAACGAGTTGAGGATAGGATGGGATTGTTTGAACTCTTCCTTTCCTATCCATGTCTGAAATACAGGGTCTGTCTGTCCTCTTCTCATCTCCACTCCATACATATTACCCTGCTGCATCTTTATCTGTTCGAGAAGCGTTTTGTAGTCATTGGTAAAGTCGTTTGTGGATAACGCCTTGCCGTCCACCTTGTCTACCTTCTTGTCTAGGGCTGATTGCTGTGCGGTGGATACGGGCTTTTCGGCATCGGACGTATTGTCCACATTTGACAGACCTATATTGTCTTTCGTTATATTGACATTGCCCGTCCTGTAAGACTGTTCGGCATTACCTTTCACACCTATGACGGTATTCTTCTGTGCGCCTTTCTCTATCCCGTCAAGTTTATCTTTCAACTGGGTAGTAAAGTTATTGTCGGTATGCACATAGTTTTCGTCCTTTACCATGCCCTGTCTTATCTTGGACACCGTGACGGATTTGTTCTCTTTAGGGTTCCCCGTCACGCATGGTATCATCTCTTCTCCCGTAGCGGTCTCAACGGGAGGCATCTGTGAAATTTTAAGATTATCTTCCATTTTTTTTCATTCTGTTAGTATTAAACCATTGTTTTCAAGCAATATGCTGTATCCATTTTCGGTAATTACGGTATTCCGAAGAACCTCTAGCGTTATCCTTGAATCAGCAAGCTTCCATGAATTGTTAGAAAACGGCATATACCCGTCTTTCTTTACAGACAGCGACATCGTGCCATTTGCCATACCCCGTACTTTCACTGTACCGTCAGACAACGTTTTGTACTGTACACCTCCCACCGTGACCGTTGCATCCTGTATGGGAGAACCCGATACATCTACGACCGTTATTGTCACGATAGCCTTTGGTATATAGTAATCAATCAAATCCTGTTCGGTGAATCCGTCAGTTTCTTTGGTGGGAACTGAATCGAATCCGAAGGAGTTGTAGAAAGCTGAACTAATCCATCCGCTATTATGGTCAGTATTGCTAAAGAATATAGGAGTTTTAGTTTTATCACCTGTCACATCATTGTTTACTATGGTGATTATTTGCTTTTTGTTTAACAAAGCGGAAACTATTGTAGATTCATTCAGTGTTCCATCAATATAGGTCTTGCCGTTTGAGTTCCTACTATTATAAGCAATACTACCTTTGTCATTGAATACGGCAAACAGCCAAGGTTCAGTAGTATTCAGTCTTTGGTCATAGATAAACTTTCCATCAACAAACGGATTAATAGTAGTAAACAACACCTTAACGCCCTGTTGCAAGTTCTGCACCTGCCCGTAATCATCCACTCCGTCAGTTACTAATGCACCGGGATATTCGGGTATCTGCGTAACGATGATGTTACAGTTATCTATAGGTACCATTGCTTTAAATCCATACCATCCAGCTAATTCTTCGTGTTCGCTTGTGATAAATTCAAAATATCCATTTTCTAATATAATATTATTGGTTCCTGTTACATCCGCATATCCAAAGGCGAACTTACCTTTAATTTCTTCCGTTATTCCTGTAATATTACATTTTATAATTACTTTTTCATTATCAACATAGCGATATACTATTCCCGCATGTTCTAGTTTGATGGCTTGTATTACAAATGACGAGCTTGATTCAATTTTTACGGTTCCTTTATTTTGGTTTATTATCCATTTATTACTTAAAAAGTTTTCATTATACCCGTCAACACCGCTCATTGCAGCGAACAGGAAATTGTTCAATTTAAGCGGTCTGTTGTTTCCGCTGAAATCCTGCAAATAAGGATTAGATTTTAGTATTTCGTTTGTGGGAACGGATTGTTTTGTAGGTATTTCTTCTACCACAATATTACAATCCACATCATTCACATTATCACCTGCCAAATAAAATCCAGGATAAAATGTGTTTGTTGTGCTACTGTTCCTGTATTCAGGTATGTCATATTCTCCATCAGACGTTATCTGAATATTATCATACCCTAATCGTCCTTTCATAGTAAATCCCTCGGGCAATCCTGTTACACGTATTTTATAAGATTCTACATATTGTAACGGTTTTACAATTATTTGCCAAAATGTAATATTATTGTTATTTGTAGGTGTATGGGTTATTATACACTTATTTATAGCATTATCATAAGTTAATTTTCCACCACCATTAACAAAAGGATTTGCATAAGTAACGCCGGGAACATAAACATCCACAGGCTTTGACATATCGTACCAGAACACCATGTGTTTTGGTATCCATTTTTCTATCACCTTGTTTATATCGGTTTTTCCTGTACCTGCCGACTTGACAAGTCCAAGTTTTCCTATGTTAAAAAAACCTATTTTTCTCATTTTTCGTCCATTTTAACCCACTCATCAGATAAAAGCAGCTTCTCAAACTCTCTTGTGCCAGTGTCGTATGTGTCGTAAGGGAAAGGGTGTTCCGTTCCGTCCTCAGGCAACGTCATGGTATTAATGTACATTTTCACACACATTTTAGAACGTTAACCCGTTCGGGGCGATACCAACGCCCGATATCAGCTATCATAAATGAATCACCGAATACTTTTCTACCAATATTAAGCGCACCATTCACATCGGCATTGATAACCTTTCCAACTGCCGACTTGAACAGTCCTCGCTTGACGCGCTTGCCGAGATAGCTATCATGCTTGCATATATCCTCCATAGATAGAGCGTCACATTTACTTGTGTAGCTTTCCTCATGTTCGACATAGCTGATACCTGCAATCTCACACTTGTATCTAAGGCAACTTCTCAACCTCGCAAAAGGGATGAATGTAAACTTCTGATTGTTTACTCCGCCCATATTGACGGATTTCTTCCATCCTTTGTTGTAGCCTACAGCAAGAGTGCCTACATGGTGTGATACAAGATAATCAACGATACGCCTGCTGGTCTTGTGCATCGCATCATTCATAAACCGTTCACGTTTCTCATACATCTTTCTCATCCTGTTTGTCAGTTTCTCTATCCCATGCCTGTCCTTTATGGATTGCAGCATGTATAATGTTTTGTTAAACCATCTGTTGTATGACTTGACAACCTTGCCTGAAAACAGCAGCGCATTGCATCCGCACACCAGTGTGACAAGGTTGTTCACACCCAAGTCTATCGAAGCCATACCCGTACCGACATTATCCGAACAGCCACAATCATATACAACCTCCACGGTCATGTATGTACGCTTTGGAATTATCCTAACCTGTTTGAACCGTTCGATTCTGTCCTTGTACTTCTCCCATTGCGGAACGGGTATTTTCAAGTCACGATCAAGGATTATATATCCGTCATGTATCCTGCACGACTGGTTGGTATATATCGCATTGCTCATCCCTCCACGTTTGTGATAGCATGGCAGTTCGGGCTTACCGTTATACTTCCCCGGATTCTTAGACCAATCCTTTACTGCCTTGACATATCCCTTCATTGCCTTGTCAAGCACGCGCAATGTCTGTTGGGCTACGTGTGATTTCACAAGCCTGTAATTCACCGTACCTTCAAGGTTGGTGACGTTTTTCATTATCCTGTCCAAGTCGGGATAGAACAGCCACCTGTCGTTATCCTTCAACTCGTTACGGACAATATACAACGCCTGGTTGTACAGGTTGTTCGTAACACGGCAGATAGCGCAAAGCCTGTCAGAATGGTTGATGTCAAATTTATAAACTAATTGCATATTAGCCAGTATTATGTATTTCTATATAATAGTGTAAATTTGTTCTAATGCCATCATATAATACAGTCCGTCTGTCGATCGTCTGAAAACAGACAGGTCATCTTCCGAAAACATAATCTCGGCATCTATTTTTGGTACTATGGAAAACTGCATATTATGAATTTTATCTATTATCGCAAAGATAATTAAAAAAAGTTAAACGTATTGGTTGCATACGGTTTTATGTCGTATTTTTGCTGAAAATTTAAAAAAAACATATCTATGAATGTACTAAGTTTATGTGACGGGATAGCTTGTGGACGTATTGCACTAGAAAGAGCAGGCATAAAGGTAGACAAGTATTACGCAAGCGAAATAAACGAACCGTCTATCAAGGTTGCACTGGATAATTATCCCGATATAATTGAATTAGGGGATATTAGAAACTGGGACAAATGGGATATACAGTGGAAAGATATTGATTTATTGATTGGCGGAACACCATGCCAGGATTTCTCACAGTTAGGGAAAGAGAAACTGAACTTCGATGGCGAGCGTTCGGGATTATTCTTTGAATATGTCAATATACTCAACCATATCAGACAGTTCAATCCTAATATAAAGTTCCTGCTTGAAAATGTGAAGATGAAATCCGATTGGGCTGACTTGATTTCGTCACATCTTGGAGTAGACTATGTGTATATCAACAGTTCCGATTTCTCCGCGCAAATGAGAGCAAGATACTACTGGTGCAATTGGGAAATACCTGCATGGAAGGACAAGGGAATACTGTTCAAGGACATCATTACGGACGGGTATGTGGAGAAAGACAAATCATGGTGTATGCTTGAATCATGGAACAGGTTTGCCAAGAACCCCGAATCGTTGTTAAGAAGATATAAAAAATCACTCACACCGTTGATATTCAACTCACCCGACTGTAATCCCGAAAAAGGTTTCAGAACGCCCAATATTACGGAAGCGGAAAGATTGCAGACAGTTCCAGAAGGATACACAAAGTCAGTACAGCCACATATAGGGATGGGGCTTCTAGGTAACGGATGGACAGTAGATGTAATTAGTCATATTTTTAAAGGATTGAAACAATGAACGCAATAGTTAGTCATATATTTGCATTCCTGTGCGGATGCTCGTTTGTAATACTTGGAGCTATTTATTTTGGAACGAAAGGAGATTGAACGATGGAACGTGTAACGGATAATGTTTCGGTTGAAAAAGCAATCGAAGTTCTCTCTTCAATATTAGAGAGTTGGGTGCATGGCGGTGATGCAGACTGTATCTTGCGGAGTTTGAGGAAAAACTAATGAAAACGAAATAAGCACTCCCCCTTGCTGGTAAACGGCAAGGGGGAGGATTGTGGTTATAAACTAGGACCCATAGAAATAAGCAATGTACTATCTTTATATGCAGCATTGTTAAGGCTTACCAAATTGCTATTAATGCAATATTTTTTACTTCTAGAACAATAAGGGAAAAATATAGAACATAAGGAATATTCATAGAAAAATAAGGGTAAATTATTTACATTTTTATTTACAAATAAAATATGAATATATTGAAGTCGGAAAAACAAGTATAAAACAGATAGCTTTTATAGATTTCTACTGCCTGATGTATTTTTCCGGGGATTTTTGAGATTTTATTTGATTTTGTTTTACATTTCTACGTTTAGAATACTTCTGGTTAGCCCTTGTCAGATCCTTGATGATCGTTTCATCAAACACCTCTGAATATATCTCTGTTGTCTTGACCGATGTATGCCCCAAGAGTTTTTGGACGGTGGTTATCGGAACTCCCTGATGTACTAATAGGGTTGCACAAGTGTGACGGCTGGTATGGTAGGTGAACTTCTTGTCGATGCGCGCCATCCTTCCCAATTTCTGCAATGTCCGATTAGTGTCAGAATTGCAACCTAATGCAGCCAGTTGTTCGATGCTGTCGTACTTCCGCATTATGC
>ERZ779890.2565-NODE-2565-length-17170-cov-3.135846_pt1 | contig 17170 bp, 9 predicted proteins | sample MGYA00511553_ERZ779890 | MGnify/ENA primary metagenome ERZ779890 (study PRJEB29588, sample SAMEA2152064) | human gut metagenome | biome: human gut; feature: human-associated habitat; material: faeces | place: Denmark | collected 2008/2010 ... | reverse complement strand
TTGGAGGAATTCTTTTTCTCCATATCAAAGATACAAAATATTTAACACATTAGCAATCAATTCGTTAGAAAAAAATTAACATTTCCCGACAGTCCCTATCGTAGTATCTTGCACCGCCGACTACATATCCTGAGTTCACGTAAGTCTTGGTGAGCTTGTTTCTTTCGATCTCTTCAGCATTCTTCCAGGTTCCGCCATATTTGAATCCCCAAAGAGAGTTGAGCGGATAGCCTTTCACGTAACCGTACATCATGTAAGGGTTGTTGCCAGGTGAAGAATACGCTGTCACGAAATCCTCAGAACCGATATCTTCGACCTTCTGGGCATTGTGCGAGATGGTGAAGTTTGTGGACCACTGGAAATTCTTCTTTGCGATGTTCATTGACTCGATAGACAACTCGATACCCTTATTGGATGTGCGTCCGATATTGGTAAGACGGGATGAGTAACCGGTCTGGGTCGGTTCCTGAACATACAGGAGCAGGTCCGAAGTCTTGGACGAGTAGATTTCGGCAGTCAAATTCAGACGGCCCTTGAACATTGACACGTCGAGCGCAAGGTTGGCCAATGCCGTCTTTTCCCAAGTAAGGTCAGGAGAAGCAAGACGGCTCCTGTATGCTGCCACCGGCTGCGAACCGTCGAAGATATATCCGCCGGTCGTGGTGGAGAGGGCTGCAAGAGAACGGTATGCTGAGATGGCATCGTTACCGGTAACACCGTAACTGGTTCTCAATGCGAGGTCGTCAATCCAAGTCACGCTTTTCATGAACGGCTCGTTGGCGATGTTCCAACGCAATGCGGCAGACGGGAAGAATGCCCATTTGTTGTTGGCAGCAAAGTTTGACGCGCCGTCATATCGGCCGGTCGCCGTGATATAGTAACGTGATTTGTAGTTGTAGTCAATTCTGGCGAATGTGGACATCTTGGTCTTCTTGGAGTAGCTTGTACCCGCGTTGTAAGTCTGCTTGTCCTGCACTGCGTTCATGTTGTTCCATAGCACCGCATCATCCATGTATCCGGAACCGGAGAGGGTGAAATCGTGCGAAGCGTAGCGGTATGCGGAGAAACCGAGCATCGGAGTAAGCGTATGTCCGCTCTTGGTCTTGAGGACATAGTTCAATGTCGTCTCATTGGAGATTGAGTTCTCGTCCCATTCTGCCCTGTAAGCATCTCCTCCCTGATCTTCAGCCTTTGCCGGGAGCCTTCCGCTATAATATCTATAGGTATGTCTCTGATACAGGTAGTATGAAAGGATGCTTCTCAATGTAAGGTTCTTCACAGGAGTAACATCTGCTGAGAACGCATGGTTCATGGAATGACGCTCAAGATAATGGGTGTTCAGCTTGAGGACTGCCAGAGGGCTGTTGTACTTCTGTCCGCCATAGTAGAGGTTGTTCTCCACATCCTGAGGTTTGAGCATTGGGCTCAAGTACTGGGCAGCACCCCACCAGGAACTTCCTCCGATAGAGGTCTTGGTCTCATCATTGTGTCTCCAGGTATATGAGCCGTTATATCCGATTTTCAACCATTTGAACAGTTTCCTGTCGAGTTTGATTCGGCCTGTGAAACGCTTCTGGCCGCTCTCGTCAATGATACCCTGAGAATCATTGTAAGAGAATGAAGAGTAGTAGCTTCCTGCATCAGTTTTTCCTGTAAGGGAAAGTGAATAGTTCTGGTACAGGGCTGTTCTTGTGATCTGGTCAATCCAGTTTGTTCCTGTCATTGACAGCGGATCCGGATAGACATTGTCCTTCAATGGAGTATTGATGTTGATGCCAGGATGATACTGGTCTGCTCCGAAGGAGGCAAGGTCGTTTCTGTACATTGCAAACTCGCTTGCGTTCATGATATCCAGCTGTGAAGGTAGTTTGGAGAATCCGAGGTCAGCCTTGAAACTGATGTTCGGCTTTCCTTTCGAACCGCTTCCTGTCTTGGTGGTGATGATGATGACACCATTGGAGCCTCGTGATCCGTAAATGGCTGTAGATGAAGCGTCTTTCAACACGGAAAGCGACGCAATATCCTCAGCATTGATATCATTGAGGTCATGGATTGCATCAATGATGCCGTCAACTACGATAAGCGGCTCGTTGGATGCTGTAATGGAACGGGAACCTCTGATTCGGATTGTGGTCGTGGCACCAGGTTCTCCTGAGGTGGACATGATGTCGGCACCTGCGATTCTTCCCTGAAGCGCGTTGTCCACTGACCGTGCAGGAGCGGCCTTCAAGTCATTCATCTGCACGTTTGTAACCGAACCGGTCAGATCCTGTTTCTTTACGGAGCCGTAACCGATCACGACTACGTCATCAAGCACGGTCGAATCGGAGTTGAGCCATATCGAGAGTTTGGTCTTGCCGTTCACTTTCACAGTCTCGGTGACATAGCCCATCGATGATACTTCCAGAACAGCGTCCGGACTTACCGAAATGGTGAATTTACCGTCAACATCAGTAAACGAGCCGGTCTTGGTCCCTTTTATCAGGACGCCTACGCCGGGCAATGGTTCGCCGGAAGAGTCCATAACAACTCCCGACACCTTTATCTTATTTGTATTTTGAGCGGTCGTTTCTTGCGAGAACAGACACATCAGCGCTGTCAGCATCGTAATGACCACTGTCATAAATCTGAATTTTCGCATAGCCGTCTATTATTTCACTGTTATCCTATCCTTTCCGCTGCCGCCGTTCGCAGCAAACACGTCTTCGTCCTGGACATCTTTGTTTATAACATATTTGCGGACATATATGTTGTCCATGGCAACCCTGTTCGGTTTTCCTTCTCCGTCAAGAGTAGTGAAACGCAGCCTTGTGTTTCCGGTAAACGGACTCTTTTCGGTCGCAATCAGGAAAATATTGTAGGCGCAGACTTCATTGTCCCACATCGTAGTGGAAATGGTCGTAGGATCCTCAACGCTGAAATTCTGCAGGTCAATGTCCATACTGGTCCTGCCTTCTTCTACAAAGTCCTGGATCACGCCTCCGCCAAGCACTTCGAATCTGAGTTTTGCCGCATCCTTGACTCCTGCCTCAGATGTATAGGCAACAGCCTTGAAAGAGACCATGAGCAACGAGTCAGCCTGGATACCGTTCATGAAAGGAGTCATGATATCTGCCTTGTGGCCACTCTCGTCGCCAATATAGAACCAGCCATACTTTCCGAAGCAGGCAGGCTGGACGCCTTCTTCATAAACTGTGGACTCCCATTTCTGAGATGTTCCTGTCCATTTGCTGATATGCACTTCTCCTACCTGGGAAAGAGGATTGGCAGAGCCATATTTCATCCAGCTAAAGTTCGCGGACAATCTTGCGATCAGCCCCTGGTTTACAGTGATAAAGCTGCCGAAGTCCATTTCCGGAACCTTTAGCATAAGCGTGCCGGTACGTCTTGTGTAATAACATTTTTCAGAAATCGGCTGAATATTGAGATTGATCACGCTCCAATCGCCATCTTTCTCAACATTGGCCACTTTTACCCATGGAGAGGCTATCTCATCCTGCCAATCCGGTTTGAAGTCAACATCTGTCTTCACATACAGTTTGAATTCGCCTCCAGCGCAAGGCACTGATAGAGACGTAACCGGTTCTTCGGCATCTTTGGACAAGTACACCTCGATGTACTCTTTTCTCGGCCCGTTGGAGTCCGACTTCTCACATGACCATGCGGACATGGTCACGACAGAAAGGAGGACGGACAGCCGCATTAAGTTTCTGTTCAACATAATTCAATTGATTGGTTATAGTTCAAAGTCAACAAGTATAGGACGGTGGTCTGACGGGAAGTAGAAGCCTGAATTGTACTTGGCGTCTTTCACCGGCACTGTGTAGGTGTCGATTATCGTAATGGCATTCTTAACCTTCGAATACATGGAAGCGGAAGCATACATATAATCGATACGTGCTTTTCCACCGGTAGTCGATACGAAACATCCTGGATAGAAGTTTCCTATAATATCCACAAGTGAGGTATTGTCCTTGATCACATTCTGGCAAAGATAATAGGTAGGTTTGGTGTCGGCATACTTGTAATACCACTCGTCCACCATTGACCTGGAGTTGAAGTCGCCCATCATCAGCCAATCTGTGTGAGAAGCATATTCAGGAGCATTTACAGTATGGTCAACGATATATTTCATCTCGAATTCGCGATACTTGTCTCCTTCATTATTGGCTTTGCTGGCATCCTGCCCGGCCTTTGGAACGCCAAAGGCATATGCCTGAGGCCACATATGCAGAGTCACGATATTTATCTTCCTGCCCTTCACGTCCAGCTGCTGAATGGCTGCTCCGTGAGATACAGGTTTGCCTGCCTGGTCAGTATCTGTAATCTTCAAAAGAGTGGTAATCGGATACTTGGAAGTAATCTCCTGCGGGAAGTTGTCACGATGGCCGCCGAGAGCGGAGTATTCGTGTCCATATTTCTTGGCGATTTCAGGCCACCCGTTCGGAAGATATCTCTCTGCTTCGGGGGCTGAGACTGTCGAGTAATCCTTATATATGGACGCCGCCTCGCACCAAACGCAAACATCCGGGTCATATGTCTTCACCCACTCTATGAAGTTTTTGTACTGATTAGGCTGGTCTGCCCACATGCCGTCCTGGATATTCCAATAGAGCACTCTCAATCCGGATTTCTTGAAAGACTCTCCAAGGTCGGTCACTTCTATTAAATCCACGAAGAAGCAGTGGTTTCCGGTAGTCGCAGATTCACCGGCGAACCAAAGATATGTAGAGTTGGTTGCATTCTTGACGTTCAACTCCAATGTATGCCATTCCTGCGGTGTCGCCATTGATGCAGGAATCGACAGCCTGTCGTTGAGCAAACGGGTATTGGCACTGTTTGCCACGTACTCTATAAGATCCTCCGGAAGAGCTTTTCCGTCAAGAGAGGCTGAAGTAATCATTCCGCCATCGATGACAGAGAAAAGAAGCAAGTCGTCGAAACCCGCATTCGGGCAGAATCTTACGACAATCTTCACATTGCGGAACCCATTTATGGCTGTAAATCGAGGTGTCGCGATAATACCTCTCGCGGTAGTTCCGTAGGATACGCCCATGACTCCCTGGAATTCCTGAGATCTGAAAAGGTATGTGTATCCGGTAAGATTTCTGCTGATGACATAACTGCCCGACATGTCGTGAGCATCGCCCACTGTCTTTCCTGAGGCATTGTTCCAGTTGTTCTGGATAAAGCCGCATCCAGGGACATTGTATGCGACAGCCGACAGCGCATAGTCTGTTCCGAGCCTGTCCGCACCACTTGCAGCACCTGTTGAAGTCACAGCAGCAGATGAAGGTGACATTCCTGCCGCCTGCGAGCCGCCCATGATGTTTCCACCCCAAGTACAGAGGTCGAAGCCGTCATACCAGAGCACGTTGTCATCAGCTTTGAAGTCAATGTTCTTGGCCTCGAAGCCATTGGCTTTTACGTCAACGTCAAGAGACGTCCTCATCACACGGTTGTCGTCAGTGCAGATGACGAGCTCTGCTCCTGAATAGTTGCCCGGCCTGAGCATCATATTGAAATCCGAACCAGCGGAAACGAATTCGCCTCCATTGGTACAGTTCAATGTAACGAAGTTAGCCGTAGTGTCGGATGGATCCAACCCTTCTTTTGTCTTCAGGAAGAGTCCGGCCATGTCAGAACCTTTTTTCTGAAGTTTTACAGATGCAATCTTGGCAGAGCCGCCGATATGCAGGGAAAGGATTCCTACTGCATCCTTCATGAACAGCTTGTTGCCAGTTGCTTCACTGTAGTCTGCAAACATAGGAAGAAGTTTCATCGCTCCGTCAGAGGCGAACTGGCTTGCAGGAACAGCAAGGTTGATGGTCGGAGAAGTTCCGAACCACTTGGTCCCATCTTCGAAAGCAAGAGAAGCTGTATAAGTTCCTTGTGCATTGGCAAGAGCATCAACATATAAATTTCCGCTCTCGTCAGAAGCCACATCATACTTGGTTCCGTTTACATAAACCGAAGAAGCTGCACTTAGCAGATCAGAGGCTGCCACCCCTGCCTTCACTCGTGCCGCATCGGTATCGATGTCAATGTAGAACCTTACTTTTCCGTCAACGATGGAAATAGGTTCTCCGGGAGCAGTATCCCTGTCAGCCGGATTCACACCAGTACCTGGTTTGTCATCTCCTTTGCAGGAAATTACTGAGCATAATATGAACATCATGCCCAGAATAGATAACATTTTTCTGTTTTTCATATGTGAATAATAATTGGTATTAGTTCTTGAGGTCCAATGTCCGACAACATCCCGCTTATCGGACAAAACAAAGATAGCACGCAATATCTCAAATCGATTTAAATTTTGTCGCAATCGGATTATAAATTTGTATCAAACTTCATTACAACTCGAAGTCAACAAGAATCGGTCGATGGTCAGACGGATGATAGAAGCCCTTCGGATAGGTGCTGTCCGCTCTGAGTGTCGTGTAGGAGTCAATCAGTATCATGGCGTTCCTGACCTTCGAATACATCGAAGGTGAAGCATACATATTGTCTATACGTGAAACTCCTGCTGTAGAACTCATGAAGTATCCCTTATAGTAATTGCCGATAATGTCCACGAGAGTGGTGTTATCCCTGATTATGTTCTGGCAGAGATATTTGGTAGGAGTTTTCTCGAGCATCCGGTTATGCCACTCGTCAAGCATTGACGGAGAATTGAAGTCACCCATCATAAGCCATTCCGTCTGAGAAGAGAATTCAGGAGCATTGACAGTGTGGTCAACTATATATTTCATCTCGAATTCACGATACTTGTCTCCTTCAAACTTGGCTCTGCTTTCCTTCCTTTCATCCGGTGCAGCGGTAAAGCACCACTGCTGAGGCCAAGTGTGCAAAGTAATGAAATTGATTTTCTTTCCGTTCACATCCACCTGCTGTACAGCAGCACCGTGAGATACCGGTCTGCCAGGCTGATCAGTATCCGTAATCTTGAGGAGTGTTTCAATAGGATACTTGGAAGTGATCACCTGCGGATAGTTGTCACGATGTCCGCCTACAGCAACATAGGAGTGACCATACTTTCCTGCAAGCTCCGGCCATCCGGCAGGAAGATATTTTTCTTCTGCAGGAGCTTTCTGTCCTGAATGATCTTTATATATGGAAGCCGCCTCGCACCATACACATACGTCAGGATCATATTTTTTCACCCAAGCGATGAAGTTCTTGTAACCATTCGGCTGGTCTGTCCACATTCCGTTCTGAATATTCCAGTAAAGCACACGGAGCGTAGAACGCTGCACCTCACCCATGTCGTTCACCTCTATGGAGTCCACAAAGAAACCGTGGTTTGAGGAATCGGCTGACGCTCCTGCCAACTTGAGACATGAAGAATTGGATGCATTCCTTACGTTCAATTCCAATTTGTGCCATTTATGCTGTTTCGCCTTCGAGGATGTACGCGGAAGCATGTCCTTGGACAAACGGAGGTTTGCGCTGTTGACTATGTATTCTATAAGGTTGTCCGGAATTGTCTTTCCGTCAAGAGTGGCAGAAGTAATGGTCCCGCCGTTGATTACAGAGAAAAGAAGCACATCATCAAAACCGGCATCGGGACGGAACCTTACTGAGATCTTCACATTATGAAGACCTTCGATTTCCGTAAATGGCGGAGTTTCAACAACCTCTCTTGCAGGGCCACCGACGTTCAATGACAGAATACGGGAAGCATTCTTCTGGTTTTCAGCTCCCAGACAAACAACATCCGAGCATAACATAAACATTATGCCCAACATTGACAAGGATAACAAATTTCTGATTTTCATATAGTGACTATAATTGGTATTAGTTCTTATGATTTGCAGTTTTCATGTTACTGAATCACGTGCCCTACAAAGTTAATACGCATTATGAAGACTTCTGTTTCAATTTTGTCACAACAAATCGAAAATAAAATTATAAATTTGTATCAATAATGCTAAAACAGCCCGCGAGGCGGCCAAAACGATACACAATGAAACGACCACTTTTGACATTGACACTATTTCTGATCTGCTTATGTGGAGCATCAGGCCAAGACTCATTTATCCGCCAGCGGCTCACCCAATTTTCCGTCAGAAACGGAATGTCATATAATACTGTTGTTGACTTTGAGCAGGATTCATCCGGTAACATATGGTTTGCAACAGCTGACGGACTCGACAGGTTCAACGGGACAGACTTCACGATCTACAGGCATCGGCACAATGACAAGAACAGTCTTAAGAGCAACAATGTCCATGACCTGTTCATTGACTCGAAAGAAAGACTCTGGGTGTGCACTTCCTCAGGACTCTCCTATTATAGAGAGGAGACCGATGATTTCCAAAGAATCAGCATCAAGGACGCAGTGACAGTAGAATGCGTAATGGAAGTAGCTGACAACAAGTATCTTGCGGCCACGCGACATGCCACATTCCTGTATGACCTGGATACTGACTCTTCCAAAGAGATCAAACTTGAAGGCAAATCATTGACCTACTACTCAATCTGCAAGGACGGTGACCGTATAATAGTCTGCACAAGGGACAAGGCCATCGAGTCTCTCAGATTTTCATGCGACTCTCTCATACGCAACTTCGAACCGGTTGAACTGCCGAAATTCGGAATCGTACCATATCCGGCAGGAGACGACAGATACTACGTGGGCACCAAAGGCAACGGCCTGATGCTGGTCGATTTCAAAAACAGCACCAGCTCGAAAATCGACACGGGCAGCGACAAATGGCTCGAAATATTCGCATTCTGCAATGATGATGACGGAAAATTGTGGATCGGCTCATCTGAAGGAGTGATGATTATGGACAAGGACGGCAAGATAAGCCGATATGCTCCGGGAATCATGCCTGACAATAATATCCGAAGTCTGTTCAAAGATTCTTCAGGAGGGGTATGGATAGGCACAGAGTACAGCGGAGCAATGTATTGGCACAAACAACGTGACAAATTCCGTTCTTATGCCCAGGACAGGTTCCAGCTTCAGGACAAGATCATAACCACATTGAAACATGACGATTTCGGCGCACTCTGGGTAGGCACTCGTAACGACGGACTCTATCGCTTTGGTGCAACCGGAAAGGTTTCACACTATGCTCTCAACAATATGCGGAGTGTCCAGGTAAGCGGGAACGGGAAAAAGGCATACGCTGGAGGAGAGGTTCAAGGCCTGCATGAGATAGATATAGAAAAAGGAACGACACGAAAATTGAAAGCACCGCTGGATATAATGTGCATCACCCCGGCCAATGACGGCAAACTGTGGCTAGGCACACTTATAGGGCTATACCTCTATGACATCGATAATAATGCCTCCGCTAAAATCAACCTGAAATACACCAATCCCGAAAGACTGACACGAATCCTGTCGCTGTGCAAGGATAAGGACAACCAGCTCTGGATCGGGGCCAAAGAGAGCCTTTCCAAATATGTTGTCAATGAGGACAACACTCTGGACAAGACCGGCGGCTACAAATTCAATGACATTGTACAGACGCAGTGCATCTACCAGTCATTCGACGGGAAAATATGGATCGGAACCATCGATGGTCTTGCCTGTATTGACGAAAAAACCGGAAAAGGGGCAGTTGAGCATCCGGATGGATTCCAGAACAGTACGATTCGAGGAATCGAGGAGGACAATGACGGAAACCTATGGATCAGTTCAGATGACGGACTTTACAGATATGCTCCATCCAAGGGTGAAATAAGACGATTCGGAGACGATGACGGTATCAGATGCGATCTTTTCAGTACAGGCGCGCACACAAGAGATACGACCGGAAGAATGTATTTCGGAGGCATTTACGGCATGGAGGTATTCAATCCGGAAGACATTGTCCCAAACACCATAGCCAAGAGGCCTATTATCGACAGACTCATAGTCAACAACATGGAAATCAAGCCTGGAGACAAGTCCAGGATACTCAAGAAGAACATCAGCATTACTGAAAAAATTGTCTTGAAACATTGGCAGAACTCACTGACCTTAGGTTTTTCGTGTCCTGATATGATTTCGGAGAAGAGTTGCAGATATTCTTATATGTTGGAAGGAATTGACAAGAACTGGAATGACGCCAGAGGCACGGAAGCGACCTATACCAATCTTTCCAAAGGACGATACACATTCCGTCTGAAAGCGGCGAACAGCGACGGCATCTGGAACGAACACGCGCTCAGACTGGAAATCAGGGTAAGGCCGATATGGTACAAAAGCACATTTGCGGAATCAGCGCCCTAGCACTGTGGTACATCCGTAAAGTAAAGAATATGAAGGATGTGGAAATCGCCCAGCTCACCAAGAACTATGAGGAGAAGGTACAGAAGAGCAAAATCGAGATGTACGTGGATTCCAAATATAACATGAAGCATGATGACGAGCGGTTCCTGCTTTCCGCAATCAACTGCATAGAAGCCAATATCGGAAATGCCGCATTTACTGTGGAAAACTTGGCGGAAGGCAGCTGCTGCTCAAGAGGAAATCTGCATCTGCGCTTGAAGAACATAACCGGAAAATCACCAGTTGAACTTATCAAGACATTGAGGATGAAAAAAGCCTGCGCATTGCTCAAAGACACAGAAATGCCAATCTCTGACATTGCTGAACAATGCGGATACCAGACTCCGGCATATTTCATCACTGTCTTCAAGAACACCTTTGGTGAAACTCCAGGCAAATATGCGGCAAGGATACACGGAAAATGATGGGAAATACAGATTTTTCTTTCTATTTTTACGAGATGGAATATAATAAATGACATATATGAAAAGAATACTGACATTGGCATTGGCCATTTCCTTGTCTGCGGGCTTTCTCTGCGGTCAGGAAACTCCTGAATGGATCAGGAAAAACAGCATCTCCCCTGACGGCTCCAAGATAGCGTTCAGCTACAAGGGAGACATTTTCGTAGTTCCGTCAACCGGAGGCAGGGCGTTGCAGATTACGACCAACAACGCTTATGATTCTGAGCCGATGTGGACCTCCGACAGCAAAAATATCGTGTTCACATCATACCGCGAGAAGAGCAAGGACATCTTCATCACCTCCTGCGAAGGCGGGACCCCCAAGAGGCTGACATTCCACCCGGGACACGAGACTCTGCGTGCCGTGCTTCCTGACGGAAAGATAATCTTCTCCGCAAATATCCAGCAGGACGTGACTTTCGACGGATTCCCTGGCGAAGCACAGTTGTATTATACTGATACAGAAGGCTCCAGACCTGTAAGGATCACTTCCCTGCCAATTTCAGAAATCAGCATAAACAAGAACGGCGACATCCTTTACGAGGACTGGAAAGGATATGAGGACCAGTTCAGAAAACATCACACTTCAGCAGTGACAAGAGACATCTGGCTCTACAGAGGCAATTCTGCCGGAGGCAAGTTGAGTATCAATGCAGATGGTACGTTCAAGAAACTCAGCGACTATGCAGGCGAGGACAGAAACCCTGTCTTCGGCCCCGACGGCGACACATTCTACTACCTGAGCGAGAAAGACGGAAAGGCCATGAACATCTACAAGAGTTCCATTTCCGCTCCTGAAAAGTCCGTACAGCTGACATTCGAGACCAGGAATCCTGTAAGATACCTTTCTGTCGCTGACAATGGGACATTGACCTACTCCTATAACGGAAGCCTCTATACACTAAAGGAGGGCGGCAAGAGCGAAAAGGTGGCCATTTCTGTGTATTCAGACCAGGATGAGCGTGATATTGAGAGACTTACATTATCAGGCGGCGCATCTGCAATAGCTGTTTCTCCTGATCAAAAGGAGGTTGCGCTTGTAATAAGAGGTGACGTGTTCGTGACCTCAGCCGACTACAAAACGACGAAGAGAATCACCAACACCGCCACTCAGGAAAGAGGAGTAAGTTTCTCAGAAGACGGCAGGACAATCTACTATGCAGCAGAAAGAGACGGCAACTGGGGCATCTGGAGAACCTCGCTTGTGAACAAGGAAGACAAGAGATTCGCTTATGCCACAGAATTCAAGGAAGAACTTTTCTCCGACAAGGGTGAAACATGTTTCCAGCCTCAGGTATCTCCTGACGGCAAATATGTAGCCTACCTCAGGGACAGGACCGAGCTTGTCATCAAGCCTACCAAAGGCGGCAAGACCATTTCACTTCTGAAAGGCGTGAACTATTCCTATTCAGACGGCGACATTTCTTTTGAATGGAGCCCTGACAGCCATTATCTTCTGTCCACCTACGAGGCTGAAGGCAGATGGAACAACTGCGACATTGCCCTCATTGACATTGACACTAAAGAAGTTACCGACCTGACTGAGAGCGGATACAATGACGGCGCCTTCCGCTGGGCTCTCGGCGGCAAGGCAATGGTATGGCAGTCCGACAAGGACGGATACAGGAGTCACGGCAGCTGGGGCGCTGAGACAGACATCTACATCATGTTCTTCGATGCAAAGGCAATGACTGAGTTCCTCCGCGACAAGGAAGATGATGAAATCGCAAAACTCATGGCCAGCGACGACAAGAAGGCGAAAAAAGAAGAGAAGGCCGAGAAAAAGGACAGTACGGACAAGAAGAAAACTACGAAGTTGAAACTCGATCTGGAGAACAGGGCTGACAGGACATTCAGGCTGACAAGATTCTCAGGACGTCTCGGCGACCACTATCTCTCGAAGGACGGCAAGAAACTGTTCTACGAAGTACGTCTGGAAAGCAGTTACGACCTCTGTGTCCGCGACATGAAAGAAGGCAATGTAAAAGTCCTCAAGAAAGGTGTCATGGGCAATATAATCCCATCATCTGACGAGAGTTACATCTACATACCTTCTGCAGGCGGCATCAGCAGGATGAGCGTGAGCGGAAGTGAGGGCAAGACCATCACATACTCAGGCGAATATGAATTCAAGCCTAAGGCAGAACGTGAATACATTTTCGACCATATGTGGAAGCAGGTCAAGGAGAAATTCTACGATCCTGAACTGCACGGAGTGGACTGGGAATACTACAAGGAGAACTACTCACAATTCCTGCCTTATATAAACAACAATTTCGATTTCCAGGAACTGATGTCGGAGATTCTCGGAGAACTCAATGCATCGCATACGGGAGCACGTTTCCAGTACAGGTCAGGCCTGAATATGGGAAATCTGGGAGTTCTTTACGATGAGGATTATGAAGGTGACGGTCTGAAGATCAAGGAAGTACTTCCTGACGGAGCACTGTCATTGGTTTATCCTGAAATCAAGGAGGGCGACATCATCGCTTCTATCGACGGCAAGGAAATCAAGGCCGGCAAAGACTGGTATCAGCTGCTCACAGGAAGGGCAGGCAAGAAGACCGCCATCGTCATCAAGAAAGGCGGAAAGAAAGAGCAGGAGATTTTCGTGGAGCCTGCATTCACCGACTACAAGCTGATGTACAACAGATGGGTCAAGCAGAGAGAGGCCAAGGTGAAAGAGATTTCAGGCGGCAAAGTGGGCTACGTACACGTAGAAGGCATGAATTCGCCAAGCTACCGCGAGGTATATTCCAAGGCTCTCGGCAAATACCGTACTGCTGACGCTCTCGTAGTGGATACACGTCACAACGGCGGCGGATGGCTTCACGATGACCTGGTAACATTCCTCAGCGGAAAGGCTTATGTGAATTACCAGCCGAGGGGCCAGTACATCGGCACAGACCCTTACAGCAAATGGGTAAAACCGTCCTGCGTTCTCGTATGCGAGGACAACTATTCTGACGCCTGCGGCTTCCCTTACGCTTACCAGTCATTGGGTATCGGCAAGCTCGTGGGAACTCCTGTAGCAGGAACAATGACTGCCGTATGGTGGGAAACACAGATCAATGGCAATATCGTGTTCGGCATCCCTCAGGTCGGCTCCTGGTGCATAAAGGAAGGCCATTACAACGAGAATCATCAGGTGGAGCCTGACATCCTTGTTTACAATGACCCCGCATCAGTGCTCAGAGGCGAAGACAAACAGCTGGAGACTGCCGTAAAGGAAATGATGAAAACATCTGAAAAATAATCAATATGGAAGACAGAAAAATAGTCATTATCCCTACCTACAATGAGAAGGAGAACATCGAGGCGATTATCCGCAAGGTGTTTTCTCTGGAAGGAGGGTACGACATCCTTATCATAGACGACGGCTCTCCTGACGGCACTGCCGCCATCGTAAAGGGCCTGCAGACCGAATTCAGCGAAAGGCTCTTCATGATTGAAAGGAAGGGCAAACAGGGACTGGGGACTGCCTATATCACTGGTTTCAAATGGTCGCTTGCAAACGGATACGACTACACCTTCGAGATGGACGCGGACTTCTCTCATAATCCTGAAGATCTGCCACGACTCTACAAAGCGTGCAAGGACGGAGCTGACCTCGCCATCGGTTCCAGATACTGCGACGGCATCAGCGTAATCAACTGGCCTATAGGCAGAATCATCATGTCCTACTACGCATCCGTTTATGTACGAACGGTACTTGGCATGAAAGTCTATGACTGCACAGCAGGCTTCAAGTGCTACAGCAATAAGGTATTGAGAGCCATTGACCTGGATGATGTAAGAATGAAAGGCTACGGATTCCAGATTGAGATGAAATACACCACATATAAGCTTGGATTCAAGATCACTGAAGTTCCGATCATTTTCGTGAACAGGAAGGCGGGCACATCCAAGATGAGCGGCGGCATATTCGGTGAAGCCTTCTGGGGAGTCCTCGGGCTCAGGTTCAGGAAGATTCACGCCAAGAAGACTGAATAAGATGAATAAGAACAGAGTACTTCTGACAGGAGCGTCCATTGTCACGGCAGAAAAAGCCGGACAAGGGGCGCTCCTGATTGATGGAGAAACAATCGCAGGAGTCTGGTTCTTCGATGAAGACGGACTCATAGATTTTGACGGCGAAAAGGTCTGCCCGGAGACTCTTCAGAGCAGAGTCAATGCAGATGTCACTCGGGATTTGAGCGGAAAGCTCCTGATGGCCGGGGCCATCGATGCACATGTGCACTTCCGTGAACCGGGAATGACGCAGAAAGCAGACATGGCGACAGAATCCAGAGCAGCCCTGCTTGGAGGTGTCACATCATTCATAGACATGCCGAACACAGTTCCCGCGACTGTCAGCCTGCAAGAACTGGAAAAGAAATGCAGCCTCGCAGAAGGACGCTGCCATGCAAACTGGGGCTTCCATATAGGAGCAGACAATGTCAATGCAGACAATATCAAGGAATATCTGGGACGCTGCCATGACAGCAGGGCATTCGCAAGCGTCAAGGTATTTATGGGCTCATCCACAGGCAACATGCTTGTGGACAGACAGGAAACCCTCGACAAACTGTTCAGCATAAGCGGCTCACGCATTTTCATTCACAGTGAAGACGAAGCCATCATAAAGGCGAATCTTGCCGATGCCAAGCAGAAATTCGGCGAGAATATCCCGATGAGAGAGCACGAGAACATACGCAGCAGACAGGCCTGCATACGCAGCACGATCAAGGCATTGGAACTGGCGATGAATCACGGTACAGCTCTTCATATCTGCCATGTCTCCACAGCTGAAGAAGTCGAAATGATACGTGCGGCCAAGCAATACAATCCTGAGATAACAGCCGAGACATCAGCCAATTACCTCTGGTTCTGCGACGAAGATTACGACAGGCTTGGAAGCCGTGTCAAATGCAATCCGGCAATAAAGACCGCCACCGACAGGGCCGCGCTGCGCAATGCATTGAAAGACGGCGTGATAGACACGATCGGCTCCGACCACGCTCCGCACCTGAAGGAAGAAAAGGCGAGGCCATATCTCACCTGCCCGTCAGGAATGCCTTCCATACAGCAGGAAGTCGCCGTGCTGCTCACCGTTGCTGATGAAGAGCAGATTCCATTGACCAGAATAGCGTCAGTACTGTCTGAAAAGATTTCAGATATGCTGGGAATCGTAGGCAGAGGAAAGATTCAGACAGGGAACAAGGCAGACCTCATCATCATTGATCCGAAAAAGGAATTTACAGTCGGCGGCAGCGACGAGGGCAATGCCGGACTCGCTTACAAATGCGGCTGGTCCCCTTATGAAGGCAGCAGACTTAAAGGCATGGTGGAGGACGTGTATCTGAACGGCAAATTAACCGTTCAGAACGGCCACCTCATCACCGAAACAGCTGCAGGTCAAAAACTTGAATTCAGAAACCGTTAAAGGGATTTCGGCTTGGACTTCGTGTATTGTGAGAATACGACTCCGATGCAAGCCACGAAAATACCGGCCCACTGAAGCGGCGTAAGAAGTTCTTGTCCGAGAATCCAGCCTGCCAATGCCGTGAATACAGGAATCGTGGACAGGAATATGCTGGACTTCGCTACACCGAGATGCTTTATCGTATTGGCCCACAGACCGAAAGCGATGCTTGAGCACAGCACAGCAAGACAGAGAATCGGCTTCCAGACGTCCCACGAAAGATACAGCTCTGCATCGAAGTTTTTCAGGCCCGGGCCTGCGAACAGCGGGAAAAGGAACACCGAACCGATGAGGAACTGATACATCACGATGACTGACGGAGAATAAGAATCTGTCAGATATTTCGTCAATGACGCGTGTCCCACCTCCGCAAGCACGGCGACAACGAGCAGAACAATACCCAAGACAAAGTGCTCACCCATGGACTCAGAGCACAGAGTCACCATCACGATACCGCCCAGGCACACAAGGATGCCGAACATATTGAACAATGAGAATTTCTCATTGAAAATCGCCATTCCTGCAATAACGGAGAAAATCGGGGCGGCAGCAATCAAGAGAGAGCTGATGGTCGGCGATTCCGTAAAGCGGATACCGTAAGTTTCGCAGACGAAATAGATGAACGGCTCGAAAAACGCAATGAGGATGAATTTGAGCACATGCTTCTTCTGCATCCGGATATTCTGTCCGGTAGCAAGGTTGAAAACAAGCAGCACCACACCGGCGATACTTATTCTGGCAAATACGATATATTCCACAGGAATGCCGAGAGCAAGCAGAGAGTCACTCCACAAATACGACATTCCCCAAAGCAATATAGCAAGAAGCGAAAGTAGATATACTTCCACCATTCCTGCTTTACCATTCATTGTTCCTTCAGCCATCTTATTACAATTACATTACAAATATAATTGTTTTGGCGTTAATGCCGTAAAATACGGATTAAATATTATTTGTATTTCGTTCGCCGGATTT